>WFLX010183804.1_pt1 | contig 20426 bp, 21 predicted proteins | sample 4967041 | NCBI WGS metagenome assembly WFLX01 (sample SAMN12857096, study PRJNA449069) | gut metagenome | isolation source: stool from male and female vole | host: Microtus ochrogaster | place: USA:Florida | collected 2017
ATTATCGCACTGCGTGAGCCTTCATTGGGTCCATGCTTTGGAATCAAGGGCGGTGCCGCAGGCGGCGGATATGCTCAGGTTGTACCTATGGAGGATTTGAACCTTCATTTTACAGGAGATTTTCATGCCGTTACCTCTGCCAATAATCTGCTGGCGGCACTTTTGGATAACCATATCCAGCAGGGAAACGAGCTTAATATCGACACCAGACAGATTGTTTGGAAGCGCTGTGAGGACATGAATGACAGAGTTCTGCGAAATATTGTAGTGGGACTTGGAGGCAAAACGGACGGTTTTGTGAGAGAGGATCATTTTGTGATTACCGTTGCCAGTGAAATCATGGCAATTCTCTGCCTTGCCGATGATATGAAGGATTTGAAGGAAAGGTTATCCCGCATTGTGGTTGCCTACAATTATGAGGGCGAGCCGGTGACGGCAGGAGATTTAAAGGCGGTAGGCGCTATGGCTGCGCTTCTAAAGGATGCTATCAAGCCTAATTTAATCCAAACTTTGGAGCATACGCCTGCGCTTGTGCATGGCGGACCCTTTGCCAATATTGCCCATGGCTGTAATTCCGTGCGTGCCACCAAGACTGCGCTGAAAATGGCAGATTATTGTATCACCGAGGCAGGCTTCGGCGCGGATTTGGGAGCTGAGAAGTTTTTTGATATCAAGTGCAGAGCTGCCGGCTTAAAGCCGGATGCTGTAGTTCTGGTGGCAACCGTACGTGCCCTGAAATATAACGGCGGTGTGGCTAAGGCGGACTTGAATGCCGAGAATTTAGAGGCGCTGCAAAAGGGAATTGTAAATCTTGAGAAGCATATTGAGAATCTGCATAAATTCGGAGTACCGGTGGTAGTCACTTTAAATTCCTTTGTGACGGATACGGAGGCAGAGATTTCCTTTGTAAGACGTTTCTGTGAGGATAGAAACTGTGAGTTTGCTTTGTCGCAGGTGTGGGAAAAGGGAGGCGAAGGCGGAGTTGCTTTGGCGCAGAAGGTATTGGAGACACTGGAAAATAAGGCAAGTCTTTTTAGACTTTTATATCAGGATAGTGAAAGCCTGAAGGAAAAGATTGAGACTGTAGCGAGAGAAATTTACGGTGCCGGAAATGTGAACTTTGCACCTACAGCATTGAAGCAGCTTTCAAAGCTTGAGGAGTTGGGTTTTGGACATTTTCCTGTCTGCATGGCGAAAAATCAATATTCTCTGTCTGATGACCCCCAATTATTGGGGCGCCCGGTGGGCTTTGAGCTGAATATCAGGGAGGTATATGTGTCGGCGGGAGCGGGATTTGTGGTGGTACTCACGGGCGCGGTTATGACTATGCCGGGTCTCCCCAAACAGCCGGCGGCTTACAGTATCGATGTGGATGATAACGGTGTGATTACAGGACTTTTTTAATGGCAGCCTGAAAAGGCAGAAGAGAGGAAAGCATGGCGCAGATAATTGACGGAAAGGTAATTTCCACGCAGATTAAGGAAGAATTGAAAGAAAAAGTGGCAGAGATGAAGGCAGAGGGTGTAGAGGTAACTCTTGCCGTGATTCAGGTGGGTTGCGATCCTGCCTCCAGTGTTTATGTACGCAATAAGAAAAAAGCATGTGAAGAAATTGGTATTCGTTCTCTTGCCTATGAGTTGGAGGAGAGTACCACCGAAAAAGAGCTGCTTGATTTGGTGGCGGAGTTGAACGGGCGAGCTGATGTAAACGGAATTTTGGTGCAGCTTCCCCTTCCGGGGCATATTGAGGAGGAGAAGGTTTTAAATGCAATTCGTCCGAGTAAGGATGTGGATGGCTTTCATCCTCAGAACGTGGGTGCGCTTTGTATCGGAAAGACAGGCTTTGTATCCTGTACTCCGGCCGGTATTATTCAGCTTTTGAAGCGTTCCGGTGTGGAAATTGCCGGTAAGGAATGCGTGGTGATTGGAAGAAGCAATATTGTGGGTAAGCCTATGGCATTGCTTTTGCTTAGGGAAAACGGAACGGTAACGGTAGCACATAGCCGTACCAAGGATTTAAAGGAGGTTACGAAGCGTGCCGATATTTTGGTAGTTGCGGTTGGCAAGCCTAAAATGATAACTGCCGAGTATGTGAAGGACGGCGCTGTAGTAATAGATGTGGGTATTCATCGTAATGAGAGCAATAAGCTTTGCGGTGATGTGGATTACGATGATGTTGCACCAAAGTGCAGTGCCATTACGCCTGTGCCGGGTGGTGTAGGACCTATGACAATAGCCATGCTCATGAATAACTGCGTGGAATCGGTGGCATTGCAGAAGTACCAATGATATGTAATGCCGATGAAGACAGAGAGGTACAGGATTTATGAAATGTCCCAATTGCGGTGCCAAGATGCCGGAACATTCTCTCTATTGCGAACATTGTGGTGAAGATATACATATTGTTCCTGATTTTGAACCGGAGCTTGAAATTAATATGGAGCAAATTATAAGCGGTATTGCAGAGGATGCCTTTGAGGAGGCACAGACTGCTGATGACCGAAGGAAAGAGGTGCCTGAAAACAGAGCTTCAAGGAAACGTGTCCGCAATATGATTTTGAGCATTGCAGGTATCCTGATGCTGCTTGTAGGAGGAATTTTCGGAATCCTCTTTTATCAATATCAGTCGTTAGAATATCAGGTTGCAAAAGCTGAGCAATGCGTAGAGCGTGGGCAGTATGATAAGGCTGTGAATTATTACAGTCGTGCATTAGAGCTGGATCAGGAGAGCATTACCGTAAAGTTTGCTTTAGCAGAGGTCTTTTTTTTAAAAAACAACAAAGTGGAATATGAATATCTCCTGCGCAGTATCGTGCGGGATGAAAAGGCTACCACGGAGCAGCTTGAAAGCGCTTACGGAAAGCTGATAGCCATATATCGTGCCAGAGAAGATTACCACTCTGTAAATGAGCTGCTCATGTCAAGCAACAATGAAAAAATAATGTCCACCTATCAGGATTACATTGCAAGAAAACCGGAGTTTAGTGTAAAGTATGGCTTTTATACCAGTGTCCAGCCCTTGAAGATAACTGCCGTAGGTAAGGGGAAAATATATTATACCTTGGACGGAAGTGAGCCTACGACGGAAAGTACCCAGTATACGGCTCCCATTATTTTGGAGGAAGGTAATTACCTGATCAAGGCATATTTTGTAAACGAGAAGGGTATTGGCAGCGATGTGGTGACGGGAGAGTATCACATTGAAATTGATGAGATTCCGGAACCTGAGGTCAGTGCATTCAGTGGGGATTACAGCGTACCCACTTATATTGAGATATTGGGGGATGATGAGGATGTCTACTATACTACGGACGGAACCGAGCCGACGGCTTCTTCGGCACAATATACGGCACCGATACCCATGCCTCTTGGAAAAGCTACTTTTAAATTTGCCAGAATATCAGATGGAGTAGTGGGAAATGTTGCGGAATGCAATTATAATTTGGTATTAAATACGGAATATACACCCGAACAGGCAATGACTGATGTGGTCGATTATGTCGCATTTACTGGCAAGATTCGTGATGCGCAGGGATACTTTGATGATTCCGAAGCAATGTACAAATATCAATATCAGTATGTGATTAATATTAACGATGAAGGTCATTATTATGTGATTGCGGAAATTTTGCAGGATGCTGAAGGGATTTTGACAAAAACTGGAAATAATTTTGCAGTAAATGTCTATACAGGAGAACTTTTCAAGTTGCAAAAGGATGGTAACAACAACTATACTTTAGTTGGAATACAAAGAGAATCCCAAGAATAGGGATGGAGAGGTGAATTANGTACAAGGTTGTTAAAAANACAGAGCTTACTACCAACATTTATCTTATGGAGGTAGAAGCAAAAAGGGTTGCGAAATCCTGTGAGCCCGGACAGTTTGNNATTGTCCGTATGGATAGCGANGGTGAGAGAATTNCATTGACTATCTGTGATTATGACAGGCAGAAGGGAACAATTACGATTGTATTTCAGACTGTAGGTGCAGGCACAATGCTGATGTCACATTTGGAGGAGGGAGATTCCTTCCATGATTTCGTGGGTCCCTTGGGCTGCCCCTCCGAATTTGTAAAAGAGGATATAGAGTCACTTAAGAACAAAAAGATTCTGTTTGTGGCAGGAGGTGTAGGCGCCGCGCCGGTTTATCCTCAGGTAAAATGGCTGAACGAGCGTGGAATTGCCGCTGATGTAATCGTGGGAAGCAAGACAAAGGATTTGCTGATTCTGGAAAAGGAGATGGAGGCTGTAGCAGGAAATCTCTATGTTACTACGGACGACGGCTCTTACGGAAGAAGCGGTATGGTAACTCAGACTATAAAGGATTTGGTGGCAGAGGGCAAGCAGTATGATGTGTGCGTGGCAATCGGTCCTATGATCATGATGAAATTTGTATGTCTTTTGACGAAGGAACTAAATATCCCTACTGTTGTAAGCCTAAATCCTATTATGGTGGACGGTACGGGAATGTGCGGTGCATGTCGTGTGACGGTGGGCGGCAAGGTGAAATTTGCCTGTGTGGACGGACCTGAGTTTGACGGTCATGCAGTGAATTTTGACGAGGCAATGAGACGTCAGACACTGTATAAGACCAAAGAAGGAAGAGATTTACTGAAGGTAACGGAGGGTGACACTCATCACGGCGGCTGCGGTCACTGCGAGTAAACTAAAAAACGCAAGTTTGTGTCTGCGATGCATCCGCAAACTTGTTATGCGAAAAGGGCATCGCAGAAATGAGGAAAAAATGGACGTATTAAATAAGGTGCCTGTCAGAGAACAGGATGCAAAGGAACGTGCCGCAAACTTTAAAGAGGTTTGCTTGGGCTACAATATGGAAGAGGCTATGACAGAGGCTTCCAGATGTATTAACTGTAAAAATGCGCAGTGTATTAAGGGCTGCCCCGTGGCAATTAATATTCCCGGCTTTGTAGAGAAGGTAAAGGAAGGCGATATTGAGGCGGCTTACCAGATTATCAGTGCGTCCAGTGCTTTACCTGCTGTCTGCGGACGTGTATGTCCTCAGGAAACTCAGTGCGAGGGAAAATGTATCCGAGGAATCAAGGGAGATCCGGTATCTATCGGTAAACTGGAGCGTTTCGTGGCTGATTGGGCGAGAGAAAACGGCTTTAAGCCTCAGGGAGCAGTTGAAAAAAAGGACAAAAAAGTAGCTGTTATCGGTTCCGGCCCCGCGGGTCTTGCCTGTGCCGGCGATTTGGCAAAGATGGGTTACGATGTAACGATTTTTGAGGCGCTGCATGAGGCGGGCGGAGTATTGGTATATGGCATTCCCGAGTTTCGTCTGNCCAAGGATGCAGTTGTGGCACAGGNAATTGAAAATGTNAAATCCTTGGGTGTAAAAATAGAGACCAATGTGGTAGTGGGTAAAGCGGTCACTATTGATGAGCTGATGGATGAGGAGGGCTTTAGTGCGGTATTTATTGGTTCCGGCGCCGGACTTCCCAAATTTATGGGTATCCCCGGAGAGAATTCAAACGGCGTTTTTTCCGCAAATGAATATCTTACCAGAAGTAATCTGATGAAAGCATTTGACGAGAATTCCAATACACCTATTATGTATGGAAAGAAAGTTGCAGTAGTCGGCGGCGGTAATGTTGCCATGGACGCTGCAAGAACCGCTCTGCGTCTGGGCGCTGAGGTGCATATTGTTTACCGTAGAAGTGAGGAGGAGCTTCCCGCAAGAGTGGAGGAAGTGCATCACGCAAAAGAGGAAGGTATCATTTTTGATCTTCTGACTAATCCCACTGAAATCCTTGCCGATGACAAAGGCTGGGTAACTGGTATGAAATGTATTAAAATGGAGCTGGGCGAGCCTGACGAATCCGGCAGACGCCGCCCGGTTGAGGTAGAAGGTTCTGAGTTTGTAATGGAGCTTGATACAGTGATTATGTCACTGGGAACTTCTCCCAATCCTTTGATTTCTTCTACCACACAGGGGCTGGAGACCAACCGCTGGAAATGTATTGTGGCTGATGAGAACAACGGAAAGACAACGAAAGAGGGCGTTTACGCAGGCGGTGATGCCGTGACCGGAGCCGCAACCGTTATTCTGGCAATGGGAGCCGGCAAAGCAGCCGCAAAAGGAATCGACGAGTACCTGAGCAGGTAAAGAATTAGTGAAGGACGGGTGAGGTTATGGTAAAGCATATTGTATTTTGGAATTTTGCAAAAGAGTTATCGGCAGAAGAAAAGAAAGCAGCGGGGGTAAAAATTAAAGAGCTTCTTTTGCCTATTAAAGACAAGGTGCCGGGAGCGCTTGAAATTCAGATTGTTATAAATGAGCTTTCTTCCAGCAACCGTGATATTGCGTTGATTTCTACCTTTGAGACAGTGGAGGCATTACAGAATTATCAAACTCATCCTGATCATGTGGAGGCAGGTAAGTATGTGCGAAGCGTTACCTGCGACAGAGCTTGTATAGATTACGAATGTTAAAGGAGACAAGTTACCCGGTTTTCGGGTAACTTGTTGTGCTAAGAAAGGAAGGTTTACTGTTATGCCATGGTGTCCAAAATGCAAAAACGAGTATCGGGAAGGAATCAAGGTGTGTACCGACTGTGGGGCTAAGCTGGTAGCGGAGCTGATTGAAAAACGTCAGGTGTCATTAACTTTTGGAGATAAGGAACAGATGACGGCATTGAAAAGCTTTTTAGAATATAACGAGCTGGAAGGTGTGGATATCAGATATGAAGAAGAGGAAGATGTCTATGAAATACAGGTTCTGGAAAAGGATAAGCGTCAGGCTGACGCTATCATGAGAATTTTTTTCCTAAAGGAAGCGGAGGCTGCCTCAAATGCAGATTTTCAAGACGAGGAAATGAATGCCCAGAAAAATGCATTGGGTTCCTCAGGAATGTATCAAAGCAGCGCTTCAAGGGCTGAGGATAATCGTGCTTCCGCATATATGTTTTTGATTATAGGAACGCTTGGCATTGTGGTAATCGTGCTTTTGGCGTTAGGTGTAATTCCCCTAAATGTAGGTAACCCATATATGTTTTATGGTATTTCGAGTGCGCTGTTTATATTGTTTTTTGTAATGGGCGGCGTATCCATGCGAAATGCAAACATTTTTGCAAAGAAAGCGGAATCTGAGAATTCGCTTCGTGATACCATGGAAAAATGGTGCAAGGATAACCTCAAGGCAGAAGAAATCGACAGGGAACTTTATATGCAGGATGCGGCGGAAGAGGTTGTGTATTTTAAGAGGTATGATAAAATTAAAGAGAAATTAAACCGCCAGTTTATGAATTTAGATCAGGATTTTTTGGATCAGTTTATAGATGAGACAGTCTATGATATGGTGTATCCAAGATAAGGTGTGCCAAAGCACATGAGGGCAAGAAATAAGAAGGGTGTTGTTTCCGTTTTGATTCAGAATGCGCTAAATTGTACAAAGGTATTATAATAGTATGAAAATTACAATCTTATGTGTGGGTAAGGTCAAAGAAAAATTTTATCGCGACGCTATTGGTGAATTTGAGAAACGCCTGAGCAAATATTGCTGCCTTGAAATTGTTGAGGTGGCGGACGAAAAGACTCCCGATAAAGCAGGGGAGGCGTTAGAAGAGCAAATCAAAGAAAAGGAGGGCAGTCGTCTTTTATCCAGAATAAAAGACGATGCTCTTGTTTGTACTTTGGANATTGNCGGCAGAAAATNTTCCTCGGCGGAATTTGCAAACTGGCTGGAAAAGTCGGCAGTCAGCGGCAAAAGCAACATTGTTTTCGTAATTGGCGGCTCCCTCGGGCTTCACAAGAGCGTCCTTGCCCGCTCTGATATGGCACTCAGCTTTTCGGATATGACTTTCCCTCACCAGCTGATNNGGGTTATTTTGTGTGAACAGATTTACCGGGCGTATCGGNTTAATAATGGAGAGCCGTATCATAAGTGAGGGCGAAAGGGCGGGTATTGTCAGGAAACAGAACAGGAATGTTTGAAAAAAGCAGACTTATATTGAATGGCATGGTATACTGTTTGTGTAGCTTAGAACGGCAACTGGAATTATACGAGGTGAAAGTATGGAACACATAGCAGAGTTGGGTGGAATCGTCACAGGTTTCAATGTTACAGAGCAGTGTATTGACTGCATGAATGGGAAAGATTTGCTTAAAATCGATAAATATTCCCGAAACATTATCTGTCAAAAGACAGTTTTCGAGAGGGAAGGGTTATCAAGAAAACTAATTGCAGATGATGAACAAATTTTTGTATATGATTTTTGTACACTTTATGTATTAAGTCAAAAGAATTATGAGTTGCTTGGCAAATGGCAATTAGGCAATGATTTAAGTTCTGATATATGCGGGATAACAGTTGATAATGATATTGTTTATTGTTCCATCCGGAATGGAAAGATTATTACCCTTGACAAACAGTCGTATCTGATAAAAGAGTTTATTGTTTCCGAAAGCAGTATGTGGAGCATTAAAACATATGATCGATACTTGATTTGCGGAACAGTAGACGGGGAATTGCTGCTATTGGATAAATCTACTTTTTCCATTGAAAAAAAACTTGTTTTAGGGAAGAAAAACATTGGTAGTTTGTATATCGATGGAGGAACTTTATATGCCGCAAGTCACGATGGAAAACTTTTTAAAATTGATATGAAAAACTTTGAAATCGAAACTTCGATGAAGAAGGTGCACAAAAAAATGTTTGTTTGTGCAGGGATATATGAGGATATGCTGGTAACAGTTTCTTTCCCTTGCTCGGAAATCGCCCTTTGGAATAAAGATACATTAGAAAAGATAAGAGTAATTTATACTCCGTTAAAGCTATCAGGGTGCACACATATAGAAAATGATTTTGTGTATATTTCTTCTCGCAATATCTTAGGAATTGATAAGATTAAATTAAATGAGTAGCGAATTTCCAGTTTGTTCACTTCAAAGGAATAGCATTATGGAAGAATTAAAATCTATTATGGAGAAGTTTGTTGCGTCTGGTTGGGATTTAATATCTGTTCCAGCGCAACAATGGTTAGATGGAAAATGTGATAAAGACGCTTTAGTATCGGCAATTAAGCAGGCTGATAAAGATATTCTAAAAGCGAATGTTACTATGAGGAGCCGTATGCGTGAAAGGCGCACGTATGGTTCTGTGAGGGGCTTGCGGCGTGAGCCGCTTGTCTACTCGACTTGTGAAGAGTTAAAAACAAGTATGAATTTGAACTTGGAGGGTAATTATGTACGAAAGAATGCTGAATAAACAAGTCGTGCCAACAATAGAAGAAATGACGGAGTACTGTGCAGAAAATGCAGAACGCTTTTCTATGATAAATGATTGGTTGACAACTGCTTTTAGTACAGAACAGAAAGTGGTTTTCCCCTATGGGAATAAATATGGATGGGGAATAGGACATCATAAAAAGAAAAAGCTTATGTGTAATATCTTTGCTGAAGCTGGTGCATTTACAGTTATGATGAGATTAACAAATGTGCAATATGAAGCGATTTATGATGAGATGAAAAAATACACTCAAGAATATATTGATAATAAATATCCTTGTGGCGATGGTGGCTGGATACATTATAGAGTTATATGCCAAGAACATTATGAGGATATAAAGAAACTGTTAGAGGTTAAATGTCTGTGATGATACGATTCTTGAAGACCGTATGCGCAACGGACGAAGAGTAACTGATGAAAACTGGATAAAAGGTTCTCTCGATTTCAATAATTGGATGAAACGAAACGCAACTACTGCCCCCTGCATCACTTTGCTTGATACCACGGATCTTTCCACCGGTGCAGGACGCTAAAATAGTACATAATTTGATTACAGAGAAAATGGAGACATGAGCTTATGGCGTTGTTGATGAGGAATCAGGAAAATGAGGAAAAAGGGGTAGAACAGGGAATTGAAGAAGGAATTGGGCAGAATATATCATATGAGCCTGCGGATATCATGATCCATGTGCAGGGCAGGGGGATTGTGTTAAAAGAAAAATCTCTCATAGCATATCAAAAGAAAGACAATAAGATCGTGGCATCAGGAACGGAAGCGGAACGGATGGCAGAGCAGGGCATGGAAGATATTGTAATAGTTTCTCCGCTGCGTCAGGGGATGGTTGCGGATTATATAGTAGCTGTGGGGTTGTTTTCTCATATGTTCATGAAAGCGCTTGGGAAAAGGCAGATTCTAAAACCTGCGGTGGCTGTATGTGTGCCAAAAGGGATTACGTCAGTGGAAAAGCAGGCTATAAAGGAGGTGCTGGTTCAATCCGTTGCGAGTGAAGTTTTGGTTTCGGACATTCCGGCGGAGGAATTTATCCGGGAATTTCCTGCCAAATTTCCGAAAGCATACCGGAAGTTTAAAATTATCGTCGGAATCATGAAGGATGAGCCGGAGCGTTATGTGGAAGAGCGGCTGCGGGATATGATGTCATATGCCGGGCAGGAGCAAATTCCTCGGGAAAGGGTGTATGCGCTGTTGCAGAAAAATGAGCAAAATGTTCTGCCTCGTGTGTAAATTAGCAATGTTTGAGCCTTTTTCGCACTTAGGGTTATTATGGAGAACCGAAGCGGTTCAGCGCTCTCTTTTATATATGTAATGGATGCCATATCATAAATAAAGGTTGAGATTGAAAAGTCAGATAGGAATAAAAGCTGTTTGCAGGAGGGAAGAAAAGAGGAATGGGAAACGGGGGTTTTATAAAAATATTGTTATTTTCTTTGCTGCTTTTATTAACAGAATGTGGAAGAAATAATGAGGAAACAGCTTCTGAAACATTTGGATCAGATTCCACCGTAAAGTCTGAATCGGAAGAGTTACTGGATGCATTTCTCGCTGGTGATATTCCGGCATTTTATGACAATGAAGAAGAATCAGTTATAATGTTTGAATGGTTAATGGTTGATGAGGAAGATTATTTTAGTTATTCTGTCGGAGAACGGATTGATTTGGATAATGATGGCGAAAACGAACAGATTGTGAACGGTCCCTATGGCGGTATATATTTTGATGCAAGAAACGGGAAAGTATATGTGTTGTCAGAAGGGGAGGGTACAGCAGGGGTTTTATTTTATACAGATTACGATAGTGCAACATGGATTGTGCATAGTGATACTACGCATGCGGGAAGGCAGACATATTGGTTAACGAGGTACGATGGTGAAGGGAATATTGCAGACGAATTTAAGTTAGGAGCAGAATATTGGGATTCACCCCATGACAAATATGATGAAAACAGCGATTTTACTTATCGTGATGAAAAAATATCCATGGCAGAATATGAGGCATTGAGAAAAGAAATTTTTGATTGGTAAATGAGGGGGATAACAAATGTGTGAGATAAATCTCTTGGATACAGTGGAAAGACTAATCGCAATGCATAATCTTGTAGGCAGTGTAAAGGAACGGAAATCGGATTAAACTACAGGTTGATTTTTCATTTTTACACTTAACTTCTCAAGTATTGTATAATTGGTTTTGCTTCCATACAATATGGTGTATAAAGCTAACCATTATTCCTTCCATAAGGCAGACAGATAGGAAGGATGTGTGAGAATGAGGATTGATTTATTCTATTTCTATAAGTAGATAAGGAGGTTAAAATGTTTGACAGCGTGAAAACAGGCAGGGAAATTGCACTATTAAGAAAAAATAAAGGACTGACCCAAGAGGAGGTTGCCAGTCAGCTAAACATAAGTCCACAGGCAGTAAGTAAATGGGAGAATGGTCATGCAATGCCGGAACTGTCTCTTCTTGTAGAATTGTCAGAAGTACTTGACTGTACAATTGACGGAATTCTTTTTCCGGCCTCTCGACCTGCTGCAAATGCTAATTTTGAGCATATATTGCTGCCCTATGCCCCTATTGCGGATTTTTCAGGTAGAAACTGGCCTCACAGTATGGCAACACCAGCCATACTTTCAGCAGTCAAGCTTTNTATGGGNCTTGAGNAACATATGNATTNCATGAACCGGCAAATAAATGATGACACGGAATATATTCTTCAATCTGCTTTTTCCGCCATATGTTTTGGCTATTCCTGGGGACCTGAAAAGGCTTTGGAAAATTGTCTTATGGTATACGGATTGACTGGTGAGGTTCATAGCAGGGCGAACTGTTCCGAAAAAGAATTTATTCATCTGGCAGTAGATAATATTCTAAGCGGATACCCCATAATCGTTATTCCAAATGAGTACACAGACATCATATTGGCTACCGGGTTTTCTGAACAGGGGAAAATTTTAAAAGGTATTCCCTTTCTGGATGGTGATGACGAAAAGAATTCCGTCATGTCTTTTGGGCAGTTAAAGAGTTTTCCGGAATGGTATGTCAAAAATTCTGATATGCTTCTTGTAAAACCTTGTCAGAAAACCATTTCCACTGCTGCTAAGTGCAGGGAAACCTTGNNAAGAGGATTTTTTCTTTTGAGTAATAAAANCAATGNNTCTNATCAGCCGCTTGTTGGGTATNGATTGGTCATATATGACAATTGGTGCAATGAGCTTCAAAAAGAAAACAATAAAAATCTTATGACGATTGAATGTCTGTTTCCGCATATTTTCATACACTATGAGGGCAAGCTTCGCATCAAGCAATTTCTTGAACTCAGTATGCATCTGATGGATGATATTGATAATAGACCTATAATAATGGCAATTTCAAAATACGAAGAAATTATAAGCATGTGTGAAAAATGTATGCATAATTTGTCCGCTCAGACTCCCGAGAATGTAGAAGAAGCCAAGGCTAAACGTCAAATGTTGATTGCTATGCTGCAAAGAAGTAAAGAATTGGAAGAGGAGGCTCTAAAAGAGATTGCACCTATCATTCCACAATGAACATCCTACCAAACCTAACAAAGATGATTATACAGATGAAGAAGCTATTATGCTAAATAAAATGCATAAANAGANAATAAAATNATNNGATNCTATNTTAGTANTAAATTATGATNCATCTGTCACCGTGTTTGAATAATTTGTCGATTTTAGAGTGAGATTTTGAAAAAGTGCATGACTGGGATATTTTGCATTTAACATTTTTTAATTGAGGGGGCGTGAAAGCACAAAAGCTACAGGTTTGATTTTATGGCATATGGGGAATATTACAGATTAGAGTATATCAGGGTAAGTGCAGCTCACAGAATGGGCTGTACTTATTTGTATAAATGTAATCTGAATATAAAAAAGAAAGAGAGAACGCCATGAATCATTTAATACACGAAAAATCCCCTTACTTATTACAGCACGCAGAAAATCCGGTGGACTGGTATCCATGGAGTAAGGAAGCATTTGAAAGAGCAAAAAAGGAGGATAAGCCGGTATTTTTGAGTATTGGCTACTCTACCTGTCACTGGTGCCATGTGATGGCACATGAATCCTTTGAGAGCGAGGAGGTCGCAGAAATCCTGAATCGGGAGTATATTTCCGTTAAGGTAGACAGGGAGGAGCGTCCGGATATTGATGCGGTATATATGAATGTATGTCAGGCTGTGAACGGTTCCGGAGGGTGGCCTCTGACGGCGATTCTTACACCGGACCAGAAACCGTTTTTTGTAGGAACATATTTTNCGAAAAATGCCAGATACGGTCAGCATGGTCTTGTGGATATTTTGAAAGAAATTGCTTTGCTTTGGAAGACGCAAAAGGCGGAATTGCTTTATTTAGGTAGCAATCTTGCGAAAGCTGTTGTGGAGGAGCAGACACCCGGCATACCAAATCGGGCTTTGCTGCAAAGAGCGGTTGATATATTTCTGCAGAACTATGACGAGCAGTATGGCGGTTTCGGACAGGCACCGAAATTTCCGATTCCCCACAATCTTTTCTTTTTAATGCGCTATGCCTGTGCGGAGAATCGACAGGATATTCTTCCCATGGTAGAGCACACCTTGTATGCAATGGCGGTGGGAGGAATCTTTGACCATATCGCCGGTGGTTTTTCCAGATATTCCACAGACGATAGATGGTTGATTCCTCATTTTGAGAAAATGCTTTATGACAATGCCTTGTTAGTTATCGCGTATCTGGAGGTTTACCAGTTGACAAAGGACGCATTTTATGAAGAGATTGCCAGACGAACCCTTGATTATATGTTAAAGGAGTTAGGCGGACAAATGGGGGAATTTTTCTGTGGACAGGACGCGGACAGCGAGGGTGTTGAAGGAAAATATTATTATTTTACGCAAAGCGAGGTGCTGGGAGTACTGGGCGAAGAAAAGGGAAAAGAATTTTGTGAGTTGTATGACATTACGGATAAAGGAAATTTTGAAGGAAAGTCTATCCCTAATTTGATTGCAGGGAGAGGAGATGGCAGACAGTCTGCCCCGAAGCTGCCGGATTCCATCAAAGAAAGCAGAGAGAAGCTTTATGAGTATCGGAAAAAGCGCGTCAGGCTTCATTTGGACGACAAGGTTATCCTATCGTGGAATGCATGGGCTATCGTTGCCATGGCGAAGGCGGGGAGAATTTTAGGAGAAGAACGGTACAAGAAAGCGGCAGAAAAAGCACAGGCTTTTATTTGCAGTCAGATGACAGATGAAAACGACAGGCTTTTTTTGCGGTGGCGTGCCGGTGAGGCCGCATATGCCGGAAATTTGGACGATTATGCAGTTTACGGGCTTGCTCTTTTGGAGCTTTATGAGACTACCCTTGAGCCGTCTTATTTAGAGGAAGCGGTTCTTCGCGCCAAACAGATTGTGAGATATTTTGCGGCTGAGGGAAAAGGGGGGTATTACCTTACTGCCTCGGATTCCGAAAAGTTGATTTCACGTCCTAAGGAGACCCATGACGGTGCGATACCGTCAGGAAATTCCGCAGCAGCGGTGTTATTTGGGCGACTGGCAAGGTATACCGCAGATGCCAAGTGGCAGGAGGCGTCTGAGCGTCAGAACCGCTTTCTTGCAGGGGCAATGGGTGATTTCCCTTATGGGCACAGTCTTGGTCTTATAGCCTTGCTGGAGGCGCTTTACCCGTCAAAGGAACTGGTTTGTGTGTCGGCAACCGGAAAAGCGCCGGAAATTCTGAGAAAATATTTGGCGGAGAATTTGCATTTTAATCTTACAGTGCTGGTTAAAACAAATGCAAATGCAGAGGAACTGACGAATATTGCCCCATACACCGAGGATTATCCCATATCGGAGGAAGGCTGTGTTTATTATTTGTGTCAAAACGGAGCCTGTGGGAGACCGGAGACAGAGTTTGAAAGATTAAATTTATAGGAATTGCGTCATGAGTATAAAAATGGTAAAATGTTAGTGTACTTGAAGAAATAGCAGGCGAAACTCTGCAACGGGAGCAGCTTTAGCAGACATGTGTTTTTGACTGGAATGATACAGGGAGGCTCTGATTATGGCAGTATCAAATATCAAGGCTGTTTTGCAAGGTGATGTCAGAAAAATATGGGAAATAGCCACTTCGCTTGACAATTATTCATGGCGCAGCGATTTGAGTAACATTGAGATAATAAATGAGAATCAATTTATCGAATATACAAAAGAAGGCTATGCGACTGCCTTTACAGTCACCCGGAAGGAAGCCTATAAACGCTGGGAATTTGATATGGAAAACGACAATATGAAGGGTCATTGGAGCGGAATATTTACGCAAAAGGGCGAGCAGACGGAAATAGATTTCACGGAAGCTGTTACAGCCAAAAAGCTTTTTATGAAACCGTTTGTGAAGCCATACCTGAAAAAGCAACAGGCATTATACATTGCAGACTTGAAAAAGGCGGTATCTGATTAGCCATGGGAGATGAATGAAATGCAGCAGAAAAAAAGGGTAAGTGATTCAAAGGTAGAGTGGCTAAAATGTGTTCAATATGAGGACATCAATCCAAGCAGACGGTTGTTTGGCGGTAGACTGATGAGCTGGATGGACGAGGTGGCGGGAATCGCTGCAATACGCCATGCGGGAATGACAGTGACTACAGCGGCAGTTGATAATCTTCAATTTAAAAAGGGTGTTGGATTAGGTGATATTATTGTAATAGAAGCAAAAGTAACCTATGTAGGGAATACCTCTATGGAGGTTCGGGTTGACGTTTACTGCGAGGAAAAGCAGACAGGTAATAGATATTCGGTCAATCGGGCATATTTTACAGAGGTTTGTGTGNATGATGANGGNAGANNTANAAAGGTTCCGTGTGNGCTAATTGTTGAATCAGATTCAGAAAAAGCTGAGTGGGAAGGGGCTCAAAAAAGAAGAGAATTGAGAAAACAGCGTAGAATAGAAGGTTTTTAGCATAACTGTGAAGAACAGGAGAGCAAGCAGTTAAGAAAATACAAGTTTGAGAAAAGATGAGGTGCAAATGATATGACAAAAAAACAGCGTGCATTAGAAATAATAAGCAGATTAAAAAAGGAATATCCCGATGCCGGCTGTTCCTTGGATTATGATGAGGCGTGGAAGCTTTTGGTGAGCGTCAGGCTGGCGGCACAATGTACGGATGCCAGAGTGAATGTGGTAGTAGAGGGATTGTATGAGAAATATCCCGATGTGAATGCGTTGGCGGAGGCACCGGTTGAGGAGATTGAGAAGATAGTCCATCCCTGTGGCTTAGGCAACAGCAAGGCGAGGGATATCAGTGCCTGCATGAGAATGCTGCGTGACGAGTACGGCGGAAAGGTGCCGGATGATTTTGATAAGCTGTTAAAGCTCCCGGGGGTTGGCAGGAAAAGCGCCAATTTGATTATGGGCGATGTGTTCGGAAAGCCCGCTATTGTTACGGATACCCACTGCATACGGCTGACAAACCGTATGGGACTTGTGGACGGCATCAAGGAGCCAGCTAAGGTGGAGAAGGAGCTGTGGAAGATTATTCCGCCCGAGGAGGGAAGCGATTTTTGCCACCGTCTGGTTTTTCACGGAAGGGAAGTTTGTACGGCTCGTACCAAGCCCTACTGCGACAGATGCTGTCTGAAGGATGTCTGTAAAAGAGTGGCTGTGTAGAAAATGTTCAGACATGGAGGATTAGAGTGATTAAAAGGCTTGTCTCTGCATATATTACAATAAATACATAATGGATTCGGAAATCGGCGCAAAATGGAGATTTATGTAGTAGAGGCAGGAGATAATGTGGATACCATTGCTGCATCATATGGTATCAGTGTGGAGCAGCTTATTTATGACAATCAGTTATTATATCCCTATGAGCTTGCCTTGGGGCAGGCTCTTTTCATCGGCAGCGGCATCAGGGAGGCGGAAAGGGCAATCCGTGTGGGAGGCTATGCTTATCCCTTTATCAGCAGGTGGGTTTTAAATGAAACACTTCCTTTTTTATCAGAGCTTCCCATATTTTCGTATGGATTTACGAGAGAAGGGGAACTGCTTTATCCGATGTGGTCGGATGAGTGGATGATAGAAGCCGCTCTGCAATACGGCACGAAGCCGGTTTTGACCCTGACGCCTTTTGGACCGGACGGCAGGTTTAACAATCAGTTAATTCACTCGGTAGTGAATAATCAAGAGTATACTATGCAGCTGATAAATAATCTGTTGACCGTTATGGGGCAGAAGGGATATCAGGGAGTCGATATTGATTTTGAATATATTCTGGCGGAGGATAGAGACGCTTTTACGGCATTTGTGTGGCAGGTGGCTGACACGATGCGGGCAAACGGCTATGAAACCTCGGTTGCGCTTGCACCTAAAACCTCGGCGGATCAGGTGGGGCTTTTATATGAGGGAAAGGATTATGCCGCATTGGGAGAAGCGGCGGATTATGTGCTTCTTATGACTTATGAGTGGGGTTATACCTACGGTCCGCCTATGGCGGTAGCGCCCTTGAATCAAGTGCGGAGAGTAGTGGAGTATGCGCTTACGGAAATCCCTGCCGGGAAAATTAATTTGGGTATTCCCAATTATGGCTATGACTGGCCGCTTCCCTTTGAAAGAGGCATCACGGCGGCACGGACCATTGGAAATGTGCAGGCGGTCCGCATTGCCGTAGAGCAGAGGGCGACAATAGAATTTGATGAGCTTGCACAAAGCCCTCACTTTAACTATACTCAGGACGGTGTGGAGCATGAGGTATGGTTTGAGGACGTTCGCAGCCTGAACGCTAAATTTAACCTGATAAATGAATACAGCCTAAGGGGCTGCGGCTACTGGCAGATTATGCAGTTCTTCAGGGCAAACTGGCTGCTTCTGCGCTCGCGGTTTTATATTTCAAAATAAGCAGGTTTATGTTATACTTAACAATGTAATGCCTAACAATGTTAAGCATTACATTTGTTAGGCATTACATGAGAATCAGGAGACAACATTTCAGCCATGCAGGGCAGGTAAATATGCTTTGGCATGGAGGATTATTATACCATGAAACGACACATGGTTATGTAGTAATGTGATATATGGTAAAACAACAATGCGCATATAATATGCGGCGGCAGGCTGTGATATTTGGCAGTGGCATGCAAGTGCGCTTGGTATCGTGAGTGAAAAGGACAAACGGCTATGAGAATGTACGATATTATTATGAAAAAGCGAAACGGTGGGGAGCTTTCGGAGGAGGAAATCAATTTTTTTATTGAAAATTACGTGAAAGGCGTTATTCCCGACTATCAGGTTTCGGCGCTGATGATGGCAATATATTTTCGGAAAATGACGGAGAGGGAAACCTTGGCGCTTACTATGGCAATGGCGAAAAGCGGAGATATGCTGGAGCTTTCGGCTATTAAGGGCGTGAAGGTAGATAAACACAGCACGGGAGGCGTAGGTGACAAGACTTCTCTTGCGCTTACGCCCATGGTCGCCGCATGCGGAATCCCCGTTGCAAAAATGAGCGGCAGGGGGCTGGGGCATACCGGCGGCACCATTGATAAGCTGGAAAGCTTTGAGGGCTTTAGTACGGCGCTGACAACGCAGCAGTTCATTGACAATGTAAATAAAATAGGTATTGCCATTATGGGGCAGACTGCAGATCTGGCTCCGGCAGATAAAAGGCTTTATGCGCTCAGGGACGTGACCGCAACCGTGGATAACATGTCCCTGATTGCAAGCTCTATTATGAGTAAAAAGCTGGCGGCAGGCGCCGATGCCATTGTTTTGGATGTGAAGACAGGCAGTGGAGCCTTTATGAAGTCGCAGGAGGATGCTTTTGCGCTGGCTAAGGAGATGGTACAGATTGGAAATAACGCGGGCAGGAAAACCGTTGCCGTGGTGTCCGATATGGATCAGCCATTAGGACAGGCTGTGGGCAATGCTCTGGAGGTAAAGGAGGCGATTGCTACTCTCAAGGGAGAAGGACCTGCCGATTTTGTGGAGCTTTGTCTGAGTCTGGGAGCGCAAATGTTAATTGCGGGAGGAAAAGCCTGTGAGGAAGCTCCGGCAAGGGAAATGCTCAAGAAGGTGATAGAGGACGGCAGTGCGCTGCAGAAGCTTACGGCATTTGTGGAGGCGCAGGGAGGAAATCCTGCGGCGGTATACGATACGGAGCTTTTGCCTAAGGCAAGGCTTGTAAAAGAAATCCCTTCCCCTGTAACAGGGTATGTAGGACATATAGCCTGTGATGAAATCGGTATCTGTTCTCTGATTTTGGGGGGTGGAAGAGAGACTAAGGAGAGCGCCATCGATTTGTCGGTAGGCTTAGTACTGATTAAAAAGGTAGGCGATTATGTGCAGAAAGGCGAACCGTTAGCGATAATCCATGCAAACGACGGGGAAAAATGCCGGATGGCGGAGGAACGTTTTTTACAGGCGTATACCTTTGTGGAGGAGAAGCCCGTTAAGGAGCCGTTTATTAAAGGGATTGTGAGCTAATGTGTTATGTTTTGAGACGTTTCAAGCTTCATACCCCGCTGCCTGTGGCAGGGTTATTGACTTGGTTTGCGTATAAAATATGCTTGCAACCGTAAAAAAATTACGGAAGACAAGCATATTTTGTTGCAATTGGGGTTAGTATTCTATATAATGAAAAGGTGAGGTGACTGATAATGCTTAAATATTTTTCAGTGAGTAATTTTAAAAATTTTAAAGAGAAGGTAGAATTCGATTTTTCCGACATAAGGGATTATAGGTTTAATGGGTACGGTGTTTGCCAGCACATAAAACATACGCTCAAAGCCAAATTGCTGAACGACTTCCTTTACTGCTGCCGCTGTATCCAGGCTGTAGCCATTGTAGCGGCTGGCGACTGCTTTTTCAATCGCGTCTCTACAGGCGATGTTGGCGCGTTTAGATGCAATGCTCTGATCTGCTTCACCATGCTGATAGGCGTACTCAAAAGAATTTTTATAGAGCGGGGTNTTGTCCGATTTCGTAACCACCCTATCATGNTTAGCNGAANGNTTCTGCCGGNTNGNNGTTTTNTTCTGTGCCAGCTCCGCGATATCNTTNCGTGCCANGTCGATAAANGAATCTATCTTGGTAGAATGACTTTCCAGAACGCAGTCAGGCCGCTGCTCCTCCGGCAAATACAGGGGAATCGTTTTTGCCCAGTCCCGATTTTTCTGAGA
>WFLX010038486.1_pt1 | contig 20420 bp, 18 predicted proteins | sample 4967041 | NCBI WGS metagenome assembly WFLX01 (sample SAMN12857096, study PRJNA449069) | gut metagenome | isolation source: stool from male and female vole | host: Microtus ochrogaster | place: USA:Florida | collected 2017
TCCGATATCTTCGCCCGCTACAAGCGCCTCTGCGGTTATAATGTACTGCACCCGATGGGCTATGACTCTTACGGACTGCCTGCCGAACAGTACGCTATCCAGACCGGACAGCATCCGGCCATCACAACCGCCAGCAATATCGGCCGCTACCGCAAACAGCTGGATAAGATCGGGTTCTGTTACGACTGGAACCGTGAAGTTCGCACCTGCACACCTGACTATTACAAATGGACGCAGTGGGCATTCACGAAAATGTTCAACTGCTACTACGATAAGGATGCCGACAAAGCACTTCCTATTGAAAAACTGACAGAAAGGTTCTCTGCGACCGGTACTGCCGGTATCCATGCCGCCTGCGGAAAAGAACAGACGTTCACTGCCGCCGAATGGAACGCCATGAGCGTAAAAGAGCAACAACAGGCCCTCATGAATTACCGGCTTGCCTACTTAGGCGATACAATGGTCAATTGGTGCCCGAAATTAGGCACCGTCTTGGCCAATGATGAGGTCGTCAACGGCGTTTCGGAGCGTGGCGGCTATCCGGTTGAGCAGAAACTGATGCGTCAATGGTGTCTCCGTGTATCGGCCTATGCCCAGCGCCTACTCGATGGCCTCGACAAGATAGATTGGAGCGACAGCCTCAAAGAGACACAACGTAACTGGATAGGTAGAAGTGAAGGAACCGAAATGCAGTTCAAAGTTGCCGGATCGGATGTCGTTTTCACGATTTTCACGACCCGTGCCGATACCATTTTCGGTGTCACCTTCATGGTGCTTGCCCCTGAAAGCAAGTATGTACATCAAGTCACGACGCCGGAACGGAAGGCCGAGGTTGAGGCCTATCTCGACGCTGCCAAACGGAAAACCGAACGCGAACGTCAGGCCGATCGCACCGTGACCGGAGTCTTCTCCGGTGCATACGCCGTCAATCCCCTTACGGGAGAAAACATCCCGATCTGGATCTCCGAATATGTCCTTGCCGGCTACGGCACCGGCGCCATCATGGCCGTGCCCGCCCATGACAGCCGCGACTATGCCTTCGCCCGTCACTTCAATCTCCCCATCATTCCGCTTATCGAAGGGGCGGATGTCAGCGAAAGCAGCTACGATGCCAAAGACGGCATTATGATGAATTCAGCCAACGGCGAACTGAATCTCAACGGACTGACCGTAAAAGAGTCCATTGCTGCCACCAAACGCTATGTTACTGAAAAAGGTATCGGCCGCGTGAAAGTCAATTTCCGTCTCCGCGATGCGATCTTCAGCCGCCAGCGCTATTGGGGCGAACCGTTCCCCGTATATTATAAGGACGGCATGCCGTATATGATCCCTAACGACAGCCTTCCCCTTGAATTGCCGGAAGTTTCCGACTTCAAGCCGACCGAAACCGGCGAACCGCCGCTGGGACACGCTACCCTCTGGGCCTGGGATGAAAAACAGGGCAAAGTGGTCGACAAAAACCTCATCGACAACGAAAACATTTTCCCGCTGGAGCTTTGCACGATGCCGGGCTTCGCCGGCTCCTCCGCCTACTACCTCCGCTACATGGATCCACACAATGACAGCGCACTTGTCAGCCGCGAAGCCGATGAATATTGGCGTAACGTAGATCTTTATCTCGGCGGCTCCGAACATGCTACCGGTCACCTGATCTACAGCCGCTTCTGGAACAAGTTCCTTTACGACCTCGGCGCGGTATGCGAAGACGAACCGTTCAGGAAACTCGTCAACCAGGGCATGATTCAGGGCAGAAGCAACTTTGTTTACCGCATCAAGGATACCAATACCTTTGTCTCTTCCGGTCTCAAGGCCCAATATGAAACGACGCCGATCCACGTCGACGTGAATATCGTTTCCAACGACGTTTTGGATATCGAGGCGTTCAGAAACTGGCGCCCGGAATATGCCGATGCCGAATTCATTCTGGAAGACGGCAAATACATCTGCGGATGGGCCGTTGAAAAGATGTCGAAATCCATGTTCAACGTTGTCAATCCCGACGACGTGGTAGAGAAATACGGTGCCGACACATTGCGTCTTTACGAAATGTTCCTGGGACCCATCGAACAATCCAAGCCGTGGGATACAGCCGGTATAGACGGTTCTTTCCGTTTCCTGAAAAAGTTCTGGGGTCTGTATTTTAACGGCGACAAGCTTGCCGTAACCGATAAAGAGCCGGCGGCCGCCTCTCTCAAATCGCTGCACAAGCTCATTAAGAAAGTGACCGGAGATATCGAGACTTTTTCTTACAATACCGCCATCCCGGCCTTCATGATCGGCGTCAGCGAATTGCAGCAACAGAAATGCGACAGCCGTTCCGTACTGGAGCCGCTCGTTATCCTGATCGCACCGTTCGCTCCGCACATCGCGGAAGAGCTGTGGCACCACCTTGGTCATACCGGCACCGTCTGTGATGCCCAATGGCCGAAGCTGGAAGAGAAATACCTCGTGGAAAGTACGGTCAACTATCCTGTTTCCTTCAGCGGAAAAGTTCGGTTGAAAATGGAATTTCCGGCCGATATGGCCGCGGCCGATATCGAAACGGCAGTATTGGCCAATCCGGAGGTCCAGAAATGGATAAACGGACAAACACCGAAGAAGATCATCGTCGTACCCAAGCGCATCGTCAATATCGTTTTATAACCAGGATATTTTTTCCGGAATTAAGCGTCGCACCGGTTCTTAGAGACCGTTGCCTCTTAATTCCGGGAATTTAATATATGATCGGCAATGAATAAATTTTCCCAAATTGTGGCTAAAAGAAGAATAAATCAGCAGATCAAAGACTATCTTTTCATCACAATCGGCATTCTAATCTATTCAATCGGCTACACAGCATTCATCCTTCCGGAAGAGATCGTCATGGGCGGCGTATCCGGTATCTCCTCCCTTTTCTTTTATGCGTTCAGATTTCCGACAGCCATCAGTATCTGGGGCATCAACGCCGTACTGCTTCTGATAGCGTTTCACGGTCTTACTAAAACTTTCACCTGGCGCACCATTATCGGCGTTTCCATCCTGTCAGCCATGGTCGGCGTACTGCAGCCTTTCTTNGAGGCTCATCCGCTCATCACCACGGGAAAAGATACCTTCATGCATGTCATGATAGGCGGCATGATGGCCGGAGCAGGGCTTGGCATTGTCTTCGCCCACAACGGCAGCACCGGCGGAACGGATATCATCGTGGCACTACTGACCAAACATTTCCGNATGAGTTTCGGCCGTGCACTGCAACTTGTCGACATCTGTATCGTATGTTCCTCCTATATTCTTTTCGGCAGTATGGAGAAAATTGTNTACGGCGTCGCCTTCATACTCGTGACCAGCACCATGTGCGACTATGTCATCAACGGTACGCGCCAGACCGTCCAGTTCCTGATTATCTCCAAACGTTATGCAGCCATCGCCGACGCCATCAACACGCAAAAGAAACGCGGCGTTACCATCCTCAACGGCAAAGGATGGTATTCCAAACAGGATGTGAATGTACTCATGGTACTGGCGCGGAAATATGAGACTCAGGATGTTTTCAACATCATCAAAAATATCGATCCCAACGCTATGGTTTCACAAAGTTTCTGCCACGGCGTTTTNGGCGAAGGGTTCGATAAAATCAAATAACCACATACCCAAATGAGCACCAACGTCAACAGAGTAGGAATCATTATCTCCACTTACAATAAACCGGAATGGTTGAGGAAAACCTTACTCGGATATTGCAGTCAGACCCGTCCGGCCGATGAAATCGTCATTGCCGACGACGGTTCCCGCGACGATACCCGGCAGCTCATAGACAGTTTTCGCGACCGCCTCCCCATCAAACATGTCTGGCAGGAAGACCGGGGCTTCCAAAANTCCGAAATACTTAACAAAGCNCTGGTNGCTGCCGAATCCGAATATCTGATATTCACCGACCAGGATTGCATTCCCCGCGAAGACTTTATAGAAACTCATCTGAAATATGCCCGGCCCGGCTACTTCCTGTCGGGCGGCTATTTCAAAATGACGATGCCCATCAGCCTTGCCGTCACCGATGAAGACATCGCTACGGGAAGAGTTTTCTCNATCCGCTGGCTACGGTCCATGGGGCAACCGCTCTCGTTCAAGCTCTCCAAACTCTTTCGCAGTCCGGCCTACGCCCGACTGATGAATCTCATCACTCCCGCACGGGCCTCATGGAACGGCTGCAATGCCNNAGGCTGGCGTAAAGATGCNATTGCCGTCAACGGCTANAATCAGGATATGCATTACGGCGGGCAGGATAGGGAATTCGGAGAACGCCTTTGCAACCTCGGCATAAAACCGATCCAGATCCGCTATTCGGCCATCGTTATGCATCTCGACCACAAACGCCCNTACAGAACCAAAGAATCTATCGAAAATAATTTGGCGATCAGACGGCGCACCCGCAGTCAGAAAATTATCAAAACTCCGAACGGCATCACTCTGTTGAACGGATAATCTGTCGCCGGTGCCGTCATCCCCCTTCATATCAGCCCTTCCGCCGTTACGCCGAAGGGCTCTTTCATCATCAAATGTAGTTCCGTGATATGCGAAAGCACTGCCGACGAAAGAAAATGCCGCCGCTGCGAAATATCAGAAAGCATCTGCAACGTCCGGAAGAGGCCCCGCAATACCGGAAAGGGAAAACATAAGATTCTTACCCCATAAAAAAACGCAGAAACGGCACTTGATCCGATAATCGGCCATTCCGGGAAGCCCGAAAGAAGCGACAACGGCGCAGGAAGCCGTCGCCGGGCTACTGCGCCTCCCGCTTTTTCAATCCCAACAGGATTTTAAGCCGATAGAGATTCTCCCGCTTGTTTTCATAACGGCCCAGCAGCCGCAATACCTCCTGGCTACATGAATCCGGCTCCCATTCACGCACCAGGGCATAAGCCCGGACAATCTCTGCAAGCAACGCCCGGTCATGAGTAATACGCAAAAGATTCTTCAGGCACTGAGAACGGGAGAAGGAGGCGCCCCAAAGCGAACGATTGATATCGATTATACAAAAATGATAACTTCCGTCTGCCTCACGACGGCACAGAATATTCGATAAGTTCAAATCACCATGCAGGAAACCGGCTCCGTGCAGACCGGCAAGAAAGCCGGCAAACCGGCTGACGATTTCCGCCCGGTCGGAAGAAACGGTCTGCTCCAGATAGCGGAGATTGTCATCGGCGACATAGCCGGAAACAAAATATCCGATGCTGAACAATCCGCAGCCATCCTTTTCCTCTATATATGCCACAGGCTCAGGCGTATCGATACCTAAGGTCCGCAAGCGAAGCGCATAATCAAAGGCCCGCCGGGCCTTGGACCGACCGAAGAAGGTATAAAAAAAACGCTGGTGAAAATAAGGACGTTTATAACGCTTGACTACAAAAGTCCTGCCGGCATCTTCAAAAAAGCGGACCTCGTTCCGCCCCCGATAAATCAGCTTACCCTCCTGAAAAGAGGCCGGCAAACGGCGGATGGAAGCTTCGGATCGAGAATAAGCCGGATTGATCTCAATATGGATATTCTTCATACATCAATGCAAATATTCAAAAGCGGCAGCCAAGGCCGTGCGTATAAAATAGCCGCTACCGACCTTTTCACCTAAAGCAGCAGCATTTCGCTGCAATTCGGCATATCTCTCGCGGGAAAGCGAAGCAAGAAGCCTTTCGATCTCATCCAAAGAATCGAATGTCAGGCAACACTTATGCGCGGTCAGGAACGGCGCAATGGCGGCCTTGCTCCAGATAAGGACAGGCAGATTACAGCGCAGGTAAAGCGATGTCTTATGCGGGTTATTGATCAACAGATATTCTCCCCAGTTACCGGAACAGCGATCAACGGAATCACCATCCCAGACAAGGCCGAAATCGCCCTCGGCGGTGGCCACCAGCTCATCGGAGGGGAGACAGCCTTTGTAATTGATGAAATTCCAGCTTCTCAGAATCTTTTCATCCAGACCCGAACCGTATAAATTCATCTGCCAGCCCTTGGCCGGTGTCTTGTCAAGGGCATACAGGAAGCCGCTGCGCCATGCGCCAAGGCCACCGGCGAAAATCACCGACCACGGACTATGCGGTTCTCTGTANTCACGGGCAACNGAGGGAGAGATATAATCGAAGATTCCCAAACGGATGATCTTATTGGTATATCCCTTGTCAAGNAGNCACTTTTCCATACTTTNATTGTNAACGATGAGAACATCGCTATTGCTTAAAAGACGATTTTCGCCTTCGGGAGTCAGTTTATGACGACGAAAAGCCCCCAGATCATGAATTAAAGAAACGACCTTGGCCTGTCTAAGATGTGCAAAAATGCAGGAAATCCTGAAAAACTTCTTCATGGGATACTGCAAAAACAGGACATCGCCGCGCTTCAACACTGTAAGTATCCGGAAAATACTGACCAGCTTGGTCCAGAAACGGGAAAACGCATCGCCACGCTTCTGACGGGGAGTCAGGCTGATAAATCCCATTTCCCTGACGATGGCATCTACGTCGTTCTTCGCTTTATTGGGAGAAATAATTTCTATATAATAATTCATAACGTTTTTATTCTTTCTTGGTTCCGCTGTCCAATTCTCCAATCTATGGCGGGCCTTTACCGGATTCCGGTTCCGTCGAAACTTGCTCCTGGCAATCCCCCCCGGCCCATGTTCCGATACGGATGTTATCCTTGCCAATCCGGACCGACAAGCCCTTTGNACCTCTAAAACATTTTAAACCAATATCTTTTTNATTTTTTTAATAATAGGCCGCAAATATAATTAATATTTGAGAATATCCGGCACTTGCCATTTTAATCTTTTACGTTCCACCGCCATTTCCATAGCCGGAATGGGTATTTCAACAAAACACAGACTTCCAAGAAGCATACTAAATCGACAAATGTTCTTCAAAAGAGGAAATGCAAAAAGCACATGAAAAGCAACTGCCGATCGCACCGGATTCCTGACCACGGTCATTTCAGTCGAAGTTCTTTACCCTCCAGCCCGGCCACGTAACCAGCAGCCCGGAAATAAAATATATCAAAAATAAACGGCCTCATTTATAATTTTAATATTATCTTTGCAAATCTTTCAACCTAAAACGACATTTTCTTGCTCTGCATGAACCATTCTTTCGATATGCAACGGAATCCTCCCCGATACAAATCCGGCGCGGACAGCACCACGTTCAGTAAAATACGTCGGCCGCATCGGCCTGACCGGCGCTTATGCAGTTTGCCATATCACCATTTCCGCCTCCGGCACATTCCTATAACTATGTATTAACCCGCTATAAACACAACCCTATGGAATCCGTAAGTGTAATAATCACAACCCGCAACAGGCTCGATCTTCTGAAAAGGGCCATCGACAGCGTCATGTCCCAGACATACCGAAGCATAGAATGTATCGTCGTTGACGACGCGTCGTCGGATGGAACCGAAGAATACTGTCTTGCTCTTCCTCTGAAATACATACGTATCTCCGAGCAGCCGCATAAAGGCGGCGCCAACTACGGTCGCAACATCGGGATAAGGGCCGCCACAGGCAGGTGGATCGCATTTCTGGACGATGATGACTATTGGCTTCCGGAAAAAATAGAAAAACAGGTCGATTTGATTCTGGCCAAAAAATGCGGACTGGTATATTGCGGATATAGAAAAGAAATTGTCAGCAGGGAAGGGACCTTATTCCGCAATTGCCTGCCCAAAGCAAAATGGCAAGGAGACCTGAGCCGCAAAATCCTGACCACCATCAACTGTTGCACGACAAGCCTGGTACTTGCAGAAAAACAATTGCTGTCGGACATAGGAATGTTTGACGAAGATATCCTTTTCTGGCAAGATTATGAACTTACAATCCGGGCAGCACAGGCAACACCATTCTNTTTTGTNGATGANATCCTCTGTATNTACCGTGTCGACCTGCAGGACCGGCAACGTGTTACCAATAAATACAACGGCTGGAACAATACGGTGCGTTACATCTACGAGAAACACCGGGCCTTATACCAAAAACTGTCACTCTCCGAGAAGATAAAAAGAAAAAAGATATGGATTCGGGATGCCATCAAAAGATGTAAGAAAGAGCGGCTCATGGAGAGATATTACAAACTGCGGGGATACTTTCTCTTGCTCAGTATTCTTCTTCCTCTGACCCGGATTCCCCATTTCTTCANCCGGATATTTATGAATCCCGACCGTAAGGCAACCGCAAAGAATATATAGCAAGACCCGGATATCTTTAACGTCCGCAATCCCGTGCAACCGCCGGCTCCGGAGGCCGGTCATAAGACAACCGGCCTCCGGATTCCGGCCACAACGGCGTTTCTCTACTTTCCCGATAGTTCAAGATAGCTGCGTTCCGTATCGAAATTCATTCTTCCATGAGTGCTTGGGGCCATCACGGGTTTCATATAGTCTCCGAACCGCACGCTGAGGATTTCATCATACCCGACNGGGATCGGCATTTTGATATATTCGAAATCGACCCACNTGACCTCTTTGAAATTAGAAATTCGTTTTACAGGAGAGGTCATGTTAAGGCATAATTTACAACAAAGATAGGTATCTTCCGCCTTTACGCTTCTCAACAGATCCTCATACCGNCGGAATGCCTCCACATCTGAAAGTGCCGGNATATGCTGACGGCAATAACGGTAACATTTCTCCGGCAAAAGATTGCAGATTTTGGTTGTCATCTTCAGTTTGAACTTTGCATTCTTGAGCCGGCGGATATGCTTGATAAAAGCACGCGGAGAACTGGGGACATAATCGATAACCATGATATCGACGAAAATTCCCTGATTGAATTTTCCGCGTAACGGTAAGGTTTTATAGAAAGCCGTTTCCGAGTTTCTCAACTNANCATGACNATNGNGGTANTGCCCGTCGCTGTAAATCGTCTGAAAAAAATACGGATGCCTAAATTCATCGGCGGCAACACTGANCANTTTGTCATAGTCCTCGCGCAGCATAGCCATATCGATATCATCGTCCCACGGTATAAATCCCTGGTGACGGATGGCACCGATCAACGTCCCGCCATAAGCAAAAATTGACAGCCCGTATTTCTCACACACTCTTAACAACTCTTGAAGCAAATCCAGCTGACAGGCCCACAGCTTTTTCATCTTTGCCGGCACTTCATATCCCGACCTTACTTCCGTAGATAAGAATGCCTCCGAAGGATATTGTTTCGTCATCCTGCATTCTGAGATAAAATGTTCGACAATGCGGTTGAAGAAATCCGCTTGGTATAAGGAAAATAAACGATTTTGATACCTTCCTGCGCAAACTGACTCTCATAATCTTTCCACTTTTCCGTACCATACCAGTCATCACCGACAAACAGAATCGTGGCCCCCAGTTTTTTGCACATGGCCAATTTATCCATATCCGACTGAGGAACTACAGCATCCACATAGCAACAGGACCGCACGATTTCAGCCCTATCTTCAAAAGGTATGATAGATTTTTTTCCTTTGTAACCGACAAGTTCATCCGTGGTCACGCCAACTACAAGTCTGTCACACATTCCCTTGGCATTCTTCAATAAATTCAGATGTCCGATATGGAACATATCATATACACCGGCTGTATATCCAATCACCATAAGATGTAATATTAAATAATAATATTGCAAATATACTTGCTTTGCCGCAAGATTCAGCTATTTTTTTAGAAAAATTATCTTTCAGATCGTTCATAGGAACTATATAGTCCTACTTTTCCATAAAATAAAGAGAAATACACTTTATACAGCCTAATATTTTGTTCATAAAAAAGTGCAGCCGGAGTATGAGCCGCGTCCCATTTTCAGCCTTACAAGGCAGACACGCACCAGGTCGGCTATCCCATAAAAAAATCCCCGTTTCATATTCCGGCCGGAAGTTTCTTGTACAATCGACCGCCCCTCCATAACGACTGCGGGTATGCCTGCCCGGAAAATTCCGTCGGCATACCCGCGATAATAGTTTATTCGCCTCCTGACAGGCACGGATACGTTCTGTATATCTTTCAAAAGAGCCGTTGTCCAATCTCCTATCGACACTTCAGGCGCAAAATACGCACGCCTTTGCATGCTGGATGCTTTTTAGCATACCGGTCCAGCCGGTCGGAGACTGTAACACAGCCNGCGGCGGAAGAAGCGTGCAGTAAGGCCTTGCCCTCACCGCCATTCCAGACAAAACCGACATGGCTGATGTCCAACCCTTTCTTATCGGTCACAAAGGCCACGATGTCGCCCTCTTCCAGTTGATCAAGGATACCGGCCACCTTACTTACAGGCACATAATATGACGTTTGGGCGGACAGCCGCTGCTCTGCGGCCCGAACAACACGGGTCAAACTGTCGCTGGCCGCCAGCCGGGGATATAACTGCCGGTGGGCAGTCATAAAATCAATCTGCTGTTTCAGGGTCCTNGCTCCAGGAAGTGACGCAGTCACCTCTTCNACCAANCCCAAGNCAACATTGTCGGCAATCCAATCGCTGAAATAGTGCAATCGGGTGGCGTAATTGCCACGGCGGCCGTCACGATAACGCAATNCCTGCACAAAACGCTGGAATACGGAATCCGCCGGATGGGCCTTTTCCCGTGATAAGCGCTCGGCGGCAACATATTCGACAAACGTCGTACAATCNACCGAATCCAGAACAATGCGCAACGGCTCTACCTCATTCTCCGGAGCAGTTGCGGCGACACCGGAAGCNGGAGTTTCAAGCGTAGCGCCGACATACCGCGTCCGGCTATCCATATATCTCGCAACTGCCTCCCGGAAAGAAATTGGAAGAGCCGTGTGATACCAAATATTCTCTGCCTGTCGGAAAACATTTTCAAAGGTAACCTGTGATGCCTCCGCATCNGTGAGTTCCCGCGTCCAGNGAGCACGCNGACTCCGNTCAGCTCCCGGTCCGGAACAANGATACTCCCGATACCGGGACGTCTTCTCACGGACAGGATCCCGCCAATTGTCCCATCCACGCGGATGAATGGACGCCGGCAGTTCGCATTCTTTAAAAATCACAGCGGCATAATTGCGCCATGGACGGCCTAACAGCTCATTGACGACAGTGCTGTCGGTCGTGATAACGCATCGATTGAAAACATAGCCATACGGATGATGTGCCGGAGTCGATGCCGCAGTCAGATAGCCCTTACTAATGGCATGTAGATGACAATGCTCAAACCAGCAGGTAGCCGGCCCGAAAATAAAATCGACAGTCCCTTCGATATAGCAATCCACAAACAACTGCCGGCTATCTTCATTTCCATTAAAAACGGTATCCTGAAAACCCAACANACGACAATTACGGAAGACGGCCCGATCACCCTCCACGTGTAAGGCCACAGCCTGACCGACACCGGCATTATTCTTACGGTCGGCATTCCATAGCGGATTATGATAGGTCATGGCATCATTGGAGATCGTCAGATTCTCGACCTCGAAACCCGGCCCGTTTACCAATACGGTATAGCTTCTGAATGTACCGATCTTGCGGCCGGCCGGATCTATGACATTCGCATGGTCATGCCAGACAATAATCGTGGAATCCCTATCCTCTCCGATGAGAGAGATATTCGTCTTATAGCTGGGAATTACCAGTTTCTCTTCATAAACTCCCTTTTTCACCAAAATACGCTGACGGCCCTCCGGCTTATAATCCCGAATGGCGTTGACGGCATCCTGAATATTGTCATAGTTGCCGGNGCCGTCTTTGGCGACCACCAAATCATATAACTGCGCTTTCAGCGACGGAGCGACCAGCAATGCTGCCAACAGCAGGCAGGCAAAAGTAAACAAACGTTTCATTTTCATGCTATTTTACAATACATTTTATTCTGATTCAATCTTCCTGCATATCCTCGCCCGGCATTNTCAGCCCTTGGTGGCAAGTTCCGATANGGGTTCCGATTCTTACCTGCCGGCAGGTATTGACCCACTCGGCCACATAAGGATGTTCGACACGGATATAGTTTTCAGTAAAGCCGTGCATCATAACATTTTCCGGAGAAGCGGATCCATCGGACGGCAAAGTCGGCTGCTCCCACAAAACACGGCGCACAGAGCCNGCCTGAGCCGCATAAAAAGTCCGCTGTTTCTCCTCCGACAAAGCCACCAGCCGCGCCGTACGCTCATGCCGCTCCGGCACGGGAACGACCGGCGTAATCTTCAGCGCCTGCGTCCCCGCCCGCTCGCTATAGGTGAACGGATGTAGCTGGCTGACCGGCAAAGAGGNCAGAAAATCATAGCTCTTTTCAAAAAGATCCGANGTCTCNCCNCGCATTCCGGCCATCACGTCCACGCCGATAAAAGCATCGGGCATAACCTCTTTAATCAGTTCTATTTTATGACGGAACAAGGCTGTATCGTACCGGCGNCGCATCAGCNCCAGCACCTCGTCGCTACCGGCCTGCAACGGAATATGAAAANGAGGNGCAAAACGACGTGACGNAGCGACCCAACGAATCATTTCATCGGTAATCAGATTCGGTTCGATGCTGGAAATACGGAATCGTTCGATTCCATCGACCTCATCCAAAGCCCGGATAAGCCCGAAAAAGGTTTCACCTGTCGTACGACCGAAATCGCCGATATTTACCCCGGTAAGAACAATCTCCTTGCCTCCATCCTCGGCCACCTGACGGGCCCGAGCAACCAACGTGGCAATGCCGGGATTGCGACTGCGACCTCGGGCCATAGGAATCGTGCAATAGGTACAAAAGTAGTCGCATCCATCCTGAACTTTCAGGAAGTGGCGCGTCCGGTCGTCTCCGGAACAGGAATGATGGAACGTCCGGATATCCTGGAAGCGTGTCACAGCCACTTCGCACCGACCGCTTTTCCGCAGGTCGCCCAAATATTCAGCCACCTGGCCTTTATATTCCGTGCCCAGCACCAGGTCCACCCCNTCGNGTGCCGCCAGCGCCGCCGGANCGNNCTGTGCATAGCATCCGGTCACAATCACAAAAGCGCCGGCGTGCTCACGCACCAGTTTACGGATCTGCTGTCTGCATTTGGCCGTTGCCTGTTCCGTAACGGCGCAAGTATTGACGACGACAAGGTCGGCAACGCTACCGGCGGGGACACGCGCGAAGCCGAGACGACTCAACTCACAGGCTAAAGTCGAACTTTCAGCAAAGTTCAACTTACAGCCTAATGTATAATAACATACGGTTTTATTCTGCCATTTCACACGGCAAAGATAGGCATTCCGCCCGATAATNAAGCACCAAACANANAAAAANATNGNAGTTTTCCGGCATTNCACAAAATAATTATAACTTTTGACACCCCCTGCGGCACGCTTAATGGATTTTATCGTATCTTTGCCCATCAAAACTACGCGNGCATANGATTACCTACACAAAGTTAATNCATTCTGAAAACCNAGATCACCTCTTGCACGATGCGATNGACTGGGCCATGNAAGCCGGGAAAATCCAACTGGAAAAATTTCNCTCCCGCCATCTCAACATGACAACCAAAACGAGTCNGCATGACGTCGTAACGGAAGTGGACAAGGCGTGTGAAGCTTTTTTCATCGAAAAAATCGGAAACACCTATCCGTCACACAGCATATTGGGTGAGGAAACCGGCGCCCATCAGAAAGAATCGGACTGGACGTGGGTCATCGATCCGTTGGACGGAACCAACAACTACAGCCAGGGACTCCCTATCTTCTGCGTCAGCGTAGGCCTCCAGTATAAAGGCGAGACCCGGATCGGCGTAGTATATATCCCCTACTTAGATGAATTGTTTACCGCCAAACGCGGAGAAGGCGCCATGTGGAACGGCAAGGCCATCCACGTCAGCCGAAAGGGTAATCTTAACGAATGTGTCCTCGGAACCGGATTTCCATACGACAAAGGGACGAATCCCGATAACAACCTGAATAACTTGAACGCCATTCTTCCCAACATCCGCGGTATCCGCCGTATGGGAGCTGCCGCCTACGACCTTTGCTGTGTCGCCTGTGGCCTGCTGGACGGCTACTGGGAGCTGGATCTCAAACCCTGGGACGCTTGTGCCGGCACGCTCATCGTCGAAGAGGCCGGCGGCATCGTCCGTTCCTTCCGCGATGACCGCAACATCAGCATCGTGGCCGGCAACGAGAAGGTAGTATCCCAGGTTCTCGGCCTCATCGAAAACGCACGGAACAATCAATAGACAATCTATCACCTATCATAAATATATGGAACAAAAACAAATCGTCGTGAGTGGTATCCGCTCGACCGGCCATCTCCACCTTGGCAATTACTACGGTGCCCTGCGGAATTTCGTCCGCATGCAGGAACAATATAATTGTTTTTTCTTCATCGCCGACTATCACTCGCTGACCACCCATCCCGACCCGGGAGCGCTTAACCCCAACGTGCGCAGCATTCTTTCCGAATATCTTGCCGCCGGCATCGATCCGGAAAAGGCTACCGTCTACATTCAGAGCGACGTCCCCGAAGTGTGCGAAGTATTTACCCTGCTCAATATGCACGCCTATGTAGGCGAACTTGAAAAGACCGTATCGTTCAAGGATAAAGTCCGCAAGAACCCCAACAACGTCAACGCCGGTCTGCTGACCTACCCGGTCCTTATGGCTGCCGACATCCTGCAACACCGCGCCCATCTCGTTCCCGTAGGCAAGGATCAGATCCAGCATCTGGAAATGGCCCGCAACTATGCCAAGCGTTTCAACAACTTTTACCAGACTGATCTTTTCGTCGAACCCAAGCCCTACGAACCGGAAGGCGAAACCATCAAGATTCCTGGCCTTGACGGCAGCGGAAAAATGGGGAAAAGCGAAGGCAACTGTATCTACCTCAACGACGAAGATAAGGAACTGACCAAAAAAGTAAAAAAAGCGGTGACCGACATGACCCCCACCGAACCGAACAGCCCCATGCCCGACACGATTGCCAACCTCTTCTATCTGATGAAGATCGTATCGACGCCGGAAACCTATAACCAGTTCCTTGCCGCCTGGAACGACTGTTCGATCCGCTACGGCGACCTCAAGGGACAGCTTGCGACAGACATTTTAAAGGTGACCACTCCTATTAGAGAACGATACAAAGAAATTTATGACGATACCGACTATCTGAACCGTGTTGCAGCCGCAGGCGCCGAAAAGGCCCGCGAGAATGTCCGCAAGACGCTGCAGGAAATGCGCCGCCTCATGGGATTCAGAACGTTTTAACCGTGCCACATGAACACCAAGCGTCTCCCTTGGATCGACTACGCCAAAGTTTTTTCCATCTGCTTGGTCGTTTCCTACCACACACCACCTCGCCCCGAAGGCTTCGGAGCCGAGGTGGTGTCTATTTTACGCATGCCGGCCTTCTTTCTCATTGCCGGATTCCTGTTCAATGCAGACAAGTTCCCCTCTTTCACGGCATTTTTGAAACACCGCAGCCGGCAACTGCTCATTCCCTATGCCTCTTTCAGCCTTATTTTTTATCTTTTCTGGCTGGCTTTCGGGCGACAACTGGCCGGCGATACCGCTCCGCTGACTGCTCCGATCATGGAATTTCTTACCGGAGAGCCCACCCTTGTCATTGCTCCGTTCTGGTTCATCATCTGTCTGTTTACGCTACAGACCCTCTACTATGTTCTGAACCGCATCTTGCCCCGGGGCCTGCTGTTCCCCGTCTGCCTCCTTCTCCCCCTCATTTTGGCCGTATGCGATGTCCCGCGAGTATGGCAGCTTTTCAATGCACTGTTGTATCTGCCGTTTTATGCCTTCGCGAACTGTTTTAAAGGGGAAATCGGAACCATTTCATTTTCAAGCCATAAAAAATACATTCTCTGTAGNCTGTCGGCAGCATTGGGGCTCATTTATGCAANGACTTATCTGGTCGTGGCAGATGTTNCCGACGTCTGGACAGACCTGCTGCGCTGGATCANGTTCACCTCTGCGGGAATTCTGCTGCTACCTGNCTACNTCTGCTGCTGTAAAATTCTGGCGAAANGGGTTGGAAGACGACCGATAATAGAAATCCTGGGCAAAAATACGATTGTCANCCTCNCCCTGCACAATTATTATANCGGGATACTGCGGCTCATAGCCGACCGGCNANCNGGCCACCCCCATTTTCTGGAACATCAGCCATGGCTGAACCTNCCNGTCACGCTCCTGATCGTATTCTCTCTATANTATCCGATTCTTGCCATCGACCGATGGGCNCCCTTCCTTNTGGGACGCCCATGGAGAAACCACCCGCATTCCCCAACCCGACAATAAACATTCTCATGAATAACTGTAACATCGACCGGTCCGTCGTCGACCGCATCATCGACGAAGCCGGCATCACGGACTTCGCCCGAATCACCATCCGCGATATCGCCGATCTCAGCCGGGCCATCGAAAGTGCCACCGGCCTACCATTCATACACCTCGAGATGGGAGTTCCCGGCTTACAACCTCCAGCTATAGGCCTCGCCGCAGAACAAGAGGCTTTGCAGGCCGGCGCAGCCGCCATCTATCCACCCACCGGCGGCATAAGCCGGCTCAAAAAAGCGGCATCCCGTTTTATCAAAGCTTTCGTTGGCATCAATGTTTCCGAACAGGGATGTATTGCTACCGTAGGCTCCATGCAAGGAACCTATGCGGTGCTGACCGCCCTGCGCCACGCCTGCCCGCAACGGGACACGGTTTTGTTTATAGACCCAGGCTTTCCGGTTCAGAAAACCCAGGCGGACATCATCGGTCTGAAATACGTCAGCTTCGACATTCACGATTGCCGAGGCCCTAAAATGCTGGCCGCCATAGAAAAGATATTCCAAAGAGGCGACATCTGCGCCATTGTTTACAGCAATCCCAACAATCCGGCCTGGATCTGTTTCAATGAGGAGGAACTACAGGGCATCGGAGCCCTGGCCACCCGTCATGANGTCATCGTCCTGGAAGATCTCGCCTATTTCGGCATGGATTTCAGGCAGNATCTCGCCCATCCTTTCATGCCGCCCTATCAGGCAAGTGTCGCCNGCTATACAGATAACTACGTACTGGCCATCTCCGGCTCCAANGCCTTCAGCTATGCAGGTCAGCGCATCGGGACCATCGCCATCAGCGACCGGCTTTTCGCNCGGCACTACGAACNGCTACATGAAAAATTCNGCGTTGCCGCCTTCGGCAGTTTTTTCATCAACCGCGTCCTCTATACCCTTTCTTCGGGGGTAACACATTCTGCCCAATACGCCCTGGCCGCCATGATGGAGGCTGCTGCCGACGGGACATACAAGTTTCTCGACGACCTCCGGGAATACGGCAACCGTGCCCGCTTCATGAAAAAGACATTGTTGGAAAACGGCTTCTATCTGGTTTATGACAATGACCTGGGCGCCCCGTTGGCCGACGGCTTCTACTTCACAGCCCAATATCCCGGCATGACAGCCACCCGACTGACGCGCGAACTGCTGTTCTACGGCATCAGCGTTTTTCCTCTTAACACCATGGGCAGCCGGCAAGAAGGGGTCAGGATCTGCACTTCGTTCATTACCGAAGCCCAATTTTCCGCATTCGAGGAGCGGATCCGTCTGTTTCACCGGCAACATCCGCTATAAACGGCTATCGATCGGACAAAATATCCTTACAAAAAGCCGGCGGCTGATCCCGTCGGCAGTTTTCGCCCCCAACTCACCCCGCAGACCCGAGATCTTTCAGTAACCGCCGGTTGAAATACCGCCGCTCCGGGTCATTCCACCAACCCCACTTATTGAAATATTTACACATGTTGTAAATATGCACCCACAACATCCGCCAGCTCCGGTAGGATGCGGCGCGATGAGCGTGGACGATAGTCACATCCGGATAGAACATAGTCCGATAGCGCTGATGAATGCGGCGCGTCAGGTCGATATCCTCCGGATAAAGGAAAAAGCGTTCGTCGAACAGCCCCACTTCCCGCAATGCCTCTACACGTAACAGCATAAAGCACCCCATGTGATAAGGCACATTCATCGGTCGGCTATATCCTGTAAAAGCCAGCGTGTAACGTTCCATCCGGCGCCGGCTCCAGGACGCGGGCAGAAACCGCCGGCTGAATAAATCCAACGGCGTCGGCAAAAGCCGGCAGACATACTGCTGACGGCCGTCGGGATAAATGACATTCGGAATGACCTGCCCCGTGTCGGCATGAGCATCCATATAAGCGGACAAGGTTTCAAGCACGCCCGAAGAGAAATAAACATCGCTGTTGACGACCAGATGATAGCGGGAAGTACCTCCGGCCAATACGCGGCGCAAAGCCACATTATGGCCGGCGCCATATCCGTCGTTGGAATGGGCGACATACTCGATACGGGCGTCTCCGTAATCGCGGCAAAAGGCGGCCATAGTATTATCGCCCGCATGATCGATGACGTAAACCCTATTCACGGTCCCGCAGGCCAGCAAAGATTTCAGGCAAGAGGCTAACTCTTCGTGTGAGGTATGATATGTAACGACGGAAGCGGTAATCATGATCTTTGTGGTGATAAAACGGCGGCCGATAGCGGCAACCATACTACATGAAGTCGCCGCCTGGAAAAATCCACCGCCTGCAAATGTACGTTTTTAGGTTGAAAAAAACAGCAAGAAAATACCTTTTTAAATATTTTCCCATAAATTTGTCACCGTTTCATGTAACCTTTCCCTAAAAAAATCTTCTAAAGGGTGAAGTAACTCTAAAAACAAAAACATCATGACCCCAAACAGAACATTCACACTGCTCCTTGCATCCGCACTCTATCCGCTGATGGCATTTTCTGCTCTTAACGGATACACCGCCTCNGGGAAAACCGTCCGGACGAGTTATCCTTTGGAAGGAAAAGACAGCATTGTCACTAAAGTGGANGGAAAGATCGTCTCCATTGAAATCGTACAAAAAGAAAACGACACAAAGAATGCCGATAAAAAAGAAGTAACTGCGGATGCCGACACCATGGGCCTCGCCCCAGGCGCCGGCATAACTGCAACCACCCTCGAGCTGGAACATCAATACCGGATGCAACAGCTTGAGAACGAACATGAAATGGCCAAGCTGAAACTCAAATCGCAGGAGAATGCGGCCAAAATCAATTCCACTAAAAGTCAATACAATCCATACAAACAGACAATCGCCGTCCTGCTCATCTGCATCGGGCTTCCTCTGCTGCTGGCCTTCGGCTTCCTAAGCTACCGATTAAGACTTAAAAACAAACGGTGCAATGATTTCGAAAAGTTTTTAACCGATCTCGCTCAAAGCGGGCAACCCATTTCACCCGAACTGGTGTACTCTTTGCGGGCAACACAGCTTTCCGGAACGACCGGACGCAATGCCCATGTCCGCCCCAAACACCCCACCCCCGAGGCTGGAGCAGACGCGCCCGCCATTGATGAAGAAGGACTGAAATTGATGGAGAAAGAGACCTTCCGATATTGTACCCGCCGTGCCTGCCTGGCCGCCACGACCCTGCTGCTGATATTCTGGGCACTGATTTCCGGTATCGATATGCTGGGCACTCTGCTCGTCATCCCGTTCCTGATCTTCCTGTTTCAAGGAGGTGTCCGTTTTTTCGATTATTATGTCGAAAAACGATATAGGACCCCTGCCGCAGAGATAGGAACCTCCCCCGTGCAATCTGCAGATACCCCGCAAGGAACCATGAGCGATCCGCAGCCGGCACAACCGCTTCCGGCCGAAACTCCGGCCACCGACATCACTACCGAACCAACCCGCTAATTTCCATCCGATGAAAAGCAATCTCGAAGATATGGCGTGGATCTCACGCATAGTGCTTTGGGGTGATGAAAAGGCTTTTGAACAAATTGTGAGAAAATATCAGCAGCGGGTACGCAGGTTCTTCCTCATACAAAGCGGCGACGCCGATCTCAGTGATGATCTTGCCCAGGAAACATTCATCCGTGTGTGGATGAATGTAGGCGACTTCCGAAAAATGGCAGCCTTCTCGACATGGCTCTACAGTATTGCCAACCATTTGTGGATAGACCATTATAAAAAATTCGGTACCACACGCTATGGAGAAACAAATATCCAATCGGGAGATATCTCCGATCTGCCGGCCTCAGAAATTATAGAGGAGGACTGCGGAGCCGCCATCGAACGGCAGGAGGAGGGACTCCGGCTCAGAAGTGCTATCGCCCTGCTTTCACCCACAGAAAAGAGTTGTATCACTCTTTTCTATCTGGAAGGATTTTCCATCCGGGAAGTGTCCCGCATTACCGGGCAAAGCGAATCCGCCGTAAAAACGGCACTCACCCGCGGCCGCAACCGCCTGAAAGAATTACTACATACAAAAAGCTGATTCACCCCAAAAATATTCCGTCGAATATATGATGAGTAAAAATAAAAAAGACCAAAGAAAAAGGAAAGAATTACGCAAAATGCTTGCCGACGCATATGAAAGGCCTGCCTATGACCCGGATTTCACCCGCAGGATCATGAGAAAGTGCCGAT
>WFLX010000391.1_pt2 | contig 20409 bp, 13 predicted proteins | sample 4967041 | NCBI WGS metagenome assembly WFLX01 (sample SAMN12857096, study PRJNA449069) | gut metagenome | isolation source: stool from male and female vole | host: Microtus ochrogaster | place: USA:Florida | collected 2017
TACTCAATAGTATATCGATTAGACTCTAACAACAGCGTTTCTTTAGTGACCATGGCACCGACATCTAAAGTGTCTCCTCGCAATCCAAGGCGTGGTGAGAACGTGACTGTGTCTCTTGATTCGACTGTTAGCGAGGGTGCAATGGTTCAAGTAGTTTCTGCCTCAGGACAGACAATGCTAAACACTAAGATCGCTGCTGGTCAAACGCAACTTGATATCAACACATCAGGCTTCAATCAAGGAGTTTATGTGGTGACTGTTTCAAGCAATGGCTCTTCAAAAGAAGCCGCCAAAATAATAGTCCGCTGAATTATATACATTCAGTGCATTAGGTATAAATTTGATAAAAATAAGGGTCCGTCTCCATCGAGATGGACCCTTAAACTACGAATGCAATAGTAGATAGCGTTTGACTCTTATGGTCATATGTGGATCATGTTTTGCTTCTAAACAGGAGTGAAGGGGGCGTGGATAATACGCTGATTGGATGAGCCTCGGAAGGGAAGGTCNGGNTCCCGAAGGGATTGGATGAAAGGACCTTCCACAATGGCATCCAAATAGGGGAGTGGCAGCGACAACTTCTCCGAGGCCATAATCTCCTCAATTGTAAACCCAGTATATAGCCAGACTTTATGCCCTGATTCCTGTATTGTCTTNGCNAACTCTGCAATTGATTCAGGATGATAAAGAGGATCCCCACCCGTCAAAGTGACATCAAAATCCTCTTCCTCGATTATCTTCATCAATTCAGAAAGCGACATTTCTGTGCCACCATCAAAATCCCACGACTGCGGATTATGGCACCCAGGACATTGATGGCCGCATCCCGCAAAATAGATGGCGGTCCGGAATCCCGGACCGTCAACAGTAGTACCTCTTACTATATCAAGAATTCTATACACGTCTATATATTATTTGTGGACAACGCGGTCATGAAGCTCCGCAAGTTTTCCAGAGTTCCAACGGTCTGTCGTGCCAACAAGATACCCCGTAATTCTCTGAATAGTCTCAAATTTAGTTCCACATTTCGGGCACTCCTTCATATCCATATCCGCATTCTCATATCCACATTTCGGACAATGATTGCGATTATGGTTGACAGAACCATATCCCATATTATACTTGTCCATCATGTCCACAATTTGCATAATGCAATCCTCATTGTGTGTTGCATCTCCATCAATTTCTACATAGAAAATGTGTCCACCGCGAGTCAACTCATGATACGGAGCCTCTACCTTTGCCTTATGTCGAGGTGAACAATGGTAATATACAGGTACATGATTGGAGTTAGTATAGTAATCCTTATCAGTAATTCCTTCAATCACGCCAAATGAAGCACGATCTCGCTTTGTGAATCTGCCGCTCAATCCCTCTGCAGGAGTAGCAAGCACAGAGTAATTATGACCATACCGCTCACAGAATTCATTTGCCTTCGATCGCATATGCCCCACTATCCGAAGCCCAAGTTTCTGAGCTTCCTCGCTTTCTCCGTGGTGCTTACCAGTCAAGGCTATAAGGCACTCGGCAAGTCCGATGAATCCAATGCCAAGAGTTCCTTGATTGATTACACTCTCGATTGTATCGTTTGGCCCAAGTTTGTCTGCACCGTTCCAAAGAGTGCTCATCACGAGCGGAAACTGCTTGGCAAGTGCCGTCTTTTGGAACTGATAGCGATCATCCAATTGTTTTGCAGTAATCTCAAGAATCTCGTCAAGACGCTCAAAAAAGCGGTCAATCCTCTCGTNTTCATCCTTTATCCCCATACATTCTATTGCCAGGCGAACAATATTGATAGTAGAGAATGAGATATTCCCTCTCCCTACGGATGTCTTCTTGCCATATCGATTCTCAAACACGCGGGTGCGACATCCCATAGTTGCCACCTCATACTCAAAGCGACGCGGATCATCGGCATTCCANAGCTCATGCTGATTGAAAGTAGCATCAAGATTCAAAAAGTTAGGAAAAAAACGTTTTGCTGCCACCTTGCATGCCAAACGGTAAAGATCATAGTTTGGATCTTCCGGCAAATAGCTGACACCACGCTTTTTCTTCCATATCTGTATCGGGAATATGGCAGTTGCTCCATTCCCAACTCCCTCATAAGTGCAGTTCAGAATCTCACGTATCACGCACCTCCCTTCGGCTGAAGTGTCCGTGCCATAGTTGATGGAGCTGAACACTACCTGATTCCCACCGCGAGAATGTATCGTGTTCATGTTATGGATGAAAGCCTCCATTGATTGATGTACACGCCCCACCGTCCGGTTGATGGCATGTTGAAGAAGCCTTTCATCTCCCTCCAGACCTTCCAAATCTTTCTTTACATAGTCTTTTATATCTATGTCATAAAAATTTGAAAGATCTTTCCCTGTAAGAGACTCAAGAATACGAACTTCTTCTTTGAAAGAAGAGCGAACAAAAGGAGCAAGGTAGAAATCGAAAGCAGGAATCGCCTGGCCACCGTGCATTTCATTCTGTGCTGTCTCAAGAGAAATACATGCAATCACACCGGCAGTCTCTATGCGCTTNGGAGCGCGGCTTTCTGCGTGCCCTGCCACATATCCGTTATCAAGTAAATAGTCAAGTGGATGTTGCACACATGTCAGACTCTTAGTAGGGTAATAGTCCTTGTCGTGAATGTGAAGATAGTTGTTTTTTACTGCTTGCTTCACCTCCGGAGAAAGAAGATAATCGTCGACAAATGGTTTTGTTGTCTCAGAAGCAAACTTCATCATCATGCCGGCTGGCGTGTCGGCATTCATATTGGCATTCTCGCGAGTTATATCATTGCTTTTGGTCTCAATGATTTCCAAAAATATGTCGCGAGTCTTGGCCCTACGGGCTATCGAACGCTGGTCGCGGTAAGCAATATACTTTTTTGCCACATCCTTTCGAGCGGATTTCATCAGTTCGATTTCTACTCGGTCCTGGATGTCTTCCACTGTCATTCGTTCTTTGCCAGTCATACCAATCCTGTCAGTGATTCGTTGTATAAGCGATTCATCTTCCCCGGCAGAAGTGGCAAGCATAGCCTTCCGAATGGCGGCTTTTATCTTTTCTTCATTATATCCTACGATGCGCCCGTCGCGCTTCTGTATAGTCTGTATCATGGGAGAATTTTCTTGAGATTTGTTTCTGCATGCAAAGTTAAGCAATATATTCAAATTGACAAAAAAAANTCTCCAAAAATTTTCTAAAAANTTCTTTTTGGAAAACTTTTGGAGAATGAAAATATTNTAAATATCTAANTATTAACTATATAGNATTTTGTTTTGGATAACTCGCATAGATAATAAATTGATATATGTGCGATTATTTGTCAATGACGAAGGAGTCNACGTCCATCCATCCACTGTCATTGCTCTTCCATGGGCGAGTGCAGAATACTCCCACTTTTGCACCAATCCAGTGACCTTCGCGCACATCCATAGAGCGTCCGAAATCCTTAAATTTCTTGCCATCAAGACTGTAGCGGAATGTCACTGTGCATTTATAGTCAGGCTTTGCTTTTGGGTTCTTCTTGCCGGTCATCTTGACTACTGCCTGAAGCCAAATTGGTCCATTGGTTGTGAGTTTCTCTGCTGCTGTCTCTACCTCATCTTTTCCTTTGTTAGCTCCTACGCAGTCGGTCTGTACAAGATAGATTCCATCCTCGCGGCTTTCAAGTGCAAGTGTGGCAAAATTGTATCCCATCACTGCGATGCCTCCTTTTTCTCCNACCATNGCNTTNCNNTCTTTNANTCTNGGATGGAANGATACTTTGGCTGTNGCNGTGAAATTNTCATTNGGGAATTTCTGCATCANCACNTTTGGCATGTCATANAGATTCTTGGCATCCGGNGTGTNGTGGGAGAANAGTCTCAGCACTGAATTCTCAGCATCGCAGAAATACCACAGTGGCTGTGGATTGCCATTCCATTGCCATTGGTAGCCAAGGGTAGTNGAGTCGAATTCGTCGCTATCCTGAGGAGTGGCAATTGGGTAGGTCTTTCCAACGTTGGGTTTTTTGTATGTTCTCACAGGTATTCCTCTTCCGTCTCCGTCTTTATCTACGCCTATTACCGGCCAACCATCTTCATTCCATACCATTGGTTCCAGATTTATTACTCGTCCGTAAGGACCCTTGTCTTGGAAATGAATAAACCAATGTTCCTTTCCATCGGGAGTGTCAACCCATGCTCCTTGGTGAGGTCCGTTGATGTCTGTGTCTCCCTGCTCCATGACATTGCGCTGTTCGTAAGGACCCCACGGATTCTTGCTGCGCATCACTACTTGCCAGCCGGTTGCTACACCACCNGCNGGCGAGAAGATATAATACCATGGTCCGCGTTTATACATTTTTGCGCCTTCTATGGTNTCATTTTCCAGGTGACCGTCGTAGATAACACGGTCCATTCCGATCACTCCTGTTGCATCCGGGGTCATTTCAATCATTCCGAGGATACTCTTTACTCCTGCACGACTCCCTGCATATCCGTGAGCAATNTAAGCACGTCCNTCTTCATCCCAGAATGGACACGGATCGATTACGCCTACAACCGGATAAATCAGTCGCAGCGGACTCCANGGTCCCTTAGGGTCTTCAGCGTCTGCCACATATATGCCCCTGTCAGGATCGCCATACATCACATAGTATTTCCCGTTATGGTAGCGAATGGAAGGTGCCCACACTCCATTGCCATGGCTTACTCCGTCAAATTCAGGCGCAGGATATTTGTCTGCTACTGCTCCTACGATGGTCCAGTTCACGAGGTCGTTGGAATGTAGTATCTGGAGTGCCGGCAGATTTGCAAAACTTGATGATGTCATGTAGTAGTCATTCCCTACGCGCACTACATCCGGATCCGAGTAGTCGGCATTGATGATTGGATTCTGATATTTGCCGTTGCCTAAATCAGAGACATAGGCTTTCGAAACGTCGGCATAGGCGCTGGAGGTGGCAAGACTTCCTGCAGCGAGTGCCAAGAGTAAAAAATTAGATTTTTTCATTTGTTATTATGGTTTTATTAGGTTGTTAGCAATTAGTTATTCCCAGTGTAGTTTCAAATCGCGTATCAGAGTGGAAGATGGTCCGGTTGAGCCTGTATGCTGGATGCAAAATCCGGTAAGATTGCTCTCTTCAACAGGTGCACTCAACGCAACGCTCTCCATAACTTCATCGCAGCATTTATTGCTTGATGCGGCATCCGTATGAGCATTTGCTTTCAGTATTCCATCGGTTATGCCTACATTGATATGGCATGGAGTTCTGTAGCAGTTGCTCACCACTTTATCCGAAATGACGGAAGTCTTTCCATTTTCATATTTAATGAGTGAAAAAGTCACAGCCCGATCATGATCCGGAGTCCTTTCAATTCTCAGTGCATACCCGTTTAGATCAATAGGATCGAATTTCACGCATATATCCATATATTGGCTCGTGGCGCTTCCAAATCCTTGCCCTCCGCTTTTNGCAGGTTCTGCTATCAGACTTGCCGTCATATTATGGCATATGTCGCGAGCCGGAATATAACTCATTCTTGCGCCCTTTTCATTTTGAACTATACCTTCACCGGTGGAGGCATCAAATCCTTTGCCATAATACCATCCAGCTCCCTCTGAAGCAGTCCAATCCGCTCCGGATGTATCAAAAGGTTTATACACATCAAAACTCCATGCTCCGACATGTCCGGCTTCTCTTTTGTCAATTGGCACTTCACTGAAGTCNGTAATTAGAGTTGATTCAGGAATTTCTTTTATATAAGTCGATTCTAATATGGTATAAGGTTTGGAAGTCTCCATTTTCCCATAAACGGAATCCTTATATTTAGGGAATATCAAGGCTATAATTTCATATCCAAGGTCTCCTGCAGTAGGATAATAGATATTTCCCGAATTCCCTTCTCCTTTTTTCAGAAGTACAACATTTGCATTGTTGCCATCTCTGATGATTCGTCCCCACATTATCGTGCTTTTGTCTTCTCCTTTCCCTGCCAGAGCATATTTTAGTTTTAGTCCTCCAACTGCTTCATCGTAATAAATCTTCGGATTTCGCTTTAATTCAGGTGCCTTGCGTAAGTTAGGACCAATCTTAAGTGTTTTCCTTCCTGAAAGTCCATCCGGTGTAGAAACTTTAATGATCATTTCTTTTTCTTCAGGTGAAGTATTATCGGATATGTATGTGGTTTCTGACGTAGTGCCCCCGTTATATCCTCCCCACAAGAGGGGAAGAGATGTAATATGAGCAGTGTCATTTTCAGCACGCAGATTTATTTTATCCGAATTAAGAAGAAGTGACACTGGAATGCCGGTAAGTTTTTTGCCGGATTGAGATTCAAAAGCAGATATCAAGGAATTCATTCCTTTGGGATCCCAACCGTCGTGACCATTTAATAGGTTTGGAAGATTGTAAATTTTTTCTCCATCTTTATCAATCGTGAAAGCATCTTTAAGAGGAGATGATGAAAGATCTGGACCAAGATAAAGTCTGTCAGAATCAATTGTATAGGGCTTTCCATTCAGTGTCACGTTAAGTTGATGGCAAGTGATGTCGGAGGCATCGCGTGTCCATTTGATGTCTATTGGGTTGTCACAATGGAAACGAGTGTCTATGGCTGTCACCTGTCCGGGTACCTTCGTAAAGTATTGCGTGCCAGATCCAATACATGTGATATCGCAGTTGAGAAANACAGCTCCGGTTTCTGCCGTGGAATAGAAAGGTTTGCTGCTGAAAAATGTGAATCTGCAATCAAGGTAGATAGCAGAACCTGACAATGCATCATCTGTACATTCAAAATAACAATTGTCATAGAGGCTTCTATGTGCTCCCACGAAGGGACAGAGATTAAGACGACTTAAAAAACGGCAGTTTTCAGCAAACAGACGGTCTGTTTTGTCGCAAATTCCAATCTGTGCCTGAACTATTGCATCTTTACGTTTACTTCGGTTTAAACTCGGATTGCGAGGATATACGAGGTCGGTGTTGCAGTAGTTGCCGAAAGTGATGTTTTTGAGCTCAAGGCTGTTGCCCAAGTAATGAAACATCGTGAAATTCCCTATGGCTCCTTGCGTTTGTCCTCGGTTTACAGCAAATACCACTTCTTCCGGATTAGTGGTCAATCCTATAATATTCAATGACTCACAATTTATTTTTATGGCATAGGGCGTACCTCCTTTGTCGGTCCTGACTTCGGGATCATCCGGATCATCAAGCCAATACACCGATGGAGCCACGAGCAAGGTGACTTCTTTCCCTATTTTATTTATTCGAGCAAAGGCATCAAGTGGGTCAGTATAGGCATTTTCATAACTGTAAATACCCTCCGCATCCAGAAGCAAAGTATTGTCATTTAATTCATATGTAGATCCATTAAACTCAATGGTATCTGAGGCAAATGATTGCAGACAGCATACAATCAAAATAGAAAGCCAAAGTATCCTCATCATGGCGCAATCACATCATTAGTTGGATAGGACTGTCACTAATTGAGCTGACTCTTAATTTTGCATCCGGTGCATACTTATTAAGCACCGCTTTTGCTAAAATCGCTTGTCCTTCATCAATTTTTGGTCCGAATGTAACTTCGATTTCCTTTAGTTTATCCTCTTTGACAGGCACATCAATGTGATTAATCTTGTTAGGCATTACCATGCGGATAAGATTAACGAAGTCATTGTGAGAGACTACTGCATCAGTTGAGGTGTAAGGAACAGCATAAATGACAAATCTGCTTTCATCTTGAAATGCCCATTTTTCTTTTCNGAATACTCCTACATATTGNCGCATCATCCCCTCGTCAATTTCCATATATGTATTCTTTCTTCCTATGTTTATTTCAAATTCGTTGTATTCTTCTTCCGTGGCATATTTCACCTTATTGTAGCAGATATCTGTGGAAAGTGGACGATATATACGTATTGGGTTGAATGTAATAGAGACTGTTCCGGAAGAATCTTTGCTCAATGATTTATGATGGCGAGGACGTGCAGGCGCACTAAAGGCTATTGACTGCTTATCCCAATCGATGAAATCTTTGTCAATTCCAATTCTGACTCCTTTACCGTTAGTGTAGAATTTCCATAGTGGAACATTCTCCAATGGATTTTCGGTCCAGCAAGACACATAGGTATAAGGACTCCAATCAAGTTGATTCATAAGGAAGGTCTTTTCGCAAGGATCTTCCATCAGATCAAGACGATTAAAGCGAATTGTCTTGTGCTTAAGTATCAGCGCAAGGTTTTCAATAGAGGTATAATGATATATTTTCATAAATGTTCGGTAGTAGATAAATTCGATTCAAAGTTAGGAAAAAAAACTCATATACGCAAAATTTGCTCACATATTACGACATTTAATTTTGAAATATAGGAATTATTGACTAATTTTGCTCTTCATTGTTCTTCATTTTTAGTTTAACCTTATAACCTACGTAACCTTCAACTTTCGCAAGCGAAAGTTGAGTAAAATATTGAATTATGAATAATTTTGTGTTTTTCCCTGCCACAAAGTATGTGTTTGGCAAAGGAGTGGAAAATAAAGTGGCTGATCAGCTGAAATCTTTTGAAATGAAGAAGCCACTGCTGGTCTATGGTAAAGGTTCAGTTGTTCGTTCTGGCCTCCTTGACCGTGTTAAGAAAAGTCTTGAAGAGGCTGGTATTCCATACGCTGAATTGGGAGGCGTCCAACCAAACCCTGTTGACTCAAAAGTCTATGAGGGAATTGAAATAGCCAAGAAAGAAGGTATCGATTCAGTGCTGGCTATCGGAGGTGGCAGTTCAATTGATACGGCAAAGGCTATTGCTGCTGCTATTCCTTACGACGGTGATTTCTGGGATTTCTTTTGTGGAAAAGCGAAAGTGACAAAGGCACTCCCCGTTGGAGTGGTCCTGACTATTCCTGCAGCAGGAAGCGAAGGTTCCGGTAATACTGTCATCACTAAACTTGATGGCCTCCACAAACTTGGAATGGGAAGCGATGTGCTCCGTCCAAAGTTCGCTTTGATGAATCCTGAACTCACATTCACTCTCCCTCCTTATCAGACTGCTGCCGGCATCACAGACATGATGGCTCATATAATGGAGAGATATTTCTCCAATACCCCAAATGTCGAGATTACTGATAGGGTAGCGGAAGGTGTGCTCAAGGCAATAATCACTGAGGCTCCGAAGGTAATTGCTAATCCCGAGGACTATGATGCCCGCGCCAACATTATGTGGAGCGGNACTCTTGCCCATAATGGAGTTTGCAGCGGTGGTCGTGAAGAAGATTGGGCCACTCATGGCCTTGAGCATGAACTNAGTGCTGTATACGATGTCACTCACGGTGCNGGACTTGCTGTAATGTTCCCGGCGTGGATGTCTTATGCAATGCAGGAAAATCCCGGCAAGATNGCGCAGTTTGCACGCCGAGTTTTCAACGTGGANGAGGCTGACGACAAGAAAGCCGCTTTGCTTGGTATTGAGGCTCTCAAGAAATTCTTGAAGTCAATTGGCATGCCCGTCAATATGAAGGAACTTGGCATTGACAATCCTGACGTAGAACTTTTGGCAAAGAAGGTCACCGAAAATAAAGGAAGCATNTTTGGCAACTACATCAAGATCAATCAAGAAGTNGCCGAAAAAATCTANAAGTTAGCCGCCAATAGCTAATTTCCCATCCCACTATAATTTATCCCTCTGCCTATCAGCCCGGAGGGCTGATTATCTTGTTAACCCCGAGCCTCAGCTCGGGGTGTGTGTATACATCTCTCTTNTCTACCCCGGAGGGGTAGTACCCTATTTTTTCCAAAATGCAGGCGTAAATAGCAGCAACACAGTATAAAGTTCCAGACGCCCNGTAAGCATCACGAAACTAAGTATCCACTTAGCAGCATCCGGGATCATAGCAAAGCATGACACCCCTTCCTGCACCTCCGTTCCTATACCTGCGTTTGAAATAGCTGACAGCGAGTAGAAGAAACTTTCATTAAATGGCACTCCAAGCACNGTCAGNAGGAATCCNCCTNCNAANATNACAAGAAAATAGAGTGCCAAGAATGCCAATACTTTCATCACTATTACATANGATGTGCCTTTGCCATTTACAGTCACAGTCCGGATTGTAGANGGATACATGGTCCGATACATCTCATTTTTCAAAAATCGGAAAAATATGATGAATCTATCAATCTTTGCTCCGCCCGATGTGCTGCCTGCACAGCCGCCTACCACCATGAATATTAGCATTACTATATAAGGAACTGCTCCCCAATGCGTGAAATGTGGAACCACAAGACCGGTGGACGTAAGAATTGAAACACTCTGAAACAGTGGTATTATTGTCACTTCTTGCCAACTATGTACATGCTGTTTCCCTATGATGGAAATCGTAAACACTACATATCCAAACAGCAAGGTATAGCAAAACCATCGGAATGCGTCATTCTTCAATAGTTTTCGCCACTCCCCATGTACTGTGGTGAATATGAGATTGAAGTTGATTCCCCCTATAAACATAAATATAGTAAGAATGATGATTATGTAGGGACTTTTCCAGTCTCCTACACTCATATCATTGGTGGAAAATCCTCCTGTAGAAAGTGTTGAAAGGCCATGGCATATAGCCTCAAATAGATTCATACTCGAGAGCCATAGCAATAAAATGCATGTTATAGTAAGACTTATATAAATTCCCCATAGGGTTTTAGCAGTGTTGCTGACGCGCGGGCGTATCTTATCATGTGTGATGCCGGTCACTTCTTCATTAAACATCAGCATTCCTCCCTTATTATTTAGCATTGGCACCACTGCAAGGGTAAAAAGTATTATACCCAATCCGCCAATCCATTGCAATAGGCAGCGCCACAATAATAAGGAGTGAGGCACATCCTTTAGCGACCCAAGCACGGATGCCCCCGTAGTAGTGAAACCACTCATGGTCTCAAAGAAAGCATCCGTCACACTATCATGTGTGCCACATAGAAGAAAGGGGAGCATCCCAAACATAGATAATATCACCCAAATCAGAGATGTAAGCAAAATTGCTTCCCTCTTTCCCATCTCCTTGCTTTTCGGTTTTAGACTCATCAACCCCATTGCACACCCAAATGTTATCGCCATAGATAGTAAGATGGGTTGTATTTCTGAATCTCCGTATATTATTGCTGTCACAAGCGGAAAAATCATGAAGCCCGAAAGCACCATGAGAAGCCAACCTATGGTACGCAGCAGCATACGAAGGTTGATGTAGGCATTATGTTTGAATTTCAATTGAACCACTTTTCAATCTTTGAGATAGTTCCGGTGAGACAGAACACTACTACTTTGTCGCCGGAATGTATTTGAGTCATACCCCCAATTAGTTCGGCTTTTCCATCTGTGCGGATAAGGGCTGCCAAGGTCATTCCCCAAGGTAGATTCAGGTCTTTCACAGGTGCTTTCGTTATCTTTGCTTTCTCCTTTACTTCAAGTTCGCATACCTCTGCATCAGCGAGTGCAAGGAATTTTGAGTTGGATTCATCTGAATCAAGAAGAATCTGAAAGATACTTGATGATGCCATCAGTTTCTTATTGATTGAGGTGCCGATATTCAGGCTTTCCGCTACGCTATAGAACTGAAGGTTCTCCACATCAGCGATTGTTTTCGGCACTCCAAAGTCTTTCGAGGTCAGACATGTCAGAATATTGGTCTCAGACTTTGAGGTGAGTGCCATAAAGGCATCATACTGATAAATATTGTTTTCGCGAAGCACCTCTACATCTCTGCCGTCGCCGTTGATAACTTCGATCTCTGGAATCTCTGTGGCAATATACTCGCATCGCTCGCGGTCGATGTCAATAAGTCGAATCTGATACCTGTCGTGATATTCATAGCAGAAGCGCATGGCTATCTGGCTTCCACCCATTATCATCACTTTCTTTATGATTCGTTTCTTTTTGCCACATAGTTCTCTGACTTCCTCTACATGCTCAGGAGTAGTGATAAAATATACAATATCATCTTTTTCGATGGAGTCATTACCTCCCGGGATAACTGTCTCTGAGTTCCTTTTGATGGCAGCCACATGGAAATGATGTGCCGAAACCGGAAGTTCACGAAGCCTAAGCCCGCAAAGTTTTGAGTTGTCTCTAATCTTGACTCCAACCATTATGAGCTGTCCATCCCCCATTTCACCCCAATATCGTGCCCAATTGTGTGAAAGTGCAAGATTGATTGCTTGTGCTGCAAGATATTCTGGATAGATGAGTGTGTCAATTCCAAGTTCCTTTAGAATCATCTTGTTTTCTTTCTTCATGAACTCGTAATTGTCTATCCGGGCTACAGTCTTTCTCACTCCAAGTTTTTTTGCAATGGAGCAAGAAGTGATATTGCGTGTCTCAAATGGAGTCACTGCAATATACAAGTCGGCGTTATCTATTCCGGCGCGTCGCATCGTAGAGAAGGAGGATGTAGATCCGCAAAGAGTCATAAGATTGTAATGAGAATCAAGCGTGTCAAGTTTCTGCTGATCGCTATCAATCAGTATGATGTCTTGATTCTCATTGCTTAGCATCTTTGCAAGATGCGTCCCTACCTCTCCGGCTCCTGCTATGATTATTTTCATAGTCTCAATTTTCTTTATAGACTCTCTTTGGCTGATACGACAGCTTTTTCTATTCCTTCGCTGTCATACCCGCAGTCATGTTTGAGCTCGGCTACTGTTCCATGTGTCACCCATGAATCCGGGGCTCCAAGCACTATCACTTTTATATCAGGATTGTTGTCTCGGCACCATTCTGTCACTGCAGTCCCGAAACCTCCCGTCTTTACGCCATCTTCCACTGTGATGATCACTTTATGATTGTCTGCAATCTTCTTTAGGAGGGAAGAATCAATAGGTTTCACCCATATCATATCGTAAAGATCAGTTTTGATGCCTTGTGTTGCCAGTTTTTTGTGTGCCTTTTTTGCATCGTGAAGAGCCGGACCTATTGTAAGTATCGCGATTTCAGAGTCGCCACTTTCATTGATGATTCTCCCTTTCCCTATTTCGATCTTCTTCATTTCTGTCTCCCACTCTTTCGTAGTGGCTTTTCCTCTTGGATAGCGGATAGCCATAGGGCCGTCAGATTGAAGTGATGTATACATTAGATTTCGAAGAGTCTCTTCATCTCCCGGGGCAGCCACCTTTAAGTTGGGGATACATCTTAGATATGCTATATCCAGAAGTCCGTGGTGAGTTACTCCGTCCTCTCCAACGATGCCGGCNCGGTCTATACAGAACGTGACAGGGAGTCCCTGAATACATACATCGTTCACAATATTATCATAAGCGCGCTGCAAGAAAGATGAATATATGGCTGTGAACGGACGTTTTCCACCGGTTGCCAGGCCGGCAGAGAAAGTTACTGCATGCCCTTCTGAGATGCCTACGTCAAATGTCCGATGTGGGTATTCAGCAAGCATCCTCGAGATTGATGTGCCACTTGGCATAGCGGCTGTAACTCCCATAACTCTTTCATCCTCTTTTGCAAGCGCTACAAGTGTTCTGCCGAATACTTCTTGCCATGGAAGCGGACCATCGGAGGAATCTTTGCAGATTTTTTCTCCGGTTTCAGGATCAAACATGCCGGGAGCATGCCATTTTGCCGGATTTTCTTCTGCAGGTTTGTATCCTTTTCCTTTTACAGTGTGCAAATGNAGCAGCCGAGGGGTTTGCATGTCTTTTATGTCATTAAGTATTTTGACTATCTTTATGACATCATGACCGTCAAATGGTCCGAAATACCTTATGTTTAATCCTTCAAAGATATTTTGTTTGCCACTGACAAGACTCTTGACTGAATTTGCAAATCGCTGGATTCTTCCTTTCCCTTCTTCTGTGACCACTCCTTTTCTTCTGAAGGCATTGTAAAGTCTGGCCCTCCATTTGTTGTAGCCGGCNGATGTNGACAATTCCGAAAGATATGTATGTAGCCCACCAACGTTNGCATCTATACTCATCTCATTATCATTTAATATAATAAGGAGATTGTTGGGATTGTTGGCTACATTGTTGAGTCCTTCGAACGCCAAACCTCCGCTTATAGATGCATCGCCAATTATGGCTACTGTCTTGCTGTTTTCTTTNCCCGGGGTGTTTCTGTCGGCTATGGCGCGTCCCAATGCTGCNGAGATGGAATTTGAGGCGTGTCCCGTGATGAAAGTGTCGTATTCTGATTCCAGTGGCGTCGGAAACCCACTTATTCCTCCTTTCTTTCTTTGATGTGCGAATGCTTCTTTCCTTCCTGTGAGTATCTTGTGGGCATACGCCTGATGACCTACATCCCAGAAAAGATGATCTGAGGGTGTATCATATACGTAATGAAGGGCTACGATTATCTCTACTGCACCCATACTGGATGCAAAATGACCTGGATTTACGGAGAGATGGTCAATAAGAAAACGCCTTATGTCATCGCACAGCTTCGGCAACTGCTCGAGACGCAGCTTGCGTACATCCGCTGGCGAGGAGATGCTGTCCAGTAGTCCATACTCGGAGTTCCCGGTCGCAATAATTGGTGTTTGTCTTGATTCCTGTTTCATTTCCTGTTATTTCTTTTCCCCTCCAAAGTATTTTTTATATAGGGGCACGAAGATAATGATACCGCTCATAGCCGCTATCAGTATATTTTTCAGGTTAAACCCATCAGCGGATGTGAGCAGTCCTACGCTTAGCCATACCCATAAAAGAGCAAGCACTGCGAGTCCAGCTATTCTTGTCGGTTTNATTTNAANTNCGAAGTTNACAATTTTTTTTNAATTANNCCGATTTTTTTTACTAATTTTGTATTCCTTTTTGTATATGAGTTTCAAAAACCAACCCTCAGCATTCCCAGTTTATGGAAAACTACTATAATTATTCCCCTGAAATACCGACCGGTGACGATAATCCTGAATCAAACGTCACCGAATCTCAGCAAGAGGTCGATCCAATTCCCGTGTCGGGAAAAAGAAGGCGCAGGCCAAAGTCTGATGCGAATTCATCTAATGAAAAAGTTACAAACTCAGTAAGGGTGAAAAATGGAAAGTCAGAAGAAAAAAAAGATAAATTAAAAGATCAGCAACCTTCCGAATCTGTTTGGAAGGTNTTTAATGATTGGCTTAATTCTACAGTCACCCGATCTGTTATTGGCATAATATTCGGTGGTCTCGGATTTTGGTTTGGAGTAGCATTCTTCTCCTATTTAGGTANGTGTGTAGCAGATCAGAGCCTCGTGAATGTCCCGTCAGATGCTATGGCTACCGTNGGCAATGATGCCGGCGAGGGTGGAGCTCGTATCACNGAATTGCTCTTTAATCAAGGTTTCGGTGTCGGATCATTTGTAATAGTGCTCTGGCTTATTTGCATTTCAATGAAGTTGCTCATAGGCTATCCGAAATTNAGNATTCTCGATTTCACTTTGAAGTCTCTTATTGCTTTCNTCACTCTTAGCGTTGTGGTGGGGATGCTTTCTATCGGACTTGATACTGATGTGAATTGGGGTGGCTATCATGGAAGATATATCAACGAGATCATCTATCAGTATATCGGGTGGAGTGGTGCCATCATCATCTCTGTGGTTCTTGTTGCAATATTTGTCGTGATTTGTCTGCGCGATGCCATTAAATGGATATTGAAGAAAAAACGTGCTTATGATGAGAAGCGCCGATTGATGAGAGAAGCCGAAATGGAGGCTCTGGAGAAGGAAGAAAAAGAAAATATGATGCAAGACATGCCGGAATCTTCNCTTTCAGAAGATGGGGGGGATTCTNCNGCTCAAAATGTCGTTTCTCCATCAATAGAAAANGTAGAGTTTGATCCTAATGCAGATACTATTTTTGATCTTCAGGAAGAGGATGATGATGCNGAGTCGTTTGTGGATTTATTAAATGATGATCNTGATTCTCTTGCCGTTTCAGANGAACCTTACGACTACAATCAGTATGTTGAAGAGCAAGCGGATTATACACTTTCATCTCAAGCATCTCAAGCCTCTGAAGCATCTCAAGCAAATCAGGGTTCTCGGGTTTCTCAAGAGTCTGGTGAATATCAAGAGACTGATTATTCCCAAGAGTCTCGTGATTATCAAGNGTCTGAAGAGTATCAGGAATCTCGTGATTCCAAAGAGTCTCGTGAGTCTCAAAATTCTCATGATTCTTTAGAATCTCAAGATCAATTTGACACTCAATCTGCTATTCTTCCTGTTGANTCGGCTATGCTGCATGATGATCAGACAGACGTTGACNAAGANAATATTGAGCAGTCAGACTCTCCGAAAGATCAGGTGATGACTGTAAATGTAAATCAAATTGAGAAAGGATCCGCAGATTCAGGAGTCTCCTACGATACTCAACTCTTCACTCATGAATATAAATTCCCNCCTACGGATTATCTTCGTCCGGGGTCGGATAAAATTTCTGTGGATGCCGACGAACTTCTTGAAAACAAGCAGAAGATCAAGCAGACTCTTCTTGATTTCGGAATTCCAATCACAAGCATTGAGGCTACCGTAGGTCCGACAGTGACATTATATGAAATTCGCCCGGATACTGGAGTTAAGATTGCTAAAATTAGAAATCTTGTCGATGACCTTGCACTCTCGTTGGCTGCAAATGGTGTGCGTATTATTGCTCCAATTCCAGGTAAGGGAACAGTCGGTATTGAGGTCGCAAACAAGGAGGCTCAAACAGTTTCTATGCGTACTATCATTCAATCTAAGATTTATCAAAATACTAAATATAAACTTCCGGTTGCACTTGGTTCGACGATTTCAAATGATGTCTATATAGCCGACCTTGCAAAGATGCCNCATCTTCTTGTGGCAGGTGCCACTGGTCAAGGTAAGTCTGTAGGTCTGAACGCTATTATCACGTCTCTTCTCTATTCCAAGCGTCCTGAAGAATTGAAGTTTGTAATGGTCGATCCAAAGCGTGTGGAGTTTTCTCTGTATGCTAAAATAGAAAAGTATTATCTTGCCAAGATTCCAAATGCTCCTCAACCGATTATCACTAATATGGAGAATGTGGTGGCCACTCTTAGTTCTCTTTGTGCTGAGATGGATGAGAGATACATGCTTCTTGAGAAGGCTTTCGTTCGCCAAGTGACTGAATATAATGAGAAATTTAAAGAGCATAAACTTGATCCTCGCGAGGGCCACCGATATATGCCATATATTGTGGTGATTATTGATGAGTTTGCCGATCTGATCATGACTGCAGGAAAGGAAGTGGAACTCCCTATTGCNCGTCTTGCTCAGCTTGCTCGTGCTGTGGGTATTCATGTGATTATTGCCACTCAGCGTCCATCCACCAACGTCATCACTGGTATGATTAAGGCAAACTTCCCAGTGCGTATAGCCTTTAAGGTAAGTTCAGGTGTTGACTCAAAGACTATCCTTGATGCTACAGGTGCTCAGCAANTGATTGGTCGAGGGGATATGCTTATTAGNAATAATGGCGAGATGGTNCGCGTGCAATGNGCNTTTGTTGATACTCCTGAAGTGGAGGAGGTCTGCGACTATGTGGCTCGTCAACCATATCCTCAGGGTCCATACATTCTTCCTGAACCTCAAATTTCTGGTGATGGCGATTCTCAGGAAGTGGATGCTGCAAGTATTGGAAAACTTGATCCTCTTTTTGCAGAAGTTGGTCGTCAAGTCATCATGAGCGGAACTGCATCTACATCCGCTATACAGCGTCGTTACGAAATCGGCTATAACAGAGCCGGTAGAATCATGGACCAACTCGAGGCTTACGGTGTTGTTGGTCCTGCCACAGGTGGAAAAGCAAGAAGTGTCCTCATGGAGGCCATGGCTTTTGAAGACCTATTGGCAACACTTGGCTTGGCATGATGTATAAGAATCTAAATTATTAATGATTATTGATATGATAGTTAAGAAAATAGTGTTAATATTTGGCTTGGTGGTGATTTTGGGAATGACTTTTTCGTTATCGGCTGCCGAAACTGCTGATGCTCTGCTTAAGAAAACTGCCGCTGGAATCAACGGAACTTCCGGGCTTACTGCTTCGTTTACTCTTGACTATGGTTCGCAGAAAATCGCAGGTACTATTCAAGCTGCAGGGAAAAAATTCGCTTTGCAGACTTCCTCCTCTTCTACTTGGTATGATGGGAAAAGCATGTGGACATACAATCCCCGTAATGCTGAGACTACCCTTATGATTCCTACTGCTCAGGAAGTCTCAGAGGCTAATCCTCTCTCTATTGTTAACTCATACTCAGCAAATTTTACGGCTGTCTATGCCAAGACCCAAACAAAAGGTTCCAAGACTATTGTGCTGACACCTAAATCAAAGAAATTAGGTTATAAAAGTGTCCATGTCACTATTCCGGACGGTTCTGTTTTCCCTTCTAAACTTGTGATAATCCCCACTTCCGGACAAAGAGTGACTGTCTCTATTTCCCAAATCAAAAGTGGTATTAAATTGACTGATGCCACCTTTGTTTATCCCAAATCAAAGTATCCGAATGTCGAAATCGTCGACCTCCGCTGACGCTTTTTTGAAAAAAATTCTCTCTTTACTGAAAACTTTATGTTTCTATTTGTTATATGTAAAGATAACATTTAAATTAGAACCATATCTACTGAATTGAGAAATCAAACAGTAGAAAAATAAAGAAAGGATATTTTATGTCAACTGCTAAAGTTTTAGTTATAGGCTCCGGCCCTGCCGGATACACTGCCGGAATATACGCTGGCAGAGCAAATCTTGCTCCCATTATTTATGAAGGTAATCAACCTGGAGGTCAATTGACTCAAACCACTGAGATAGAAAATTTCCCTGGCTATCCTGATGGTGTACAGGGTATGGAGATGATGGATCAGCTTCGTAAGCAGGCTGAGCGCTTCGGTGCCATAGTGCGTCCTCGCAACATTGAAAGCATTGATCTCTCAAAGCGTCCCTTTGTTGCTATCGACGACCATGGGGAGGAAATTGTTGCTAACACAGTGATTATTAGCACAGGCGCAAGTGCAAAATATCTTGGTATTCCCGATGAGATTAAATATCAAGGTATGGGTGTAAGCGCATGCGCTGTCTGCGATGGCTTCTTCTATCGCAAGAAAGATGTTGCAGTCGTAGGTGGTGGCGACACTGCTTGCGAAGAGGCTCTATATCTTTCCTCTCTCTGCAATAAGGTGTATTTGATAGTGCGCAAATCTTACCTAAGGGCAAGTGATGTGATGCGTAAGAGAGTTGCAAATACTCCAAATATTGAGATTCTATTTGAATGTAACATCACAGGTCTATTTGGTGATGAGGTAGTGGAGGGTGCTCATGTAGTGAGGGCTGCCGGAACCGAACAGGAAGATCATTTCGATATAAAGATTGACGGATTCTTCCTTGGCATCGGTCACACTCCTAACACTAAATTCCTTAATGGCCAAGTAGAANNTGATGAGCAGGGATATATAATAGTTAGAGGTGCCACTACCGAGACCAGCGTAGAGGGTNTCTTTGCTGCCGGTGACGTTGCCGACCCACGTTNTCGCCAGGCTATTGTGGCANCAGGAAGTGGTGCAAAGGCTGCTCTCGANGCTGAGCATTTCTTGACAGATAAAAATGAATTATAATCAAAATCCTATATAATGCCTGAAGTAAAGACTTTTCATTCCGACAAGCAGCGGCTTCTGGATGAGCGTTATCTGAGAATGTCTCAGATATGGAGTGAGAATTCATATTGTGTCCGCCGAAAAGTGGGTGCTCTCATAGTGAGAGATAATATGATCATATCCGATGGGTTCAATGGTACTCCTTCCGGTTTCCCTAATGTGTGTGAGGAAGACAATGTCACATTTCCTTATGTGTTGCACGCTGAGGCCAATGCCATCACCAAAGTGGCAAGAAGCAATAACTCAAGCGAAGGCTCTACTCTCTATGTGACTGCTTCCCCTTGTATGGAATGCAGCAAACTGATTATTCAGGCTGGAATTAAACGAGTTGTTTTTTCCGATTTGTATAGGATTCAAGATGGCCTTGATCTGCTTCGTAAAGCCGGAATTGAAATAGTGCATATCCCTTTAGATAAAGAAAAGGAATAAATGAGCAAGAAAAGAAACATAGGATTCGTATTGATACCACTTGTGCTGGCTATTGGCCTTGCAGGTGGTGTCTTTATCGGTAAATATCTCACTGTCAGTCGCCTTTCTCCTGCTGAAGCTAAGTTGAGGACTATTGTAGACTTGATTGAGAATGAATATGTCGATTCCATTGATGTTGATTCTCTATTGGCTTCCGTAGTCCCGGACCTTCTTGCCGGTCTTGACCCTCATTCTGTCTATTTCTCTCCGGAGGAGTTGAAATCTACTAATGAGGATATGGAAGGTCATTTTTCCGGTGTGGGCGTTTCATTCCAGATTGTAAATGATTCTGTCGTTGTGGTCGATGTCATCGCAGGAGGTCCGGCTGAAAAGGTAGGTTTGCAAAAT
>WFLX010048641.1_pt1 | contig 20407 bp, 12 predicted proteins | sample 4967041 | NCBI WGS metagenome assembly WFLX01 (sample SAMN12857096, study PRJNA449069) | gut metagenome | isolation source: stool from male and female vole | host: Microtus ochrogaster | place: USA:Florida | collected 2017
TGTCGTGGCAGATTGCCAACGAACCACGCTGCTTCTCCTCCAACAATAAGGAGCAGTTTGCACAGTGGATTCAAAATACCGCCTCACTCATCAAGAGCATAGACCCTAACCANNTTGTCNCNACCNGTAGCGAAGGCTCATGGGGTTNCGAAAACGACATNCANCTTTGGACACGCATACATTCCTACCCCGAAGTTGACTANGCNACAATNCANATCTGGCCTTACAACTGGAGCTGGATCAGCACTTCTACTGTCACTGACAGTGTATCTGCNGCTTGCCGCAATACTTCAGATTACATCAACGCCCACTATGCAGCTCTCGGAGAGGCTCTGAAAGAGGCGCAACAGGGTGACAAACCTATCGTGTTGGAAGAGTTNGGCTATCCTCGCGACAATATGGCGATCGCGGTTGGTTCGCCTGTTACGGCTCGCGACGGCTATTATCGCCACGTATTCTCGGAGGTGCGCAACAGCAACAAGTTGGCCGGCGTGAATTTCTGGGGCTGGGGCGGTCTGGCCGACGTGAAGCACAAGACGTGGGAGCCAGGCGATGATTATACGGGCGATCCGGCACAGGAGGATCAAGGTTTGAATTCAGTGTTCGCTTCGGATACAACGACAATCGCCTTGATTAAAGCGATGAACAACTGATCGTCCTTCTTACTGATAATCGTATTGTCCTCAATGAGTCAATGCAGCAGCTAAGGGNTTTCAAGTTACNTTAAGACGCGCGTTGACGCATTGAGGACAATGCTTTCCACCTAACTCCGCTACGGAGTTAGCCAGAGGGGTCATTCCTAATTATTTGTTTAGCTGGAGATTGGCGTCGATGAGGCGGTTGAGGGTCTTCACTGACTCGGTAGTGGTGAGGCCGTCTTGAGGTGTGTTGAAGCAGTAGTCGACGAGGCGATCGATGGTGGAAGTGGCTACGTGCATGCGGGTGTCGGAAGAGGCGTAGTAGATAAACACCTTGCCATCTTCGTCGGCAATCCAACCGTTGGCGAAGAGCACATTCATTACGTCGCCGATATATTCGTCGCCGATCGGGGCCATGAAATAACCGCCGGGGGAGGCGATCTTGCGCCAGGGTTCGTCGAGAGCCGTCATATAAAGATAGAGCACGTAGCGCAGGCCGGAAGCGCATCCTCTCACACCGTGAGCCAAGTGGAGCCAGCCGCGACGCGTCTTGATGGGGTGAGGNCCCTCGCCGTTCTTTACCTCCTTGATAGTGTGATAGTAACGCGAGTCGATGATGATCTCGTTCTCTATTTCAGCATGGGTGATGTCGTCGACAAGAGCCCAACCGATACCGCCGCCGCTGCCGGTGTCGATGAAGCCATCTTGCGGACGCGTGTANAGAGCGTATTTGCCGTTGACGAATTCGGGATGAAGCACCACGTTGCGCTGCTGACTCTTGCTCTTGAGGTCGGGGAGTCGCTCCCAGTTTATGAGGTCGCGTGTGCGAGCTATGCCACAGGCAGCCGTAGCGGCCGAAAGATCGCCGGGCTTCGAATCATCGTGACGCTCCACACAGAAAAGGCCGTAAATCCAGCCATCCTCGTGGCGCGTAAGGCGCATATCNTAGACGTTTGTGGCGGGGTTCTCAGTGTCGGGAAGTGTGATGGGATGATCCCAGAATCGGAAATTGTCTATACCGTTAGGACTCTCAGCGATAGCGAAATACGACTTACGGTCGCTACCCTCTACGCGCACCACGATCACATAGCTGTCGCCCCATTTAATCGCGCCGGAATTGAGAGTGGCGTTGCAACCGATGCGCTCCATGAAGAAGGGATTGGTAGANGGATTGAAATCGTATTTCCAGAAGGGAGGAACGGATTCGGCTGTCACCACGGGGTTAGCGTAGCGTTCGTAGATGCCGTTTCCTTCNATCGGNGTGTTGGGTTTAGTGATATGTTCCTCGTAGCGAGCTACAATGAGGTCTTTACGGTATTCGAAAATATTCATTTTATTNACGATAGATTATTGAAGCAGCTTGCCACTGCTTCAGCGGAAGAATTAATGGTTATTTTACGAAAAGCGGCTTACCGTTATCGTGGAATTTCTTNAAATCAGCGGCAGCNGGATGTCCCTGATAAGGCACATAATANTGCTCCGGCTTCTCCTCTTTGTTGGCATTGCGCCATACGCAGACGTAGGCTACCGGGAACTCGCTGACGGCGGGGAGCATCACTTCGGTATACCAGTTTTCGATGCCCACACCCTCCATACCAGTCTCCGTGAGGGCCATCAACTTGCCGCGCTCCTCAGCCTCCTGCTTCACGAGCGAGAGCTGCTTCTTCACCTGATCTACATATTCTTGGGTGCCATCGGGCCCACCGAAGTGGTAGATGTCAGTGCCNAGCAGATCTACGAGATCATCNCCGGGATATGTGAGCAGGAATTTCTCCTTGCTGTCGACACGATCAGGCGAATAGGCCCACACAACATTGTCGATACCCTCGGCGTCGAAAATGCGNCGGGTNCGNTTCCAAAGATCCTTATACTCCTCAGGGGTNGCNGTGGCAGAGCCCCACCAGAACCANGTNCCGTTGTTTTCATGCCAGGGACGGAACACAACCGGGATTCGCTCACCCTCGGCATTCTTGAGGTTGCCGATGAAGCGGGCGGCGCGTGCAATCCACGTGTCGAGGCTGTCGGCCATAGCCTGATCAGTGGCGATCACTTTCAGCGGCGCGGCCGAAGTATCCCAGGAGTTGCTTCCGGTAGCTATGTTCAGAGGATGCCAACTGATAGCGTTGACGCCTCCGCGGGCATCTTGCTTACGCACCTCCTCGGCGATGAAAGCGAAGGGNACGCCGTCGAGGTTTCGGGAGGAGTCAACCTCGATCATGCCGAGATCCCAGTTCATCAAGCCNGGGTATTCGCCGGCAACCTCCTTCACGTCGCTGCGACCGGGCTCGTATTTCCACTCGTGGCCGTAGGCGGTGTCGTCGTGATGGCCGAAATAGAAATGGCCTGTGTGCGAAACTGAGTCGAGACGGGCACGCAGGTTTTCGGCCGGCGTTTTCTGCTCCTCGGCAGCCTGCTCAGCGTTCTTGTTGCCGCCACAAGAGGCGAGCATCAAGCCGCATATCATTATTGCTGTTGTTTTCTTCATAATTATCTTTGAACCTATTTTTTACCTTAAAATTTCCTCTGTAACCTATCAATCTTACCGTAGCGTTTGAAAAAGTTTAAACAATATCGAAATCATGACTTCAGTTGCAAAGTTATACAAAAGTATGCTTTTTGATGTGTAGGATATGTTGCCAAAATATGTCTGCTTGGTTTTACTCAACAACTTAGCCTACATTTCACAACATCCTATCGAAATGTCGGGCATATCACCTGAGGCANCGNAGGGATTCGATACACATTCGNGANTTGNGGTAGGGACACTTCCAGAAACCGGCTTTGTCGTCGAGGCGATTGATGCTGCCGTCGGCGTGTCGGCTCCAATACCACTCCCCTTCCGGGTCGACGAGATTGTCGGCGATGTATCGCCAGCTCTGACGTGCGTCGGCGAGCCAACGGGCTTCCTCTTTGCTTTCAGGCTCGCTGTGGAAGCGGGCCTGATAGAGCTGCCCAATCACATTCTCAGCCTGCACCCACCAATGGCGGTCGGCATCAAGACGGTTCGCTTCGGCATCGGCGTCGGAGGCATCGGGGTCGGAGGCATCGGCGTGTGAGGCTCGGTGAAGCTCGTAGACCATACTGCCGTCGGGTTGGCGACCTTCGAGGCCGGCGAGGGCTATCTGGCGAGTGTGGGCGAGTGTTTCGGCGTAGAGAGCGGGATCACCGATCACTTCGGCCGATTCGAGCATGAGCCAGGAGGCTTCGATGTCGTGACCGTAAGATTCGNTGTCGTCGTATTTTNCCCAGTCNTCGTTGAAGAAGAGAGTCAGGTGATGGGTNTNGGGGTTTTCGATACGGGTTAAGAAAGTGCGAAGGAGGGAGGTGGTGGCTTCTTTCACGGCNGCNNCACGCTCCGACAGCACGTGAGGGGCGAGGGCGCCCCTCTTCCCAGTCAGCAGCTCAGCGGACACGTGAGGGGCGAGGGCGCCCCTCCTCCCAGTCAGCGAAGGGGCGGCTTTCAGGGCGCGGAGGAGGTTGGTGTAGCCTTCGAGGATGTGGAGGTGGGTGTTCATGGTCTTGGAGGCGTTGGCGTCGTGCTCGCTGAGACGCATATCGGCAATCGGTTGCCAGTCGCGTGTTGAGGCTTCGATGTAGCCGCCTCGTTCACGGTCGCGGGCATGTGTCTCTATACTCTCGAAGAGCGCGTAGGCATCGTCGAGGGCCGACTCATCGCCCGTCGCGAGATAGTATTCGGCCAGACCGTAGATCATGAAAGCTATTGCGTAATATTGCTTCTTGGTGTCGAGCGGTTTGCCGTCGGCTGCCACGCTCCAGTAGGCTCCGCCATACTCTCTATCGATGAAATGCTTGCGGATGAAATCCAAAGCATGTCGGGCCCCNTCGAGGTATTNCTCACGGCGTGCGCCATAGGAAGAGTTGAGGTATTCTTCGCGGGAGAATAGACGATAGGCAGCGGAGAATGTCCATANGATCCGGGCGTGGAGTATGCCCCCTTTCGGAGCATCCGCGTCGAGGATGTCGTGGCCGTCGCGGCGACCATAATAGCCGCCGCGAGGGTCGCGCATCTTTTCGAGCCAATATGGCAAAATATTGCGTGTCAGGTTATCAAGCAATTCCTGCTTAAACAACTCCTTTTCACTCTGTGTCATATCAAATAATTCAGAATGCATTATAAGTTAGACTAATTCTACGGTGGCGGGTATCTCGGGAGCTTCGGCTACGGGGATACGCTTCTTATTGAGCTCGCTGACTATCTCTTCCATCTCCTTCGTGCCGAGCGGGTAGAGCCAGAGCAGGATGAGCGAGAGAAGAGCCACACCGGCCGGAATGAAGGTCATAAGCATCCAAAGACAGGTGATGGCACCCGCAGGCTGCGGGATGTCGACCGTCTGTACCCCTTCGGGACGCTCCACATAGCCGGCTGCACTCAGAAGCCACATCACTGCCGCGCCGCCGATGGCACCGCCGAATTTCTGGGCCATGGAAGCCGAAGAGAAGATGAGGCCGGTGGAGGCACTGCCGTTGCGAAGCTCGGAATAATCGCTCACGTCGGCATACATCGACCATACCAGGGGCGACATGATACCGGTGAGCACCGATATGGCCACTTGGAGCACGAGCATCAACACCAGTCCGCTCTCACTCTCAGGACTGCATGTGAAGAAGAGCACGCTGAGCACCACAAGTAGAATATCTACCATCATAAACGTAGGCTTCTTGCCGAGGCGAGCCGTGACAGGCACAGCCAAAGCCACGCCCAACATATTGGCCACCTCACCGATGCCTAAGAAGAGACCGGAATAGAAGAGCACCTCGATNGAGAAGATGAAGATGTGCTGCTCGCCGCCGATNATGTCGGCGAAGAAGAAGGCCACCGTAGCGCCTCTCACGGTGTTGAAGAGATTGAAGCAGAGAGAGGCACCGTTGAGCACCCACCAGGGCTTATTCTTCATCAGGGCTTTCAGGTCGTTGCCAAGTGAGGCGGTGCACTCCGTAGAGAGCTTCTCGCGGGTGAGGCGGAAGCAGAGCAGGAAGAGCACGAAGCAGCAGGCCGCGATCACGATCATGGCATATTGCCAGCTCGACTGTAGCGTCATGCCGAAGCGATCGGCAAAGAGATTGCAGAGCGGATCCCAAAGGAAGAGAGCGATGAATGAGCCGCCATAGGCGAAAAACATTCTGAACGAAGAGAATACGGTCTTTTCGTTGGAGTTGTCGGTCATCACGCCCAACATAGCTCCGTAGGGAACGTTGATGCCCGTATAGACGGTCATCATGAGAATATAGGTTACGTAGGCCCACACCAACTTCGCGCCATAGCTCCAATCGGGAGTAGTGAAAAGCAGGATGCCGCAGATAGAGAACGGAGCGGCCACCCAGAGAAGGTATGGGCGGTATTTACCCCAGCGTGTCTTGGTGCGATCGGCCATGACGCCCATCATAGGGTCGCTCACGGCGTCCCAGATACGAGTGACGAGCAGCAGCACTCCGGTATCTACGAGGCTGATGCCGAAGATGTTGGCGTAGAAAAACGGCAGATAGTAGCTGAATACCTTCCAGAACATCGAGGAGGCCATGTCGCCGAAGCCGTAACCTATTTTCTCAGTTAACTTTCCCATTGTTATAATTCATTATGCATAATGCATAATTCATAATTCAAAATNCTCAATTATGAATTATGCATTCTTAATTTTACTTTAAGCTGAAGTCGCCTCGGTTGAGAATGAGGGGATTGGAGAGGATGGTGGTCCATTCATTGGCCGTGTTCCACTCTTTGAAAGCGGGAGAGCCGTTGTCGAGCTCATACCAGCCCATGAAATAGCTCCAGAGGGCACCGTTCTCATAAGCCTTGTCAACTTCGAGCAGATTGCCACACTCCGTGAGAGCCACCATCTTCTTGCCCTCCACGAGGTTGTAGAGAATCTGGAACTGATCGGTGCAGTCGCTCATGGCAGGCTGATAGATGTCAGTTCCGATGATATCCACAACGTCGTCGCCNGGATAAGCGTCGCGAATCTTCGTCATAGAAGCCGTTTGACCCTCGTCGGANGTCTGCACGGTCCATACCCAGATCAGATNGTTGAGACCATNTTCGTTGGTCAGTTTATCGCGGAGCCAGCTCCAGAGCTGCTTGGTGACTTCAGTGCCGCAGTTGCCCCACCAGAACCATGCGCCCCAGGTGTAATCGCCGGCGGCCTCGTGGAAGGGACGCCAGAGCACCGGGATTCCGGCATCCTGAAGGAGCTTCAGATATCCGGCGAGCTTCTCCACGTCGGCTGTAGCCACACGGTTTTCCCAAGTGCCCTCGACAAGCACATTCGATGCCTTGAAATTGTCGGTAGAAGCATTATACGAGATGTCGGTGCCATTCTCGGAGGTGGGCACATTCCAGTGCCACGTCATCGCGGGGATGCTTCCGGCATTCCAAGCCTGGAGCACGGGAGTGATGTCGCCGTAGTTGATCCAATTGGCAGGAGATGAGGCGAGGTGGATATAGTCAAAGCCTACGATAGCGGGATACTTTCCGGCAGAGGAGGAGATCATGTCGGAGAAAGCTGTGCCCCACGCCACTTCGCCCATCGCGCCGGACAACTGACGCTCTCCGTAATTCTGAAGCAGAAGCGAATAGAGAGCCTGCGCTTCGGGAGTGGCCGCAGCGTTGGTGAGCGCGGGAGCCACTTTGCGCACGTCGATGATGCCGCCACCCTTCTCAGTGGAGAATGTTATCTCCAGGGCGGGAGCGAAAGTTTTCGATCCTATCCCCGCCACAGCATTGGCGGGGATAGTGAGCGTATAACTCTTGTTCTTCATCAGGGAGAATGTGGCCACCAGGCGTTTGCCATCCTGGATCTCCGAGCCGGTGAGGGCATTGCCCGTCATCGTAATCTCGGCTCTCGGATTGAGCACGACATCGCTGCTGTAAGTGATCTCGATGCGGTCGGTGGAGAGAGCCACGGTGGCGCCGTTCTCAATCGACACCGATTCCACTTTCACGTCGTAGGGAGCCGATTCGTTCCAGTCGGGCTTATGATCGTCGTTGCAGGAGGCGAAGGCCAAAGCCATGAGAGCCAACCCGCAGAAATATGATGTTTTCATTGTTATTCTGAAAAATAGTTTTCGAAAATGCAATTCGGGGAAAGTGATTATTCCAAAGTTATTTTATCGAGCTGATAGTCGCTGCCGGTCACTACGAGCCCGCCGTTGGCCACGAGATCGTCGATCACCTCCTTGGTGAGCGTCACCTCAAGAGGCGATGGAGGATTGTCATACTGAGCCTCGATCGGAGCGGGGAGGTTGGCCCAGCCGTCGCCGTGGCGCAGACAGAGGCACCACCAATCGCCGTCGGCCACCGTGGGAGTGGTGTAGACGCGCATCACTGTGCCCGGTTTAACGCTGCTCCAGTCGTAGCCGCCCCAGGCGAGATCCTGATTGCCACCCCAGCCGGAGCAGATCCAACCGGCATTCCAGATCACTGTTTCGAGAGAATTTTCCCATTCGATGTGAACCTTGCTGATCACTGTGCCCTGACCCTGGATCACCATAGCGGTGGTCGACCAGCCGTCGTCGGTAGTGAGAATGCGGGTGAGAATCTCCTGAGTGAGCAGGAACTCTACGGTAGTAGCGCTCTGATCAACCTCGATCATATCCATCTGGCCCCAGTTGGCATCGTTGATCTGAATCTGAGTGTAGGCGTAGGGAGCTACGTGGAACACNAGNTTNGAATTGGCAGGCACGCCTTCGAACGACTCNTTGTAGAGGCGGAAGGCACCGCCGTCGCCCTCACCGGCCCAGTTGCCGAGGTCGCGAATCTCTTCGAAGATTACATTTTCCACGTGGGTGGCTGCGATAACGCTGATCGGATAAGAGATTGAGCCGTTGCTCGACACGAGAGTGAACTCAGAATTCTTTCCAGCCGAAGCGGGCACACTGATAATGAGACGCTCGCCTGTGAGGATATACTGCACGGGTTGGCCGTTTACCTCTACGCCGGTCAGTTTGTCGGCATTGGCGATAGTGATGGTGAATACGTCGCCTGCATTGATCTCGGCATCTTCAGCGGGGAGAGAAGTGGCGTAGGCACACTCGGGAGCCGTGAGACTGATCGCACCACATTCTACCATCTCACCATTGGTGAGCGTGAGCACCACAGCGTTGTTGCCGGCTGCGAGAGTGGCGGGAACGCTTACGGAGAACTCAGCCGCGCCAGGATTGGCCACCTCAACCGTTACGGCTCCGCCGAATGTGACAGAGGCCACATGGCTCAGGTTACGACCGCTCACAGTGACTGTGCTGGCCAAAGGAGCGGGATTCGGATTATAGCTTACGGCTTCCGGTTTCTCGGTAGCGACAGCCACCTCTACCTCGCCGCCGCTCGCTGTGTGAAGCACGGCCTTGCCACTCTGTGTGCCTTCGGGCACCTTCACTGTAATCTCCGTGGCAGCGATCGATTCAGGCACAACGGCATCGGCCACACCGGGGAATGACACGGCAGTGACGAGCTCCATGTTGACACCCTTGAACTTCATCACATCGCCGGCCCAGATATTGTCGGCCGGAAGAGCCTCAACCTCTTCGGGGAGCGCGACGCCTACTGTGGCGATAGCCACCTTGACACCGCTGGCAGGCACCATGCAGATAGTGCCATCACAGATGTTGCCAGGGAGCACAAAGCTGAGTTTGCCATCTTCGGCTGTGAAATCAACCTCGCTGCCATCAGGCATCACGACGCTCTTCACGAGGTCGAGATCGGTGACGTTAAATGTGACGGTTTCACCCGGTTTGGCATCGGTAAGGTCGATGACACGCTCCACCGAGGGGAGCACCACCGTGATCTCCTCTTCCGAGGGGATACGGTTGGGGATAGGCTCTTCACCATCACTGAGAATAATCTTTCCGCTTCTCGCCTCCTCCGGAACGGCAAGCGAGATCTCCTTGCGGGTGTGGGTGATGAAGTCGGCCTCCCCAACCGCAACCTCATCGGTGAAAATCACCTCTGAAATGAGGTTGAGATAATCGCCGGTTATGGTGAGAGTGGCACCCGGTTTCACNGNCATNGGNGNCATNGNCTCNATAGAGATCGGTTCGGTGAACGAAAGNGCNGTGAGGCTTTCNATGTCGCCACCGGCATGGTGGAGCACCACCTTGCCCGGCTCGGCATCCTGAGGCACGATGATTCGGATCTCCTCGCCCGACACTACGTTGATGTCGGTTACGTCGCCCGAGCCAGGGAGTGTGATCGANGNGANCTGANTCATTCCCGAGCCGAGGAAACGGAGCTCGCCACCGCGGGCCACGGGACGCGGGCCCCAGACGTTGAGGCTCACGCCGCCGCGATATTGCTGCGTATCATAGTCATCTTTAGAGCAGGATGTGGTGATGGCCGGAAGCACGGCGAGCCCCATCGCTGCGATGATTGTATATTTCAATATATTTTTCATTGCTTGATTGTCTAAGAAAGTTTTACGGTCAACATTTTCGACTCATTCAGTTTTTCACCGCGCGTATATTGTCGATCTTGAGCATCGGGGTGCAATCTACGCCGGCCACGCCGCCATTCCAAAGGAAAATCTGAAGGCTGGCGAAATCGGAGGCCGAAGTGAGGAACGTAGAGGCTCCGGAGCCGTCGGGAGCGTAGACGAAATCCTTGATCGGGAGCGAAACCGTAATCCACTGGCCATCGGTGTGATAGGCTTCGGTAGCGGTCCAAGGACGCCAGATGCCGCGTGCGCTGTTATCCTGGAAATAGGAGTTGTTGCAACCGGCCACGGTGTTGCCGAAGATATCAGTTCCGGCGTTGCCCATCGATACTTTGTCGGTGCCGGCAAAGATCACCTGCATCGCGCAAGCNTGCCAAGCNGCNGNGGCNGGGATGCAGAGCTCGAATTTCACGCTCATGTCGTTGAAATCGGTGAAGTCGACGATGTCGAAGAGGCGNACGCCNTCACGNTCGGGATAGTCGGTGGGTGTGTTCCAGCTTCCGGCCCAGTATTCGAAAGAGAAGTTGTTGTCGTCCCAGGCATCAGTGCCGGCGAGAGTGGTAGATCCGTCGCCGAGGCGCATATAGTTGCCGGAGATTCCTGTGCCGTCGTCTTCGATAGCGGCATTGTGCCAACCGTGGTTGCCGAGGCCAGTAAGGCCGTCGAAATCAAACATCATGCCACGCGTATCCATGTAATGGAATGTGCTGGCGCCTGAGCCGTAGATGGAGGTGACGGTGACAGGACCCTCAACGGCACCCTGAGGCACCTCAATCTCAAGCTGCTCCTGAGTGATGTTGCGGATTGTGGCCTCGCCTGCCCCTTCGAAGCTTACTGTGAGAGGCACGTTGGGATCGTCGGCGAAGTAGGCTCCCTTAATCGTCACGATTTCGCCGGCTGCGGCATACTCACAGCTCATTGCGTCGACTCTCGGAGCGGGCACAGAAACCTGGAAGGGGTAATCTACCGTGATTCCGGTAGACGTTACGAAACGGGCCGTATTGTTTACCTCACCGGGGATATTATTGGGGATGTCGACGATAATTGTATGACTCGTCACCATCGTGGGGTTGAGTTTCGACTTCTGGTCGTTAAACCAGATCTGCTGCACGTCGGCCAGGTTGTCGCCCACGAAGCAGAGGCGAGTGCCAAGCGAAGCGCTTACGATGAGGGAGTCGGCTTTCTCAGCCTCGCATAGGCGGGCGTATTTTATCACCGGGGTCTCCCCTCTATCTTTCTCGGCATCCGATTCGCTGCAAGAAGCGAGCGAGCCCGCTGCGAGGGCTGATAATATGATGAATGTATATTTTGAAACTGATGTCATGGTGTTTACACTTTTTGAGGTTGCTCTTTTCTGAATAATCTCTTCATGAAGCTTTCATGCTTTGGGGCTCACTCCGCGCCGCCGAAATAGTCGACGGGCTGCTGGCTGAGCATCGGGGAGCTTGAGCTTACGGCTGCAGGAATCGGGGCCACGAAAGCAGAGGCTTCGAGCATGATGGGATCGTACATCGCGCCGTCGGCCACATGATCTACCACCACATAGATGTCGAGATTGTTTTCGTTGGAGGCATCGATTGTGGGATACTTGTTCCAGTCGGGCAGAATCATGGCCGCACGGTTCATGCCGGTTTCGTAGCCATTGTTGAGGAGCTGAAGAGCTGCGGCATCCCCCTCGCGATAGCGATAGCGCTGGGTGTCAAACCATGTCTGGCTCTCGAAAGCGAGCTCGCGGCGACGCTCCTTGAGGAGGTCGATGTAGGAAATCGANGAGGCTTCGCTCACGCCGGCTCTCTGGCGCACCATGTTGTAGTATTTCAGGGCAGTAGCGTCAGAAGTAGATGAAGCTGTGCCCATCTTGGCCTCGACGTAAGTGAGATAGACGTCGGCAAGACGCATCAGATAGATGTTGTTGGCGGCATCCTGATTTATACCCACGTTGCCGTCGCAGTCGGCAGCCTTGCCGATTACGTATTTCTTGATGTGGGCGAGCATCTCGTTGCGGTCTTCAAGCACATCGCCGTTGGGGTCGCGGCTCACATATTGGTATGTGTAGCCACCGCCTGCGCGGTTGAGCATCGGATATACGTCGCCACCGGTCATATACGTCCACATGCGTCGCTTGTCGTTTTTGTCGTAAAGACGCTGCAGAGAGAGCGTGGGGCCTTTGCCNGCTCCCCAGGTCTGATCGGCNATCACGCTTGAGCGGCTCCAGGCNGTGTTGCGGGCGTTGCCATAGCTATAGCCGAGCACGCCGCACTGAATGGCGAGAATCGACTCTGGACCGTTGTTGCTCTCGACATCGAAGAGAGTGGCGAAATCTATCTGCGTGAGGGCCTGGGTGTTTTCGATCACGAATAGTGCATCTTCGGCAGCCTTGGCATAGAGGGCGTCGCGGTCGTAGCCGTAATCTTTATGAGCGGCCATAGTCACAGCGAGCTTGGCGCGAAGAGCGCGNGCTTTCTTCTTGTCGAGGCGATANACGTCGCTGTCGCTCTCGGGAAGGAGCTCTACGGCAGCGTCAAGATCTTCCATAGCGAAGCGATAGACGCTGGCCTGAGTGTTGCGTGGCACNTCGAGGATACCTGCCGAGATGAGCTCGGTGTTGTTTTCGATCACGGGCACGTCATGCCAAACCTCAGCGAGCATATAATGGCAGTAGCCTCTGAAAGCGCGGGCCTCGCCGATGGCACGGTTGATGTCGGATTCGGTGATCGAGCCGCCGCAGACGGGGACGATATCGTGGATGATGCTGTTGGCCTCAAGAATCACGTTGTAGAGGCCCTTCCAGCCCTCGTTGAGGTAAGGATTGACGGAGGTNTACGTNCCGAAATACCACTGNCCTTCGTCGGCGTANGTATAGTAGATGTCGCCGTTGATCATATCGAGCTTCCACTGGAAATTCATGTGGAAGTTGCTCCAAGTCTTTGAGGCGTAGAGAGCGAGCGTGGTAGAACGCAGAGCCTCGGGCGAGGTATAGTATGTTTCGAGCACGGGCTTATCCTCCGGTTCGATTGTCAGGAAATCGTTGCACGAAGTCAACGTCGAGCCGAGCAGAAGCATCAGGGCTGCTCTTTTTATGATATTATTCATTGTAGTCGGTATTGAAGGGTTAGAAGGAGAGGTTCAGGCCGAGAGTATACGTGCGCGGTGTTGGGTAACGACCGCGGTCGATATTCTGCATGAGAGAACTCTGGTTGTAGGCACCGATCTCAGGATCGTAGCCGCTGTATTTCGTGAAGGTGTATACGTTCTGCACGTTGAAATAGATACGTGCGCTCTGGAGGAACACCTTCTTTGCCCATTTCTCAGGCAGGTTGTAGGCCAGCGAGATATTCTGGATGCGCAGATAGCTGCCGTCTTCGATCCAGCGGTCGCTCATACGCTGGTTGCCGTTGGAGTCGAGGTTGGAGAAACGCGGCATACCGTTATGGCCCGGGGCGAGCTGGAGGTTGGAGATATCGTCGGTGCCGTTGGGGTCGATGCGCTCGCTGCTTGCGCGATAGAGCACGCTTACGGCCTGATTATCCCAGATTGAAGAGAGACCCTCGATGCGATAGCGGCTCCAGTTGAGCACGTCGCCGCCGATCTGNCCNGTAAGNCCGATGTTGAGNTCGAAATTCTTGAACGAGAAAGTATTGGTGAAGCCGAAAGTAAGGTCNGGGTTGGGGTCGCCGATCACTTTCTGGTCGCTGTCGTCGATCACNCCGTCGCCGTTCTGGTCGACAAACTTGAGNTCGCCGATCCANGCGCCTGANACCTTGTCGATCTTGTTGGCGTAAGGAATTGAGCCGCCCGTCTGAGTGGCGTGGCCAACNATATCNGCTTCATTCTCGAAGAGACCCTCCGTCTCGTAGCCGTAGAATACGCCCATCGGCATACCGACAGCGAACATCGAGACAGTCTGGAAGGGAGCATACCAATCGACTTTTCCGTAGATGCGCTGAGAATCGTCGTTGAGGGCCACGATCTTATTCTTGTTGTGAGAAAGTGAGAGGGCCGAAGTCCAGGAGAAGTTGCGGTTGACGATCGGGCGAGCGTTGATCTGGACATCGACACCGATGTTGCGTGTCTTGCCGATGTTGGCGTAAGGAGTATTGATTTCTGCCCAGTCGTTAGAACCGATATGCGAGGGCACGAACGTCTGCATGAGGAGGTCTTGCGTCTGCTTGCGATAGCCGTCGACAGTGATTTCGAGGCGGTTCTGGAAAGCGGCGAAGTCAAGACCGATGTTCCATTGCTCTGAGGCCTCCCATTTGAGATTGGGGTTGGAGAGGTTGCTCGGAATGTAGGCGGAGCCCATCGGAGTGAGAATAGTCTGGAGCGTAGAGCCGTAGAGGTAGGTGTTGATATTGGAGTTGCCCACCTTGCCGTAGCCAAGACGGAGCTTGAGGTTGCTGAGCCAGGTCACGTCGCGGAGGAACTTCTCTTCAGCGATACGCCAAGCGAGAGCCACNGAGGGGAATGTGCCCCACTTGTTTTTGGGACCGAACTTGCTTGAGCCGTCGCGGCGGACTGTGGCGGTGATGAGGTAGCGGTTGTCGAAGCCNTAGTTTACGCGGCCGAAGAAAGAGGCCGATGAGTTGGCATCTTTCCAGCCGGTGTTGCTCACGAAGTCGCCGTCGGCGCCCATCACGTGGATATCGTCGCTGGTGAAGTTATTCTTNATAAACTGGGTGCCATTCCAAGAGCCTTTNGANACCTCGAAGCCCACCATAGCGGTGATGTCATGCTTCTCGGCGATGGTCTGGCGATAGGTTACGTAGTCTTTCTGCATCCAGTAGAAGTTATGGTCTTCACGNTGCATCATCTGGTTGATGTCGTTGGAGACGAGGCCGAACTGATAGCGGGGNATGAANGANTTGTTCTGATTCTGCGATGCATCGTAGGCATANTCGGCGCGGAAGTTGAAATGCTTCAGGAAGTCGACGCTNAGATAGAAATTGCCGTTGATTTTCTGGCGCAGGAGGGTGTTNTTGGTCATGAGGGCGAGGGCCACGGGGTTCCANGTNGANGCNCCGTTTACGGTNTTGGGNCCNGCCCAGTTGCCGTCGAAGTCTTTCACGGGCACAGAGGGCATCATNGTCATGGCNTGCATGATNACGCCGTCGGAGCCGTCGTTGCGGGTGATAGTCTCATCGGTGCGTGTGTAAGCGAGNGCGCCGCCGATCTTGAGCCAGTTAGTGATATTGTTGTCGAGGTTGAAGCGGGCATTGAAACGGCTGAAGTCGGAGCCGATAATGATACCATCCTGCTTCATCCAGCCGCCGCTCATNGCGTAGACGGTCTTCTCNTTGCCGCCCGTCACGCTCACCTGATGGCTCTGCATGAAGGCNGTGCGGAAGATTTCATCCTGCCAGTCGGTGCCGCGTCCGAGCAGGGAGACATCGCTGTAGGTGGAGTCGAAACTTGTGCCCACCACGACACCGTCGGCGCGGAGTTGCTGCTGATAGAGAGCGTATTCACGGAGATCCATCATATCGAGACGCTTTGCCACCTGCTGCCAGGCCACGTAGCCGTCGTAGGTGACGTTGGTGTGTCCGGCCGAGCCGCGACGGGTTGTAACGAGCACGACGCCGTTGGCACCGGCCGCACCGTAGATGGCACAGGCTGATGCATCCTTGAGCACGTCGATACTTACGATATCTGAGGGAGCGATGGCAGCGAGCGGATTCACTTTTGTCTGGCCGTTGGTGCCACCCATCCATTCGAAGCCGCCGATNTCNTTNGTGCCGCTCATGGGCACGCCGTCGATCACGTAGAGAGGTTCGTTGGAGGAGTTGAGNGAGCTTGCGCCACGGATACGCACNGATGTNGCGCCGCCGGGGGCGCCGGAGTTTTGTGTAACCTGCACACCGGCCACTTTGCCTTGNAGCATCTGGTCGGCGTTGGTGACGATGGTCTGTTTCATCTGAGCTTCAGTGAGAGAGCCAACAGAACCGGTGATGTCGGATTTACGCTGTGTGCCGTAGCCCACCACCACTACTTCTTCGAGAATTTCGGCATTCTCCTTGAGGGTGATCACAACGTTGGCCTGGCCGTTGAGCTTATAGTCGAGGCTCTCCATGCCGACGTAGCTTACGATAAGCGTCGCGTTCAGGTTTTTCACTGTGAGTTGGAACTCGCCCTCGATGTCGGTGGCCGTACCATTCTTCACATTACCTTTCTCCTGAACGGTGGCTCCGATGAGGGGTTCGCCCGTGACATCTTTCACCAGTCCTTTCACGGTGGTCTGGGCGNAGGCAGATGCCAGNAGCACTAAGAAGAGTGCCGTCACCAGACTTCTAAGGTTAGTCAATTTTGGTTTCATATAGTTATAGGTTAAATTTATTGGTCAATATCATTAGGTTTGTCTGAGCTTCTCAGGTGTGGGTCTGAATAAGTTGCAGGAAAAACCGGGAGGAATTGTTTCTGATGCAAAATTACTACAATTATCAGCGGCAGTCTAATACTATTTTATCATTTCATCGGCAATTCTNTTTTCAACTNCNTTTTGNCGCATCGGAGCCCGAATTTTTTACGGGCTCCGATGCATCGTATTCAGAAGCGGGTTAATCCCAGTTGTCGGTGCGGAAGGGGATGAGGGGCATGCCGTACATGTTCTTNACCTTGCCGACTGCGAAATTCTTGAAGCAGTATCTCACAGATTTGATATCTTTTACGGCATCGCTGCTGACGGTGACGGTGTGTGTGTTCCAATCTTCGGTGGCTTTGGCGGGATGGAACACTCTGTCTTCGCCGGCCACTTCGAAGCCTGGGAGATCGAGATTGGGGGTGAAGCCACGGTAGTTGAATTCCATCACAGCCTTGTCGCCCTGATAGTCGATGCTTTTGAGGCTCGGAAACTGATAAGGTATCCCCTCGACGCCGTAGGTTTTGCCGGCGGCCATGAATGCCAAGCGCTCCCCTATCTCCTTTTTCTTGCAGGCGTGAATATCTTCGAGCTCGTAGGGATATACGAGGTCGCTGGTGCATACGATGCCGCTGTTGGGGAGAATTTCGGCCGCTTTGTGCTGACACTCCCTGAAGACGGCTGCGTTGTAGCCCTCGCCGTCGCCGTAGCTCCAGCCGGGGAGCTCAACGAAATAGAACGGGAGCTCGCCCTGTCCCCAGGCCTTGCGCCAATGCTCCACCATATCTTTCTGATGGTAGGGGTATTCGTCGTGTCGGCCTACGTTTGATTCGCCCTGGTTCCAAAGGTAGCCTTTCACGCTGTAGCCGATAAGGGGATGAAGCATAGCGTTGTACATCACGCCGATACGCTCCCAGTCTTTGATGTCAGGGTTTTTCTCTTCGGCGGCCATGTCCCAGTTGGGATAAGTGTCGAGGATTTCCTTGGGCATCCAGCCCTCAACTTTCGAGCCGCCGTAGGCACAGTTGATTATTCCGACGGGCACGTTGAGGATGTCGGTGAGCGACTGGGCGAAGAAGTAAGCGAGGGCAGAGAATTCGTGAGCCTCCTTCGGGCACGACAGCTTCCATTTCCCCTCCACCTTATCTTGGGGAGTGTAGGCTGAGCGTTTGGGGATGTTGGCCATGCGGATACCGGGGTATTTGCCTGAGTAGGCAATCGCTTCGGCCGCACCTTCGATGGGTTGCACGCCGTAGCCGCGCAGTGGCATCTCCATGTTCGACTGGCCGGAGCAGAACCAGACTTCGCCAATGAGGACGTTGTCGATGCGAGCCGGGGCGTCGCCATCATCGAAGGTGATGCTGTAGGGGGTGAAGGACGCTTCGGGGGTAGCGACGGCCACGTCCCAGCGACCGATTTTCTTGTCGGCTTTCGCGGTGTAGTCGCGGCCGTTCCAGGAGGTGTTGACTTTGACTGTGCTGCCCGGCTTGGCCCAGCCCCAGAGCTTGGCGTCGGTCTGCTGTTGGAGCACGGCGTTGTCGCTGATGATGTCGGGGAGCTCCACGGCTGCCGAAGTCAGGAGCGGGGTGGCGAGTATAGCGGTAAGCAACAGGGTTTTAGTGTTCATGTTGTCAGGGTATTTTTTGTGGGTTAGACTAATTTCTTGTGGTGTTGGTAGATCTCTCTGAATACTTTTGGCGAACGCTCCTTTTTCTTTTTGAAGATTCGGTTGAAATTGGAGATGTTGTTGAAGCCACATTCGTAGCAGATTTCGGCTACGGAGGTTGTGGAATCTACGAGCATTCGTGAGGCGTGGCCGAGGCGCACGTCGATTATGTAGTCGGAGATGGAGCGGCCGGTGCGGAGCTTGAAGAAGCGGCTGAAAGCCGTTGGGGTCATACCGGCCAGTGAGGCGAGGTCGTTGAGGCGTATCTCCTCTTTATAATGTTCGGAGATGTATGCCTGCACTTTCTGCACACGTCGGCTGTCGCAAGCGGGGGCTACAGAGGCGAAGGCGGAGCTTGAGAGATGGCGGTAGTCGCCTGCCTCGGCGAGTTCATAGAGTAGGGCCATGAGTTCGAGCATACCGTAGAAACCGGAGTCAATTTTGGTCAACTTTTCGAGGCGGCTATACACTTTGAGGATTGTGACGGCGGGGAAGCAAATGCCTTTCGAACTGGCTTCGAACATCTTTCGAATGCCGTTCAACTGGTTTTTGGCCAAGAAGGATTCGCTGAGGAGGTCGCCTGAGAATTGGATTGTTATTTCGCGGATGTTTGTGTCGTTACATTCGTGCTGTTCCCAGCCGTGTTCGATGCCGTGGCCAATGAGGACGAGATCGAAATCGCCGACCGTTTCCATTGAATCGCCTACGATGCGTCGTGCACCGCGACAGTTGGTGAGGAAATTGAGTTCGAATTCCTCGTGGCGGTGAATGGGGAATGTGAATCGGTCTTTGAATCTATCTACGAGGTAGAAGCAATCTTTTTCGGAAAGCGGAGTTATTTCGGTAATGATTTCCGGGCCCATGACATTCGGTTTTTTGAGGTTGTATTTTTTCGGTTTGGGAGCAGGAGCAGCGGAGAGGGGCTGCTTTGTCCACGACAATGCAAAAGTATATATAAATCATGAAACTGCAAAGGATGGAAGGGTTGTAATATTATTTTTTCCAATAAATAGGCAATCAACTGCTAAAATAGTATCATCCGGAGGCGGAATTGAACCGGATTTATTTACGATGCTTTTTTTGCGGCTCCAACGTTATCCTGACCCTAAGTGTANNTTTTTTTGAAAAATTTTTCACCCACTCCCCTTTCGTGCTTAGTTCTCTTCCGAATGCCACGGCCTATGATTTGGAGCATCAAGAACCGATCACGAATCTTTCGGAGTTCTCCTATCAAGCTCTTGCTGAGTGTTACTTTGGCGTAACCTCTGACTCGAACTACGCTCGCCAGCGATATAAGGAACTCGAAGTTCTTTAAAGATCTGCATCAAGACGTGACGTGGCACACGGAGTTCGTTCACCTGCTCCTTTGGAAAGAGACAGCTGAAGAAAATGTTGTTTGANCTGATATGCCTATTCTATGACATAACAATATTATAACACCTCTGACAAAACCCTAATCCTTCTCAGCTTTAATACTTAGAAGGCGCAGAAGAACTCAGTAAGTTCTTTCATATTTTTTAAATGATACACTTTAGCATTCATTTCAGGATAGACCCTTGGTTTGTTTCTTCCATCACGTACAATCTTATACATTTTCTCCACATCTCCCGACATCCCATCTACATTAGCGGATGGAAAATCCTGGAGCAGGTTGCAAATTTCATCTGCGACAGAACGTGATATGAATTCCACATTCTGGAAATCGAGAACTATGTCATCATTATTATGACGGATTAAGTGCTCAATATCACGACGAAAGAATGACCTTGTCCGGATGTCTCTTCCTATTTCGATAGCGATTTTTATTTTTTTCATAGATTATGAGATGTAATTATAAATGTTAAACTTTGAAGGAATAGAGGTAGGTATTTTTAATAATAATGCTGTTCCGTTCCATCTTAAATCTCCTGGTAAATCTACTACCTGTTCACCATTAGCATCATGGTATTATTTCTCTGAATGGCTTCCATATCTTTTGTATTAATTTGCAGGGAAGTTGTATACAACCATAAATCAATCTGCAAAAGTAATAATAATAAACAAAAATAAGAAATGATTTAACCAAAAATTTACAACTTTTGGGTATGACATTTGTAACAATAGCGCAAAAAAATTATCCCGCTTCTCGGATCGAGAAGCGGGATAATTTTTCGTTAGATCAAGTGCGGATGCCTCAATTATGACACGATTGCGTCGTTTGCAGTCCATTCGGTGAGGCTGCCTTCCTTCACCTGGATGCACACTTCGGTCATGTCGGTTTCAGCGTGAAGCTTACGCTTTGCAGCGGGAGCTACGCGAAGCCAGTCGCCAG
>WFLX010090100.1_pt1 | contig 20407 bp, 14 predicted proteins | sample 4967041 | NCBI WGS metagenome assembly WFLX01 (sample SAMN12857096, study PRJNA449069) | gut metagenome | isolation source: stool from male and female vole | host: Microtus ochrogaster | place: USA:Florida | collected 2017
CTGTGTCCGTTGACTGTGACAATGCCATTTGTATTCTCATTCACCACAGCGCCTTTGGGATTCATACAGAAGGTTCTGACCAGATCCCCATATTGCTGGGTGCGGTAAACGATCTTACTTTCATACAGTTCATCCGTCAGATGGGCAAATATAGCTGCCGGAAGCTCCACTCTTACACCGATATCCACACGATTGGATTTTGTCGGTACGGATAATTCTCTGCACACCGTTTCCATCCATTTACTGCCGCTCCGCCCTGCGGAGATGATGCAATAAGTCCCCTCATAAGTATCTTTTTCTGTCTCCGCCTGATAACCTCCATCGGTCTTTTTGACATTCTTCACTGCCTCATTAAAACGAAAATCTACTTTATCCTTCAATTCCTGATATATGTGATCCAGCACCACATAATTGATATCCGTCCCCAGATGACGCACTGACGCATCCAACAGATGCAGACCATTTTGCAGACATAATTTCTTGATCTCCGTATTTGCCGTTGAGTACAGTTTTGTCCCTTCACCTCCGTGGGATAGGTTGATCTCATCCACATATTTCATCAGTTCGATCGCCCGGTCTTTCCCTATGTACTCATACAGCGTTCCGCCGAACTGATTTGTTATGTTATATTTCCCATCCGAAAAAGCTCCGGCGCCGCCAAATCCATTCATGATTGAACAGGGTTTGCAGCCGATACAGGATTTTACATTCTTTCCGTCGATGGGGCATTTCCTCTTATTCAATGGATTGCCTGACTCCAGCACTGTAATCTTCAGATCCGAATTTAATTTTACCAGTTCATACGCAGAAAAGATTCCTCCCGGTCCTGCCCCAATAATGATCACGTCGCTTTTCATGAGCTTCCTCCCTCTCCTATATCATCTAACTTACTGCAAAATCTTTTATAAAACCAATTCTTTCATCAACATTTCTCTAAAACATAAACATCATATCCATAAACACCGGCGGATTATCACCTGTATACCAAATGACGATCCCCTGCTCCATCACCTGTNTCAACCACAACATCAGTCCATTATNATCCGTATATGCAACCTCCGCCGAATCCAAGGTCCCATATGTATAGACCGGATTCCTTAAAGCCACATACTGATTGGGATAAGNTTTGTTGATCTGTTCCCTTGTCATACGTTCCGCCATAATAACCCTCCTTCTTAGNCAGTGTTTTTACTGCCTTAGATATATTTTTACATTAGTAACCATATCTTTCCACAGCATACGNACTCACACTAAATATTTTTCATACTTCCGATAATCTTCCNCTCTCANCCGCACTTTCATCCTTACNCCCTGNTCCTCATAGGAAACCTCCTCTACGGCTGCGTTCNGNTTCAGATAAGATACGATCCCACCCTGATCATAAGGAAAACAGAATTCTCCCGATTGATAGCGGTCTGCAAGTGTCTTCTCCATCAACTCAAGCAGTTCTGTCAATCCGATGCCTTTCTTTGCGGACATATAGATCCTATTGCCACGGACAATAGGCAGTGTTTTATCATCCATGCATAAATCCGCTTTATTGTAGATATAAACAACCGGAATATCTCCTGCGCCCAGTCCCTCCAATGTCTGATATGTGACATTGATCTGATCGTCCCTATTAATATCGGAAAAATCAATCACATGAAGCAAAATATCCGACTCCACCGCCTCCTCCAAAGTAGAGTGGAACGCCTCCACCAGATGATGCGGCAGCTTCGAGATAAATCCGACAGTATCCGACAGCAGAAACGGCTGATGATCCGGAGGATTGATCTTTCTTACCGTAGTGTCCAATGTAGCAAAGAGCATATCTTCTTCGTAAACAAGCTTTTCCGGGACGGCTCCATCCTTCCGGTAATAATGTCTAAGCATGGTATTCATCAATGTTGATTTTCCTGCATTGGTATAACCCACAAGTGCAACCCTGACAACGCCGGTATCGTTACGCTTCTTTCTTTGCGTCACCCTCTCCTTCTTGATCTGTGACAACTCCCTGCGAAGCTCGCTTAAGCGGTGTTCCAGTTTTCGTCTGTCAAGTTCCAGCTTCTTTTCACCAACGCCCTTATTGGCGCGGCTTCCTCCTCCGCCGCCTTGTCTGGACAATGCCTCATGTAATCCAACCAATCGGGGCAGCATATACTGCAGCTTTGCAATCTCTACCTGCAGCTTTGCCTCCCTGCTCTTTGCCCTCTTCTCAAAGATCTCTAAAATCAATGATGTTCTGTCCAAAATCGGACAGTGGAGCTGATTTTGAAGATTCCTGATCTGCGTAGGCGACAGGGTATTATCAAATATGATCAGATCGGCGCACAGTTCCTCCATAGCGGCCAATGCCTCATACACCTTCCCAGATCCTATGTATAACGCCTTATCAGGGCGTTCCATCTTTTGTTCCATCCTGCCTGCCACATCCATATCACAAGCCTTCGCCAATTCTGAAAGCTCCCGCATGGATAACTCAAAATCTTTTTCCTCCGGCAAATGCACCCCTACCAGAAGGGCGCGTTCTTTATTTTCAAACTCCATTATTGTCCTCTTGCCCTATGCGGGCTCATTTCATTTCTCTTATCCGCAGTGCCCTTGCTCCCTTATGATTTTAACATATTTTCTCTACGATGCACAATCCTACCGTCAATAATAGTATAAAAAGTTTCCGTAAAGATCTCCATCGGATTGCCGGAAAAAATTGCAATATCGGCGTCCTTTCCTACTTCAATACTTCCCATCCTGTCTGCCACACCGCATATCTTTGCCGGATTGATCGTAATCGCCCGAAGTCCTTCTTCCATAGAAAGCCCGGCTTTTACAGCCAGTCCCGCACAATATGGCAGCGACTGGATTAGTGAAACCGGATGATCCGTCGTGATTGCAAGCAGCACCTTATTTTTTTCCATAATGCCCGCAGTCTTAAAGGAGGCGTACTGAATCTCAATCTTGNTCNTGCTTGNCNGATGCGGACCNAAAATAACCNGATAACCGNTTCNGAAAATATCTTNCGCAATCNGATGACCTTCCGTACAATGATCCAATGTAATATCCAAATTATATTCCTGGGCAATACGAATCGCAGTATAAATATCGTCCGCACGATGGGCATGTACTTTTAACGGAATCTCTTTCCTTAAAANCGGCAGCCAGNANTCATATNGAANATNTTCTTTAANATTNTCCNCCTTTTTNTCCTTTTGCNTCATATACTGCTTTGCCAGAAACAATTCNTCCNGCAGCATTGACGCAATTGCCATNCNTGTAGACGGCATTTTATTTTGACCGGAATAATTCACCTTANGGTTTTCNCCTAATGCTACTTTCATTGCCGCCGGAGCCTTTACGATCAAATCATCTATCCGCCTGCCGAATGTCTTTACAAATGCAAACTGACCACCTACAACATTGGAACTACCGGGTCCGATCATTGCCGCAGTAATACCCGCCCTGACTGCTTCACCAAATGCTGCATCCATCGGATTAATTGCGTCGATTGCACGAAGATAAGGTGTTATGGGCTGCTCTGTTTCATTACAGTCATCCCCTTCCATTCCTTTCTTCTCTTCCGTTATTCCCATATGACAGTGGGCTTCTATGATTCCCGGCATGACGAAACATCCCTCGGCATTTAAGATTTCGCCCTCAAAATCAGGCGGCAGGAGTTCCTGTTCTCCTACCGCCGCTATTTTACCATCCTTAATGAGTATATTTCCACGTTTTTCACCAAGTCCGGACATACCCTGCATCGTATAAAGCAATCCATTTTTAATATAAATCACACTAATAACCATGCCTTTCCATAACCCGCAAAATTTGTGCCGTAGGCACAAATTTGCGATTGAAAAATAAGCTATCGAGCTTATTTTTCAATCTACACTTTATTGCATAATATTCAAAGGATTCACCGGTTCCCCATCCTTGGTCATTTTAAAATACACATTGCATCCTTCTTCCGAATAAAAGATCGAAGGTTCCGCCACAAAACCCAGAATATCGCCTTTTTCCACATAATCGCCCTCAGAAACCGCATAATTTTCTAATTGTCCGTAAGTCAGTTCATATCCGTCCCCAAGGTCGCATACGATCGTCCCTCCTGTTTCCACATTCTGCCTGATAGATACAACTTTACCATCAGCCGCAGCTGTGATTGGTTCTCCAACCGTAGCTTCGATCACAACAGAGGGATTATAACGATACTGATTCAACGTTTTATAATATATAACCTGATTCATACTGTAGTTCATAAGAATATTGCCCACGATCGGCCACGCCAGAACATCATTTTCTGAAAAATGCAGCACGGGTTCCGGCTTCTGTGTCCGCTCTTCTACAGACTCACGCGTTGTATTCGCCGCAATCTCCGAATTGGTTTCAGGGTACAGCGCATCCCCCGCCTGATCAAAATCACGATTATCCGCCGCATTTGCACCTTGTCCTAATATTTCCCGATCCTCTACCGGCAAAACAATATCACTGGTATTGGCTTCTTCATAATTGATCTCTACATCCAGATCATCCGACGGATTCTGCGGCTGAAGTCCTGCGATCTGATCTGCAATATCATTTGTTTGATTTTGTATTTCTCTATTTAATTCGTTTAGATCAATTCGATTCTGATCATTATCCTGTGTATTCCTTTGATTAACATAGATTCCTGTCATGGTCAACGCCGTTAAAATAAACGCTGATGCAGCAAGCATGATAATCCGTTCTTTCCGTAATCCGGACTTCCTGTTTTTTTTCATTGCATCCTCCTTAAAAATATCAAATTCCATGGAAACTTCCATGGGATTTCCATGGACAATCCGACGGATGTCCATTGACAATCCATCGGATGTCCATTGACATCTTCCAAATCAATTGTCATTAGATATTTTTACCCAAATGCAATGCTTTATTCAAAAGTATTGATAGATTGCATAATCAGCATAATTATATTTTAAAATGGTTTCATAGTCCTGTCCGTCATGTAAAAGATCGCATATGGTAACTTCTTCTATTTTTCCGTTTTTTAGCAGTATTTTTCCTGCTGTTTCTGAAATAATATTTCTGATTTCCTTTTCATAGTTTAAAAAATTCTGACCCCAAAGTTCCCTGCGATCCTGATATGACCATATATTATAAAAATTTTTCCCGTTTTCCAGATTGTACAAAAAATTACTTCTTAATATAATGCTGATAGCTTTTAACTCTTCTCTGGTATATCCTTTATCATAATACTGTGCCAGAATACCGCAAAGATATTCATCCGTCGGTATGTACTGTGTTCCTTTTTCCGTCAAAATTGTAATTTCCGGTCCCGTCAACAAAGGAAGTTTTTCCGCTTCCTCAACTCCTCTTCCAAAAACGGTTATAATATATGGCAAAAACAGGACAAGACAAAAAATGATGCCGGTTATTTTCAAAACCGGCATCATTTTTTGAATGCTTTCCAACAGTTTATTGGGAATTTGTAAGGCTAATTTACGCATTTTTTTATACTTCATTTTCAATATTTAAAATATTCTGTCATATTTATAATATACTTTATGAAATAAAAATGTTACAATCAGCCTGATGCTTTATAAAAGAAATTTTCCAAAGCTATCTTGCAATATCCAGATGCTGCACAGTCCCCGCCGTGCCGTTTTCATATAAGAACATGCCCGTCTTCCNGAGCGNNTNNCCGTTCAATGCATTATCTTTTAATGATTTTAAGGAAAANTCCGTATCAACACTTTCCAGACANATCGCNCCTACNCCTTTGTCCTTTANATGATAAAGCACATCCTTACCATGNTCATCCTTCGTCCAGATCAAAAGCTTGCTCCAGATCGCGTCGTTTTCATCGATCCAGCCNTTGCCGTCGTCNTCATAAGCTGCCAGATCNGCAAANCCATTNCCTGATTTCGTNCCAAACANCTCCGATCCGTCATTGATGATACCGTCGCCATTCTTATCCAGAGCAAGATAACCGCTGCCGGAATTTAACTGTGAAATGCTGTCTAAAATACCGTCCGCATCAATGTCAAACATAAATTTCTGATCGCTGACATTTGCAATATTGCTGTCCAGGTTGATAACCAGCGGATCCACCAGATTGGAGGGCTGGCTGGGAGTATAAGCATAGATATCATTCTGTTTATAATAATATTCTTCAAATCGTCTGCTCATCTCCAGACCGAAATTGAACTCGATCTCCCGACCGTCCGCCGTAATCACCTTACCTTTTGTGGAAAATGCAGTATCTTCCTGTTCTTCATAAGAATACTCGTTCTGGATAGCGCCGATCTGCACTGCGTTACCGGACATATTGTAGCTTTCGCCTCCAAACCACTGACTGCTCCTGCTGACGCGTCCACTCATCAGATCATTCAGATGCCTTAACAGATAAAAAAGCGTATGTTCCCTGATCTGTCTCAAAGAAGCTCGATCTTCTATCGACGTTATATTTCCTGTTGTGATCTGCCCCTTACGCCCTAACATGGACTGCTCCATCTCAGCCGTAACACTGTCCTGAGCGTTACTTTTCAGCATGTCAGTAAAATAGCCGTATTTATTCCCCCATCTTCCCATGCTCTGCGTCGTCTGCTGTCCTGCAAATCCAACCACCGTACCGACGCTGCCTGCCTTCTGTGCATTAACGCCTGCAATCCATGCTGTCTGTCTTTGTTTCTCTTTTGTTTCATACTTCCTTGCTGATCCCATCTGCACATTGCTGGAACCAATGATCATATTTCCTTCCTTCCCTCATGCGGACATCTCCATGATCCCGGATCTTCCCGTTTCATGCTTCGATATTACTTACCGCACAGACCCACAACAGTTCTTCCGATCTGTTGTAAGTATCTGCNGTATNAANTTCCCGCTATCCTTCGTCTGATCCAAGACCTTNCANCNTTATNTCTCCAANATAAAATACNTCACCGGCATATGATACGCCCATGGCGCGGATGCATGTGAAACTGATCATGTTTCAAATCATGTCCCTGCACGAATTCGTTATTCAGGAAGCAGCCCTTACTCCGTAAAAACCGCCCTGTAACCTTTATATCGGTCACAGGGCGGAAATAATTAATTCTATTTTTTCCAGACAGCATAAAAAGACTATTGACTTTCGCATACTTATACACGATTATAATTTATCAGGCATCCTTTTAATATGATCTGGCGTTCCTCATCCGTCATGTCGCCAAGCGTCATAGTAAATTCTGTTGTCTGACCATTCTTTACCACATACGCCTTGNTCTTATCAGCCTTGTTNTCTACCGCTTCCTTGATCTTCGGCAGGAAGATATAATCCATATTCTGAAAAGGAAGATCTCCCTCCGGAATGACCAACGGCAGCATACCCCAGTTGATCAGGTTGGAACGGTAGCGCTTTNTGGCATATTCATTGGCAATATTCGCCCAGCCTCCAAGCACCTTCTGACAGCTGGCAGCCTGCTCTCTGGCAGAANCGTCACCCGGTTNTACCGCAAAGATTGTAGATCCGANTCCGAGGGTATTGTGNTTGACTCCTTCAAAAGNTGNTTTCNCTACATCCATAATCTCAGGCAGACCTTCCAGTGTACTCTTCGGACATTCTCCGGCTTCCAGTGCTTTCTGCGCTTTCTGTACCGCTTTTGCACGCCCTACATATTCAGGATCTTTTCTGGACAACGTAAATTCTGCAAGACCCAAAGGATTGCTTCGATATGAGGAAGTCTCACCGGATGGGATCAGCTCGTCAGTCGTAGTTACCGGATCATGGATCTCGGAAACCACACGAAGCAGAAGATTCTCCGGAAGCGCAGGCATGGCAGGCCAGTCCTTAATATTCGGACCAAATTTGATCTCGACTGACGGATCGGGCACGCCTTTGGAATCAAAGACACGATTGTCATAAATCGTCTTATCAAAGAAATATTTGTATGTTCCGATCTTATCCGGCATCTCTGTGGCCGGTGTCAGATATCCTTTGTTTGCAGCGGTTGCCGCAATCGAACGCGCATCCATCAATGCAACGGACGCAATCTGACCGGACTGTAGCTTAGAACCTTCCCTGTTCGGGAAGTTCCTTGTGGAATGGCGGATGGAAAATGCACCGTTGGCAGGCGTATCCCCTGCACCAAAGCAGGGACCGCAGAATGCCGTCTTCAATACCGCGCCCGTCTGCATGATCGCCGCGGCACAGCCATTCCTGATCAGTTCCATATATACCGGCATGGATGCAGGATAAACGTTTAATGTAAATTCATCCGGTCCGATACTGGATCCTTTTAAGATATCCGCTGCCGCGCAGATATTCTCAAATCCGCCGCCGGCACAGCCCGCAATCACGCCCTGTTCTACATAAAGNTTATTGTTACGCACTNTATCCTTTAAAGTAAATTCCACNGCACCATCCAGACTGACAAAAGNTTTTTTCTCGCAGNCATCCNGGATATCCATGANATTCGCATTCAGCTCATCAATGGTATAAGTATTGGACGGATGGAAGGGCATTGCGATCATCGGCTTGATCTTTGACAGATCTACCTCGATCACGCCGTCATAATATGCCACATCTCCGGGTTTTAACTCTTTATAATCTTCCGGACGCTTATGGATCTCATAAAATTCCCGGATCTTCTCATCGGTCTGCCAGATGGAAGAAAGACAGGTGGTCTCCGTCGTCATAACATCTATGCCGATCCTGAAATCTGCAGAAAGCCTCTCCACACCGGGACCGACAAATTCCATTACCTTATTCTTCACATAACCGTTCTTGAACACTGCGCCAATGATCGCCAGCGCTACGTCCTGCGGTCCAACGCCCTTCACCGGTTCCCCTGTCAGATAAACTGCGATCACGCCCGGCATATTGATGTCATAAGTCTGGTTCAATAACTGTTTCACTAACTCAGGACCGCCCTCGCCCATGGCCATGGTGCCGAGCGCGCCATACCGGGTATGGGAATCCGATCCTAAAATCATCCTGCCGCCGCCGGCAAGCATCTCCCTTGCGAATTGATGGATGACTGCCTGATGAGGCGGCACATACATTCCTCCGTATCTTTTGGCGCAGGACAACCCAAACATATGGTCATCTTCATTGATCGTGCCGCCCACCGCACAAAGGGAATTGTGGCAGTTCGTCAGTACATAGGGAATCGGAAACTTCTGCAGTCCTGACGCACGTGCCGTCTGAATGATCCCCACAAATGTAATGTCATGACTGGTCAGTTTATCAAACTTGATCTTCAGTTTGTCCATATTGTCTGAAGTATTGTGTTCCTTTAAAATGCCGTAAGCAATCGTTTCCTTTTTGGCAACCTCGCATGTGACCGTCTTCCCGGTCTTATCTGCAATGATCCGTGCAGCCTCCGGCGTATCTGCCACAAGTTCCATACCATTTACCAGATATGCGCCGCCGTCATATAATTTTATCATCATCCCAATCTCCATTTCTTTTATATTTAATACGCCCTGATATTTTGGAAAGAGGGACCACTGCCGCAGTCCCTCTTCATTGAGTAACATATTATCAGATTATCATTTCTTCCGCAATGTAACCTTATCCAGCTTCCAGATATCATCCACATATTCCTTGATGGTTCTGTCGGAAGTAAACTTGCCGGAGCAGGCCGTATTCAGGATCGCGCTTCTCGCCCAACCCTTCTCGTTGCGGTACGCAGCTTCCACTTTCTTCTGTGCATCAGCATACGCCTTAAAATCCTTTAAGATAAAGTACGTGTCCGCCTTGGAAGTACTCAACGTATTCAACAAGGAGTTGTACAGCGGACGGAACATGTCAGGATCATTCGGGGCAAATGCACCGTTGATCAGCTGCATCAGCACCTTTCTGATGTCCGGATCATTATTAAAGATCTCCATCGGATTGTAACCGCCAAAGTTTTCATATTTAATAACTTCATCGGAAGAGAGTCCGAAGATAAATGCATTTTCCTCACCGACCTCTTCAACGATCTCCACATTAGCGCCATCCATCGTACCGATGGTCAGTGCACCGTTTAACATAAACTTCATGTTACCTGTACCGGATGCTTCCTTACTTGCCGTAGAAATCTGCTCAGACACATCCGCCGCCGCAAAGATCATCTCTGCATTGGATACGCGGTAATCCTCGATAAATACAACTTTGATTCTGCCGTTGATAGAAGCGTCATTATTAACTACATCAGCAACAGAGTTGATCAGCTTGATCGTCAGTTTCGCATTCATATAACCAGCAGCTGCCTTTGCTCCAAAGATAAACGTCCTCGGATAGAAATCCATCTCCGGATGCTCTTTCAATTCATTGTACANATNCANTACATGAAGGATATTTAACAGCTGNCGCTTATATTCATGAAGTCTCTTAACCTGTACGTCAAAGATCGATCTGNGATCAACNNNCACGCCGTTATGCTCTTTGATATATGCGGCAAGTCTTACTTTATTCTGATACTTGATGTTCATGAACTCCTGCTGAGCTTTCTCATCATCCGCATAAACCTTTAATTTCTTAATCTTTGCAAGATCCGTGATCCAGTCCTCGCCGATATGGGCTGTTACCCAGTCAGCAAGCAGCGGATTGCCATGCAGCAGGAATCTTCTCTGCGTGATGCCGTTAGTCTTATTATTAAACTTGTCCGGGAACATCTCATAAAAGTCTTTCAGTTCCTGATTCTTCAAAATCTCCGTATGCAGCCTTGCCACGCCGTTAACCGAATAACCTGCACAGATTGCAAGATGAGCCATCTTCACCTGCCCGTCATAGATGATCGCCATCTTACGGACTTTCTCCTGATTTCCGGGATATTTACGCTCTATATCAAGGATAAATCTGCGGTTGATCTCCTCGATAATCTGATATACACGGGGAAGCAGACGGGAGAACANCTCNATCGGCCATTTTTCCAAAGCTTCNGCCATGATCGTATGGTTCGTATAAGCACAGGTCTTAGTNGTNACNTCCCATGCTTCCTCCCATGTCAGATAATATTCATCCATNAGNATCCTCATTAACTCTGCTACNGCAACCGTAGGATGCGTNTCATTGAGCTGGAANGTTACCTTCTCATGGAANTTTTTNATATCNTCATGNGNTCTCATATATTTCTGNACAGCTTCCTGCACAGATGCGGAAATAAAGAAATACTGCTGTTTCAGNCGCAGCTCTTTCCCTGCGTAATGNTTATCATTCGGATAAAGCACCTCTACGATATTCCTTGCAAGGTTTTCCTGCTCCACTGCCTTCTGNTAATCGCCCTTNTCAAAGGAATCCAGACGNAATACNTCAAGNGGNTCNGCATCCCAGATACGAAGNGTATTTACGATGCCGTTGCCATATCCCACGATCGGAAGATCATANGGAANNGCNCGTACNGCCTGATAACCTTCCTGATAATAATTGTTNCTNCCGTTNTCATCCACACGGACACTGACATATCCGCCAAATCTTACTTCCTTNGCATATTCCGGACGNCGCANTTCAAANGGATTACCNTTTTCCAGCCANTGATCCGGCGCTTCTATCTGATATCCGTCACGGATCTTCTGCTTAAACATACCATAACGGTAACGGATACCGCATCCATAAGATGCATAACCAAGAGTTGCAAGGGAATCCAGGAAACATGCTGCCAGACGTCCAAGACCGCCGTTGCCTAGCGCTGCATCCGGCTCCTGATCCTCAATAACATTCAGATTCAATCCCAGCTCGTCCAATGCTTCCGCAATCGGCTTATATGCCTTCATATTGATCATCATATTGCCGAGAGCGCGACCCATTAAAAACTCCATAGACAGATAATAAACCGTCTTCGGATCTTTTTTCTCATACTGCTGCTGCGTATTAAGCCACATATCAACAACCTGATCTTTTAATGCATATGCTACTGCCTGAAAGATCTGCTGGTCTGTTGCTTCTTCAGGCGTTTTTCTATATAGCGTCTTGATATTGTAAAGTACGCTCCTCTTAAAAAGTTCTTTGTCAAACGTATCACGGATCGTGATACCGGACGACGTATTAGCAGGTGCTGCTTTTCTTGACATATGCTTACCTCCGTTTGATTCTCTAAATTTCATTCGTCAACTATAATTTATTCGGTACATAATTATACACTATGCAAGACATTTTCCGCAAGCATAACTTTATAAATAACTCATGGAAATCGACGGACATCTTTGTTAAAATTGACCATTTTAGATCCTCTCAACGCCGATCGTTACCTTCTCACCATTGACGTTCCATTCCTTATTTATGGAACAATCTGACGATAAAATCTCATCCGCCAGCACCTTACCCATGATCGCATCCTGATTCTTCTTTACAATTGCCGCAATCTTATCATTATTGGTAAAGGAGATCCTGATGTGATCCATCACTTCAAAACCGGAGTCCTTTCTCATGGTCTGGATCTTACTGATCAGCTCATATACAAAGCCTTCCTCGATCAGCTCCTCCGTCAGATTCGTATCCATAACTGCCGTCACGCCTCCGTCAGCTTCCGCCACGTATCCTTCCTTCTGCGCCATGGTAATCAGCAAATCTTCTTCGGCAAGCCTGATCTCTGTGCCATCCACATCAAAGACAAGGGCGCCTTCCTTCTTCAACTGATCCATCGCCGCATTGCCATCCACCGAGCCAAGATACTTCTGAATGCCGCCAAGCTGCTTGCCATACTTTGGTCCCACCGTCTTTAACTGTGGCTTAAAGGTATAGGAAGTAAATTCCCTGACATCCTCCGTGAACTGCACTTTCTTAACATTTAACTCGTCTTCTATGATCTCCTGATAAAATTCATCCAGAGTAAAGGGCGCTTTTACAAACATCGTTCCGATGGGCTGACGGTTCTTGATATTGGCTGTATTTCTTGCCGCCCGGCCAAGAACAACCGTCTTAAGAACAGCGTCCATATTCTTTTCCAGTTCCTTATTGATCATCTCCTGATTTACCACCGGGTAATCGCAAAGNTGGATACTTTCCGGAGCNTCNTTATCAATNCTCTTCACCAGATTCAGNTAGATCTCCTCNGTCATAAAGGGNACCANCGGCGCTGCCGCNTTGGAAATCGTNACAAGNGCNGTATAAAGCGTCATATAAGCATTGATCTTATCCTGCTCCATTCCCTTTGCCCAGAAACGNTCACGGCCGCGTCTTACATACCAGTTACTCATCTCATCCACAAAATCCTGTAAAGCCCTTGCAGCCTCCGGAATCTTATAATTCTCCAGACAGTTATCAACCTCGCCGACCACCGTATTTAATCTGGACANCAGCCANTGGTCCATNACCGGAAGCTTATCATATTCCAGCTGATAATCNGTNGCGTNAAANTNATCAATATTCGCATACAGGACAAAGAACGCATAGGTNTTCCAAAGAGTACCCATAAANTTTCTCTGNCCCTCCGTTACAGCCCCTGCATGAAAACGGTTCGGCAGCCACGGCGCNGANTTNATATAGAAATACCAGCGGATCGCATCCGCNCCNTGNGTCGCAAGCGCNTCAAANGGATCTACGGCATTTCCTTTNGATTTACTCATCTTCTGNCCNTTTTCATCCTGCACATGNCCAAGCACAATAACATTCTGATAACATGGAGAATCAAACAACAGTGTTGACTCGGCGAGCAGGGAATAAAACCAGCCTCTTGTCTGGTCAACAGCTTCAGAAATAAACTGTGCCGGATACTGCGCTTCAAACAGCTCCTTATTCTCAAACGGATAATGATGCTGTGCAAACGGCATCGCGCCGGAATCAAACCAGCAGTCGATCACCTCCGGCACCCTGTGCATAGTCTTGCCGCACTTCGGGCAGGGGAAGGTCACCGCATCAATGTACGGGCGGTGCAGNTCTACTTTCGCATCCTCCGCATTACCGCTAAGTTCTGCAAGTTCTGCCCTGCTGCCTACAGAATGCATATGACCGCATTCACATTCCCAGATATTTAACGGCGTACCCCAGTAACGGTTCCGGGAGATCGCCCAATCCTGCAGATTCTCCAACCAGTCCCCAAAACGTCCCTTTCCGATGGATTCCGGAATCCAGTTGATCTTATTGTTATTGGCAATCATCTGATCTTTTACCGCAGTCATCTTGATATACCATGATTCCCGCGCATAATAGATNAGCGGNGTATCGCATCTCCAGCANTGGGGATAGCTGTGCTCGAACTTNGGCGCNTCAAATAAAAGACCNGCATCCTCCAACGCCTGTAAGATCGGCATATCCGCNTTTTTCACAAANGTTCCCGCCCAAGGGGTTGGCTCTGTCATTTCGCCTTTGCCATCCACCAGCTGTACAAAAGGCAGATCATATTTTCTTCCAACGCTTGCATCGTCCTCACCAAATGCCGGCGCAATATGAACAACGCCCGTACCATCCGTCAGTGTGACATATTCGTCGCATACAACATAGAAGCCTTTCTTTCCCTGTTTTGCAACAATATCATCTGCATAGGGGAACAGCGGCACATACTCCTTATGCTCCAGATCTTTTCCCCGGAAGCTTTCAAGCACCTCCACATCATCACCAAGCACCTGTGCAACCAGCGCCTGTGCCATATAATAGGTAAGACCGTCCTTATTGCTTTTCACCTTGACATATTCATAATCCGGATGCATACAGAGGGCAACATTGGACGGAAGCGTCCATGGCGTTGTGGTCCATGCCAGAATATACGCATCCTCATCCTTGCACTGAAACCGTACAATTGCAGAACGCTCCTTTACATCCTTATAACCCTGCGCCACCTCCTGAGAGGACAACGGCGTTCCGCAGCGGGGGCAGTACGGTACGATCTTAAATCCCTTATATAAAAGGTCTTTATTCCAGATCTCTTTTAATGCCCACCATTCTGATTCTATAAAATCATCATGATAGGTAACATAGGGATCATCCATATCCGCCCAGAATCCCACTGTGCCGGAGAAATCCTCCCACATACCCTTGTATTTCCAAACACTTTCCTTACACTTTTCGATGAAAGGCTCTAATCCGTATTCCTCAATCTGCTCCTTGCCGTCCAAACCAAGCAGCTTTTCTACTTCGATCTCTACCGGAAGTCCATGGGTATCCCAGCCTGCCTTTCGGGGAACCATATATCCCTTCATGGTACGGTATCTCGGAATCATATCTTTGATGACACGGGTCAGCACATGACCGATATGGGGCTTGCCGTTGGCTGTCGGCGGTCCGTCATAAAACATATACGTGGGACAGCCCTCCCGGCTCTTGATACTTTTCCTGAAAATATCATTGTCCTTCCAAAACTTTTCAACCTCTTTTTCTCTCTCCACAAAATTCAGATCGGTAGAAACTTTCTTGTACATATTGTTTACCATGCCTTTCCGTAACCTGCGAATTTGGACCGCAGGTACAAATTTGCGATTGAAAAATCTATGATTTTTCAATCTACCTCCTTAAATATAAAAAACTCATCCCGTAAAAGGATGAGATCATACCCATAACCACCTGTTACGCTCATACTCCGTCCCTGCATTAACATTGAACTTTCATATGCCTGCCGGTAACGTCGGCACACACGGCACAGCCTACTTTCACTTTCAGCCTGCAGCTCGGAAGTGATCTTCACCTATGATCTACTTTCACCGGTCTCCCACCCTCACCGGCTCGCTGAGCGTCTGATCACGCTATTGATTTCCATCATAAGTTACTGTCTTCGTCATCGCCTTTATCGCACCCATATTATAAGCATTGCGGCGTAGGCTTGTCAAGCGCTGGGAAGCAATTTTCAAGAATATCAAAGCGCATTTTTTATCTATTTAAAAATCCCCGAACAAAACATTCGGGGATTCAAAATGATTCTTCTTAGGTTTAGTTTACTCCCGCTAAACGAAGCTTCTCTTGCAAACGTCGGATCTCTGCCTCCTGCTGTGCTATCTTTGCCTCCTGTTCAGCATTCTCCGCCCTCTGCTTAGCAAGCTTCTCTTCCAGTTCCCGGAACTCTTGGCTGGGTAATTTTATTAAAGGTTTTGTCATCTTGTCCACCTCCGCTCTCAGATTCCTGCGCTTCGCAAATACCCAATCCGCCGCGTGGCGGAGCAGCCTTACATAATCATGGCACTGCTGGTCCGTAAGTCCTCCCGCAGCCACTTCCGCCTCTAAAATCAATATAACTTCATTCAGATACTCTGTCAATTCCTTTTCCGTGATATTTTTTCCCTTTCTTANCCGCAGACGGAAGCGGAGCATCGTGTAGGGCAGGAACAATGTCAGATGCTTTTCCCTGATCTCTTTCAGAGAATACCTTTGGACTTTGACGGTCGGAATCTGATAGATATATTCGCCATGATCCTGAAAGAGGATGCGGCATTGGAAATGATCGGGGATGAAATCACTTCCTTCAGGATAGATGACCACGGAATGTGGGAATTTTAACGTGATCTCTCCCGTCTCTTCATCTACGGCTTTCGTATGGGTGATTGCGGTTTCTGTCCGGCTGCTTCCGGGATATCGTTATCCGCTTCAAAACCGTAGATATCCTGCCCTATGCGGTTTCCGAAAGCATTGTATGTATATTCTGCCCTTTTCCCGGTTCCGTCTTTGATCTCATACGCACTGCGCATCCGGTTCGCGTCATCAGAAGTAAATACCTTGAGCTGTTCCTCGCCCCTGCTGACCGCTGTCAGGTTGCCTCTGCGGTCATAAGTCCCATCGCTTATTTTTTGAAAGCTCTTTTTTGCCCATCACCCATGCAGATGACTACTTTTCCTTTTTCTTCATTTTCTTTTAAACATATTTCATAATTATGTACAAAACATCTCCCCATACTTCCCTTGATACGATCCTTGGAATTGTAATATCGATGAAAAAACAAGGGAATTTCTCCATCAATTTTCAAATCTTCATGGTCATAGACAAAATTCCCAGTGGAAAGATTGACTGGGTCACTACTATACTGTACTGCAGTTAGGGACACCCCAAGCATATCATGCTCGATTTCCGCAAGCTGCTCCGCCAGATTTTCCGTGCTTTCATCCCAGCCGGCTTTTAAGTCCTGTAATCTCCGGCTGAATTCTGTGTAGTTTAAGTTCACATCCCCGGCTTCCAGAAGCCCCCTCAGTTCGCTGATCCTGCCTTTTACAGAGTCCAGCGCTTCCCGTATGCCGTCTACACTCTGGGAAAGGTTGTTGTCATAGAGGGCATGTCCTCTATCAGCTTGGTCAGGATCTTATCCATCCGGTCTATGGTGTCCTGCCGCGTTTGCATCTGCCATTAATTGATACCTCCTTATCTTTCATAATCTTAATTATTCTCTTAACGTTTTGAACTTTAATCACTTATATTAGTGATTACTTTAAAATTCTACTCCCACTTTATCTTCATAAACCTCTTTCATCTGTTCATAGGTAACTTAAATATTAATCNTCTCTTTCGCCTTTTAAAAGCTCAATATTCGGCATTTCTATATCTTCGCTGTTTGTATAAAATTCTTTTACTCCCGTTGGATAAGTACAGCCTTCAATATAAATACGACCGTCTTTGTAAATCAAAATGTTGCACCATTCGGAAGCATATGGTTGCTTATATGCCTCCCACAAACGGCCATTATCTACCGCATATTCCGTTATTTCACCTAATTCTATCATATTTTTAAATAATGCATTATAGCTTTCACCTAAAAGTTCCTGAATCAGTCCCAGTTCTTCCTCCGTAAAAATCTCACTCACATTACTACAATTGGTATATTCCGGTTCCTCTTTAATATAAGTTCCTTCCGCTGTAGCAATCCCTCCACCCCCAAACCACATCCGTACGTCACTGTCATGCGTAACTCTAATAGAATTTTCAAAAAACTGAAAATAAATACCATGGTCGCCTTCCTGATTCTGTAAAAAAACTTCTACATTTTCATCATACAATACGGCTATATCCTCATCTATAAATTCAGCCGTTCCTTCTAAAGGTCCACCATAATCTGCATAGTTTGCAATAACTGTCACTTCAAACGATTCCCCCTCTTTCCAGTCACTAATTATAATCTCAGCCCACTGATAGGATGCCACATTTGTCCGATACCACTTACCTTCATATTCTATTGCCGAATCAATATTTTCTGTTATCTCTTCCGCATTTTTATCCATAATGTTTTCGCTTGTAGTAACGACAAACTGTTCATTCGCATCATTTGTTTCTGAACCACTCAAACGATCCTCATTTGGGTATTCATTTGCACAAGCAGTAATAAATAATATTATTAATACGCCTAAACCAAATTTTCTTAACCGATACATTTTAACTCTAATATTCTCCTTCAAAATATAATTCCACCGTCCTTTCAATTCTTGAATCCCATCCCGAATTTTTGTCATATGATTGTAAGCCTTGCAATTCTTCTATTAAATTATCCCTCCAAGTTTCTTTATCTGCATTTGAATTAATTAAATAAGTAATGTTATCATAAAATGCTGGTCTAAAATATAATAATGAAANAATCGCATCATATTGCTCCGGAGTAAATATTATATNCGTATTTTTTTCAACACTTTTTACTAAGCCATGATAATNTTGNGTTATTTCAAAAAAAATTATTTTTACATTTTNNATTNAAACCCATTCATTCGTATCATTCCATGTAATNCCCAATGATGTNACAAAATCAATTCTATTCTGATCATCAAATGCAATATAAATCCCCGGTCCAATTGTATATCCCCCATCATGTGCATCATGAATTTTTATTTCAATAATATTCCCTTCCTGATCCAAATGTATATTTACATTATTATCCCATTCTTCTTTATTTCCCAGCTCAAGTTCATATAAAAACAGCAATCCCTTTTCAGTCAAAAATCTATTTTTCTGCTCTATTTCGAACAATGTATTATACATTACTTTTTGATAATCTGTACCAGATTTTGAATTCAAGATATATAAATTATCCAATACATAGGATTTTTCCCGCAAAATTGTTTCAATAATCCTTTGTCGCTCACTCAAATCTGCAATTCCCAATCTACTATAAATTTGTGTATCTAATAGTTTGATAGCAATTTGTTTTTCTATGCTATATGTACTAAATATAATTGAAATGTATTCTTTTTCTATATCAGATAATAAATTGGACATTTGTCTTTGATAATCTGCACCAGATTTTGAATTCAAGATATATAAATTATCAAATACATATGACTTATTATCTAAAATTGATTGGATTACCATTTGCCGATCCTCCAAATTTGTAATTCCCAATTCATTATATATTTGTATATCTAATAGCCTGATGGCAATTTGTTTTTCTATGCTATATGTACTAAATATAATTGAAATGTATTCTTTTTCTATATCAGATAATAAATTGGACATTTGTCTTTGATAATCCGCACCAGATTTTGAATTCAAGATATATAAATTATCAAACACATACGACTTATTATCTAAAATTGATTGGATTACCATTTGCCGATCCTCCAAATTTGTAATTCCCAATTCATTATATATTTGTGTATCTAATAGTCTGATAGCAATTAGTTTTTCTGCGTCACATGCATTAAAATGTTTCAAAATGTCATTCTGTCCCTGATTGGAAGCATTCTCTTCTTGCGCCATTATTTCCTCTGCACTTACNTCTAATACTTCCGNNGCTCCCCAACGAGGCAGNTCATCCGTACTATATTNGGGAGGGTTTTCTTCTTNNCCATCCGTATTTTCGATCTCNGCATTGCTAGCTGCAGAAAATACAATTCCTTTCAGCTGCACTCCTTCCCCACTGTACGTTATCAGTTCAGAAAGCCTTTTGAATTCCTCGCCCAGTCCTCGCATCTTTTCCGTATGCGTTTCCATGTTTTTAATGAAATGTTCAGTGATATATTGGTTATGATCCAACAAGTTCTGCAGACCCTGATCCACCTTCTGTCCGTAAGACAGGAAATCCACGCTTTTTATCTCCGCCTGCGCCGATGCACATGCTTCCANCAATTCGTTGCACCTGATATGGCTCGGAACTCTTTCCGTCAGGGAGGCGATCTCTGCAATGATTTCCGACGCCTCCGTCATTNCCTGATCCGCCTCTGCCATCATATTGTANACTTCAGCACCCAAATCAGCCACTGNCTCTGGAACAATATAATAATTCTTTGAAAGTATGCCTTTATTTGCCATATTAATAACCATACCTTTCCGTAACCTGCGAATTAAAGCCGCAGGCACAATATTTGCAAACCGAATTTATTCGGTTTTAACAAATTTATTCGTTTTTGAAAAATCCTTGATTTTTCAATCTGATTCCCCCTGTCCCAAGTTCTGAACCGCTTCTTTATAACTGATATCCGTCTCTTCAAAAGCGTCGGCGGATTCCTGCATTAATTGCAACAGCTTTATCATAAAATTTTTCATTTCTATTAGTGTATTTTTTTCCTGCCTCAATTCTTCCACGATGGTTTCCACCGCATCGCCGCCGGATTGCAGTATACTGCTTTCCAGCCTTTCATATCCTGCTATCAT
>WFLX010206253.1_pt1 | contig 20384 bp, 11 predicted proteins | sample 4967041 | NCBI WGS metagenome assembly WFLX01 (sample SAMN12857096, study PRJNA449069) | gut metagenome | isolation source: stool from male and female vole | host: Microtus ochrogaster | place: USA:Florida | collected 2017
AGCATTTGTTTCAAATTATTATAGATAATAGAGATGCTTTAATTGAGAGATTGAATAAAAAAGGTATATATCTTGGAGTACATTATATTGATATTACGAGATATCGAATGTATGAGTATGCGAAAGGATCTTNTCCAAAGGCTTCATATGTCAGTGACCATGTTGTATCTTTACCGATGCATTTGAACTTGTCATATGAAGATGTTCAAAAAGTAATAACAGAAGTGCTTACTTGTATATGTATGTTTCAGAAAGGATTAAATTACAGTGAATAGTTTTATATATAATGTACCAGTTAAGGTGTATTTTGGGGAAAACCAATTAGGCTATTTAGGAANAGAGTTAACAACATACGGGAATAGAATACTTNTTATATATGGGGAGGATTCAATTAAGAAAATAGGCTTATATGACAGGGTAATTGAGGAAGTTAAAAAAGAAGGAATAGAATTATATGAATTGTCAGGGATTAAGCCTAATCCTCATATTGATTTTGTGAGGCAGGGAGTGCAACTGTGCAAGGACAACAAGATAGAAGTTATTCTTGCGGTTGGGGGAGGCTCAGCAATTGATGTTGCTAAATTTATTGCAGCAGGTGCTATGGTAGAACATGATTCATGGCTTTTCTTCAATCGATGGTCACCGATTGAAAAAGCGCTTCCTATTGTAACGATTCTAACGCTTGCTGCGTCGGGTTCTGAGATGGATTGTGCAGGTGTTATATCAAATTTGGAAACAAATGAAAAAAGAGGCAGGTTTGATCCGGCACTTTATCCTAAAGCGTCTTTTCTTGATCCGACCTTTACATATTCTGTAAATGCTTATCAAACAGCATCTGGTGCAGTAGATAGTATGTCACACATCATAGAAGAGTATTTTTCGATGAATCAAGATTTATATATGCTTGATTGTATTATGGAAGGTATGATGAAAACTATTATAAGGTATGCTCCAATTGCAATCAAGGATCCAAATAATTATGAAGCAAGAGCTAATTTAATGTGGGTTTCCAGTTGGGCTATCAATGGATTCATTAAAGGTGGAAAAAAGCAAGCATGGAGTTGCCATCCTATGGAACATGAATTGACAGCGTTTTATGATATTACGCATGGACATGGCATTGCTATTCTTCTTCCTAGATGGTTAAGATATTGTCTTGACGAAGAGACGGTTACAAAATATGTTCAATTTGGCGTGAATGTATTTGGTATTCCTGCAACGTTACCAGCAATGGAGATTGCACGAAAAAGTATAGTAATGTTAGAAGAATTTATGTATAAGACGTTAGGTCTTAGTAGTTCTTTGGCAGATGTAGGAATTGAGCGAACAAACTTTGAAATCATGGCGAAAAAGGCATGTCGGTATGGGTTAAGATATGGATTTAAACCTTTAGATTATCAAGATGTAGTTAATATATATGAAATGTGTTTGAAATGATGGGCTGATTATGATAACATTAAATAAATATACAGCTATATATTGTGAAAGAATTAACATAAGAAATGACTTTGAATTTAATGTTAATAATGACACAATATTACAAAATGAAGTACTAGTGTATGTCCAGATTATACTTATTTGAATACTCTTAATGAGAGACAGGAGCCTTAAGTTTAGGATATAATGATATTAGTTTACTTCTGGCTTTATCAACAGTGAATTGCCACTGAGTGTTTGACGCATAGTCATTATGGTCACATTTTTTTGCAGCCAGTTCTTGACAGAGTTTTCCCATATCCTCAATCCGGAGGGTTTCACCGGCTGGGAATGCCTTATACAGTGATGAAACTGCATGGGTGTTCAGGTTGTCCATGACCAGAAGGATGTTGTCACAATCGGGATAGCNGATTCNACTAAAAAATTTAATTTCCTGTGCCCAATCAATAGTCGTACGGTGTTCATGGACGTTTACATGGTGTATACCGGCGTTTCGAGTTCGATACGGGCTTTTTCTTNTAGTANCTGGAGTGTTCTTCTGGTGTGCCTTTCAGGAGCGGCTCCACAGGCACTTGAATTAGGTACGCCTCAATACGTCCGTCTGCTTTATGCAATGCAACACTGGAATTGAGGCTAATATTATACTAGATGATATCTGTTATGCTGTTTTTAACAAAAGTCTGAACGGCATTCATGGCGGTAGAAGGACAAATCGTATAGCTATTGGCGATTTGGGCATGTGTAAGCCCTGTTCCGTGGTTTTCATTCAGTTCAAGCAAAATTTAGCATCATTTAAAGCGGTTTTACAGGTTGTTTTGTTTTAATTGTTTTTGAAACGTAGCTCTCATCGTCACTAAGTTTAATAATACANGTTTTNGGNCTTNCCATACTGTCCACCATCCGTTTCTTTAGAGTATAACATAGAGCAATATTTAATGGAAGAACTATTTGGCTTGATATAATTTGGACATTACACTAAATTTAAGTAGTATACGGAGGATATGGTTCGTGAAGTGGGATTATCTTTTTAACAGCATGATATTAAACCGAGGCAGACAATATTATAAAAGGGGCTTGGTGCGCAGCTTGCTGCAAAATGGTTCCGATTATAGTGCCAAAGTAATAGGGAGTGTTGTGTACAGTGTAAATGTACAGCTGACGAATGGGAAAAGTCCTAAGATGAGTTGCGATTGTCCATATGCGTCGGAAGGAAAGAGATGTAAGCATATGGCGGCGGTACTTTATGCTATTGATTCCGGATATGTCACGGGGCAGGAAACGCGGGTAAAGCAAAAAAAGCAGATTTTCCCTTTTAAAAAGAGTGGAGAGTTATCACAGCAGAAATACCATTATTTTGATTTGGAACAGATTACAACGGGATTTGTTTTTTATGATACAGTCTGTAAAGAAGCTCAGGACATGATTGCTTCCGGTAATGCAAAGCTGTTAAAGGTAGATACGGGATATGTTAATGATATTGATAGTGTTGATATGCAGGGAGTAGTGCGTGGAGCGGTACGGCATGGAAAAGAGCACTATATGGTGGTTATTATCTTTGACAGGCGCCAGATTAAGCAGGCAATGTGCAGGATTCCCGGATGCAACAGGAGCTATGACAGTTACTATTATGGGCGTTACTCCTTGGAGAAAACACTGTGTGCCCATGAGGTAGCATTGCTGTTTCTTTTAAAGGATTATCTGGAACAAAATAACATAGGGGATTCTACGGATCAAACGGCTAACAGTTTGCTTTTAAGCTATCGCAGCAGGTATATGCAGAGGGGGTTGGAAAAGAAGGAGGCACAGGAGAAGAAAGAGCTTATCATGGAACCCCGGTTGGAGAAGCAATACGACAATCTGTATTTGTCCTTCCGAATCGGTATAGGCAAACTGTTTGTGGTGAAAAATCTGACAGCCTTGGTAGAAGCAATAGAAGAAGGCGGAACCATGACGTTTGGAAGCAAGTCGGAAATAAATTTTTCCGGCAGCAGGTTTTCAGAAGGCTCACAGAAATATTATGATTATATAAAGAATATTGTTTTGGCGGAACGACAGCGAAATCAGGCTGTGGAGAGAACATACCGTTATAATGATAATACGGGTGAAAAAATCAAAGGAAGTCTTCTGTTGTATGGAGAGCGGTTGGATAAGCTTTATGAATTGGCTGAGGGTACGGCTGTTTCGTTTAACGATAAAGATGAGAGATCGGCTGTCAATAAAAAGTTGTATTTCCAACAACAGGATCCAAAGTTTTCACTTGCGATTGGCAAGGATGTGGACAAGGGAGGAGTATTTCACGGCATTAATGTAAGAGGCGATGTGCCGATGCTTATGTCAGGTCTGCAGTATCTATATTATCTGCAGGAGGAGACATTCAACAGAATCAGTGCTGAAAAGGCTCGGGATATGGCTCCTCTGCTGGATATACAAGATGCAGGGAAAATTTCTTTTTCGGTGGGGCGTAAGCATCTTGCGGAATTCTATTATCAGGTTCTACCTGTGCTCCGCAATTGTGCGAATATTGTTGAGAAGGATGTCGAGTATGTGGAGCAGTATCTTCCGCCGGAAGTATCCTTTGTGTTTTATCTTGATGCGGAAAATGGCAATGTAACCTGTCAGGCAAAGGCAAGATATGGTGAAGCAGAGTGTTCACTTTTGGATTGGCAGGCTTCTGATAGGTCTATAGAGGACTATCGGGATGCATTCAGGGAGCAGGAGATGTTGACAGTGTTACAGAATTATTTTCCTGCTGTGGATAGAGAACAGGATATTCTTCACTGTGACGGCAGTGAGGATGCAGTTTATCATTTGCTGGACAGTGGTGTGGATGAACTTTTGCAGTTAGGGGAGGTGAAGAGTACCGACCGGTTTTTACGTCTGAAAATCCGCAAGCAGCCCAAGGTATCCGTGGGCGTGTCCGTAGAGAACGATATTATGAATCTCACAATCGGGTCAGAGGATTTGACCACGAAAGAATTGTTGGATATCTTATATAGCTATAAAAGCAGGAAAAAATACTACCGGCTGAAAAACGGAGATTTCCTTAACATAGAGAATGATAACTTTGAGGAATTGGCTGTGATGCTGGAAAAGCTTCATGTTTCACCTAAGGAGTTTGTTAAAGGCAAAATGCAGCTTCCGGTATATCGCGCTCTTTATCTCGATAAAATGCTGGAAAAAAACGAGAGTATTTATACCGACAGGAACCGTCACTTCAAGAGCCTTGTGAAGGAATTTAAAACGGTGAGCGACTCTGAATTCGAGGTGCCTGACAGCTTGAAGCCAATTATGCGGAACTATCAAATTTTTGGCTATAAGTGGCTGCGAACATTGGAGCGGTACGGCTTTGGCGGAATTCTGGCGGACGATATGGGCTTAGGTAAGACATTGCAGATGATTTCGGTATTATTAGGGGCAAAAGAGGAAGGGGTGGCAGGCACTTCTTTGATTGTTACGCCCAGCTCTCTGGTTTACAACTGGCAGGAGGAGCTGGCTCGTTTTGCGCCTTCCCTCTCTGTATGCGGGGTGACGGGTACAAGGCAGGAGCGTGAAGAGAAGATAAGGCAGTACCAAGACTATGATGTGTTAGTGACATCCTATGAATTGCTGAAAAGGGATGTTGCGGAGTATGAGGATAGAGAGTTCCTGTTTCAGGTAATAGACGAGGGGCAGTATATTAAAAATCACGGAACCGCAGCGGCAAAGTCGGTCAAAATCATAAAAAGCAGAATTCGTTTTGCTTTGACGGGTACTCCGATTGAGAACCGTTTAAGTGAGCTGTGGAGTATTTTTGATTACTTGATGTCCGGATTTTTGTATGGTTATGAGGAATTTCGCAGGGATTTTGAGGTTCCCATAACTAAAAATAGAGATGAGGAGGCGGCAAAGAGCTTAAGGCGTATGGTCGCGCCCTTTATTCTTCGACGTTTAAAGAAGGATGTATTGAAGGATCTCCCCGACAAGCTGGAGGAGGTGCGTTATGCCAAGATGGAGGAGAAGCAGCAGAGGCTATATGACGGACAAGTGCTGCATATGCTTGAGTCTGTCAAGGGGCAGAGCGATGAGAGCTTCCGGAAAAATAAACTGCAGATATTGGCGGAGCTTACAAAAATTAGACAGATTTGTTGTGACCCGTCGCTTCTTATGGAGGATTATGACGGAGAATCCACCAAAAGAGAGGCGTGTATGGATTTGATTCGCAGCGCTATCGAGGGAGAACATAAAATGTTGATATTTTCCCAATTTACCTCTATGCTGGAGATATTGGAGCAGGATTTGAAGCGGGAGAAAATCCCCTATTATAAAATAACGGGAGCANCGCCNAAAGAAAGTCGTTTGGAGCNGGTGCACAGATTTAANGAGGACTTTACCCCGGTCTTCCTGATTTCCTTGAAGGCNGGCGGTACGGGGCTTAATCTGGTGGGGGCGGATGTNGTTANACATTATGACCCCTGGTGGAATCTTGCAGTGCAGAATCAGGCTACGGACAGGGCGCACCGAATCGGACAGACTAAGACGGTGACGGTATATAAGCTGATTGTTAAGAATTCAATCGAGGAAAAAATAGTGCATATGCAGGAAACCAAAAAAAATCTGGCTGATGAAATCCTAAACGGTGAAAACGGAAATATCGTAAATATGAGTAAGGAGGAGCTTGTGGAATTGCTGCAGACGCCTCACATAAAATAAATTGGTAGTAAACACTTAAGTTATTAGTGAAGGTATATATTTTTTGGGCTAATGAATGGTATGGCTGAACTGTGATGAAGTAGAGGCAATAAAGTGTAATAGAAAGGGGATATTCTGATGCGGCTCATAAACGGATTCAGAATCATAAATCAGTTTTATGTGAGACAAATTAAGAAATAGAGGGGGAAATNNAAATGAATTANATTATTATCGATACNAATATTGTCTATGGGGATTTTTTTCNNGAGANTAAGGCATGGAAAAAGCTATTACGCCTTAATCATTATTCTGAATGCCAGATATGTGTGCTTCAATTTGTCTATAATGAAATTGTTAAAAAATACGGAGACAGCATTTCCGGTGTGCTAAATGCAGTTAAAAAAGTAGGCAATGATGTGACAAAATACAGGATTCCCGGAATTGATGTCAGTAAGCTCAGGAAAAAGAAGCTGGTAGAAGCTTATTCAACAGAGTTTTCAAAGCTGTTACAGGATGAGGGGATTGAAGTAATTCCCTATCCGCAGGATAACGACTATTTAGAAAGGATAGCAGAGAGATATTTTAAGCACCAAAAACCCTTTGATGTCAATAAACTTTCTTTTCAGGATGCGATTATCTGGTATTCTCTGATTGACTTTGCGGAAGAGAGGGGAACGGACAATGAATTCTTCTTTGTTACTTATAACAGTAAGGATTTTGCAGATGAAAATGATGTAAATCTATTCCATAAAGAGCTTTTGCAGGAGTTGAAGGATGAGCAGCGGGAGGCAATCCATTTGTATAATGGGTTAGATGAATTTTTTGACCATAATGAAGAACTATATGAAGCATATGAGGAGGAATTGGAAATACAGCGTGAAGAGCAAATTGAACAGCTGCAGGATGAGGTTAAGACATATTTCTCCGGAATTACATCATTCGACATTCAGCAAAAGTTATATGATATTCTTTTTGACCAAAATATGTTGTCTGATTATTTGGAGAGTGAATTGTTGAATACTTATTTTGATACAGATTATGGTGAAGGCTGGGGAGAAGATTTGCAGCTGGATGAGGATTCAATAAATCTTGCGGATATTGCAGTAGAATTTGATGAGGATTTAGGAGGATATGTGGTCTTTTATTTCTCGGTCGATGCAGAATATGCGGTAGTAGAAAAGAATCCCATGTATGAGGATTCGGAGGATGAGGAATTCCTGTATGATTATGGGCACAGTGATACATTTGATTTGCAATTGCAGGTAGACTTCCGAATTGATGATAGCATTTTAAAGGAAGACGATATGGAGAACACGGACTTGGAGGAATATATTCATTATACCAATCCGGACATTGACAGCTATTAAGAGCAGTGTATTATAAAGAATGCGGATTTAGCTTCTCAACTCCTATCTTTAATGGTATAATATGAATTAATTTATCCAAAAGGAGGATATTCCATGGAACAGTTGGCAATATTCGGAGGTACTCCGGTAAGGGAAAAGCCCATTTATTATGGACGCCAGTATGTGGACGATGAAGTTATAGCAGCAGTGGATGATGTGTTAAAAAGTGATTTNATTACTTGTGGACCCAGAGTTGAGGCTTTGGAGAAGCAGTTGTGCGAAACTACCGGCGCTAAATATGCGGTGGTAGTCAGCAACGGAACGGCGGCGCTTCATCTTTCGGCGTTGGCGGCAGGGTTTCAGGAGGGGGATGAAGTGATTGTAAGCTCCATTACCTTTGCCGCTTCCTCTAATTGCGTACTTTACTGTGGGGCGAAGCCGGTTTTTGCCGATATTCATCCGGATACTTATAATATAGATCCGGTTTCCGTGCGTCAGCTTATAACCCCTAAGACGAAAGGAATTGTGGCGGTTGATTTTACCGGTCAGGCGGTGGAGTTGGATGAGCTACGGGAGATTTGCAAAGAATATCATCTGATTTTAATTGAGGATGCCGCACACGCTATCGGTACTAAATATAAGGGTCAGCCCATAGGTAGTATCGCGGATATGACCTGTTTTAGCTTTCATCCGGTAAAGACGGTGACAGGAGGGGANGGGGGCGCTGTCACTACCAANGATGAAGCGTTGTATCATAAGCTGCTTCGTCTGCGTACCCACGGGATTACCCGTATTCAGTCGGAAATGGTGCATCCTGCGGATGCACTTTGGTATAATGAGCAGGTTGAACTGGGATATAACTATCGAATGACTGATTTTCAGGCGGCGTTGCTGGGCAGCCAGCTTAGAAAGCTGCCTAAGTTCTCGGCACGCCGGAAAGAAATTGTGGAAAAATATAATAAAGCTTTTGCGGATATGCCGGAAATCATTGTTCAGCGGGAGATACCCGAGTCTGATACGACAAGACATCTCTATGTTATCAGATTGAATTTGGAGAAGCTTAGCTGTGATAGGAGGCAGTTTTTTGATGCCCTATATGCGGAGCATACCTGCCCTCAGGTGCATTATCTTCCAGTATATTATCATTCTTATTATGAAAAATTGGGCTATCAAAAGGGTATATGCCCCAATGCGGAGAAGTATTATGAGGAAGTCATGAGTATTCCTCTCTATTATTCTTTGACGGATGAGGATGTAGAGGATGTCATTCATGCAGTGAAGAAGGTGGCGGCGTATTATGCTGTATGACATTAGTGTCAGAATGTGATGCTCATTTTATTCCCGTGGGCAATAAGCCAAGTGCCGTGCTGTAAGGGAAGCAATAACTTTCTCGGGCATGTTGGCGTTATGTAATATATTAGAAGTTGGCGGATGTTGCTGGTGTGCTGTATCACTCCCATTGCACAAAATGACTTGCCTAAATTTTTATCTGCTGCGTTGTCGTCAATGGATGTTTGCTATAGTAAATGGTACAGTACACTAGATTATGAAGTGATTGGGAAGGTATTTTGATGCTTCTGCAGAAAATCAAGACTTATAAATTTGCAAGAAAGAAATTAGTTTGGATATTGACAGCTTTGTTCTGTCTTATTTTTGTATGCTGCATTTTTAAAATAATCCGACCCAATGTCAATATCAGGCTGGAGGGGGAGCACGGGTTCTATGAGGGAACGATAGTTGAAAATGAGGTAATTTATGAGCATATTGCTTTAAAGCCGGGTGTTTATNATGTGGNATTAGAGTATGATACGGATACGGACTTAGGCGCGGTCTGCAGTATGCAGGACGGTACGGTGTTTACCGGAGGGCTTCTTACCAATGGCGAACACATGTATAGCGGCTTAAATAAAACAGGTTTTCATATGTGGCTTTTTGAAAGCACCGAAAATATGCAGGTAGTAGTTTCCTATGCAGGCAAAGGAATGCTCAGGACAGGCAATATTACAATTACGGAAACAAATCAGCTTTGGACAATGCTGCTTGCGGTTTTATTATTTGCGGCAGGCATGGTTGCATTATGCGTTGCCTATTTAAACTATAATTGGTATCAGCCTGTGGAGGAACGGAAAAAGCAAGTGTTTTTCTTTGTGCTGTTGATTGGATTTTTTGCATCAATTCCCTGCCTGTACGGTTCCATGCTTGGCGGGGCGGACCTGACCTATCATTTACAGCGTATCGAGGGTGTCAAGGACGGTTTGCTGAGCGGGCAATTCCCCGTGCGTCTGGAGCCTGAGTGGGTTTATAGCCATGGCTATGCCAATGCAATTTTTTACTGTAATACGCTTCTGTATTTTCCTGCAATTCTGCGTCTGGCGGGCTTTACCGTAACGGCAAGTTATAATGCATATTGTTGTGCGTTAAGCATAGCGACGGCATGGATTGCATGGTATTGTTTTAGCCGTATTTTCAAAAACAATAATATTGGTTTGGTGTGCAGTGCATTGTATACTTTGTCTGTCTTCCGAATTTATAAGCTTTTTGTGACGGGAGCGGTAGGGGAAGGAAGCGCTTATACCTTTTTGCCCCTTGCGCTTTATGGGCTGTATCGGATATTTACGGAGGATATTAAAGATAAATACTATAAGACATCATGGATACCGGTTATGGTTGGATATGCCGGATTGATTCAGACGCATGTGCTGACCTGTGAAATCACGGCTTTTCTTACTTTGTTGGTTTGTCTTGTATGTATCCGCAAGGTATTTCGGAAAGAGACCTTTCTTGAACTGGCAAAGGGGGCGCTGGGAGCATTGGGTTTGAGTCTTTGGTATCTGGTGCCGTTTATAGATTACTATCTGACTCAGGATGTTCATATCAAGCATGTGTCTGCAAGAACCATTCAGGACAGAGGAATGTATGTTTCACAGCTTTTAACACATTTCTGGGATGCTTCGGGCAAGGTGGTGAAGGGGGATACTATGTCTCCCATAGGTATCGGTCCTGTGTTGGTGTTAGGACTCTGTGCATTTTGTGTTTTGTGGATTCATGCTATATTGCGGAAGCGGAAGGATGAATTGAAGCAGGGAATCCTATTTGCTGTGTTGGGCGCGCTTTTGATGTTGCTAAGCCTTCGGTATTTTCCGTGGGATCGTATTCAGAGTGTGGGCGGAGCAGTGGCATCCTTGGTAAGCAGTTTGCAGTTTCCCAATCGTTTCTTAGGCTGGGGAACGGCATGTCTGGTGGTGACCTTTGGATTCTGCCTGCGGTATTTATGTGATATCAGAAAAATGTATTATTGGATTGGGATAGCAATTGCGGTTGTGGGAATTATTACATCTAATGCGTATATGGTAAATTCGGTAATGAAGAATGAGAACTCCCTATGGCTGTATAATGAGGAAAGCATGGGCTTTGGATATATCTCGGGTGCGGAGTATCTGATACAGGGAACGGATGAAAACAAGCTTACCTTTTCGGGTCCTGTGACCGGTGAGAATGTGACGCTTAATACCTATTCAAAAGAATATCTGCATGTTGAAATGAACTGTACAAACAGTGGTGTGGGTGAGAGCTATGTGGAGCTGCCGCTATTATTTTATAAGGGATATAAGGCATTTGACACAGATACAGACATGAAATTGACGGCTTGTGCCGGTGATAATTATGTTGTCAAAGTGGTGATCCCGGAAGGCTATTCGGGAAATATTACGGTGGAATTTACAAGCCCGCTTTATTGGCGGCTGAGCGAGTGCCTCAGTGGGGTCACATTGTTTTCTATTATTATTGGATGGTGGATAAAACGGAGGAAAAGGCAGCATGTTGCGGTTTAGGTTGAGCAGATGGAAAATATTGCTTATGGCAGAGCTGTTTTTGCTGCTTATTCTGCTATGTGGGTGCTTTCAGCAGGACAGGCTTGTGGCTTCCTTTTCGGGAGGAAGCATGGCGGTGTCAAGCGCGGTTGACGGGAATGTACCCACATGGAACAGTGATGCAATGAAGCTTACTCCCGGTGTATATCAGGTGCGTGTGTGGAAAAATGCAGGTGAAGGGCAATCCTGTTACATTAGCATGGAAGATGATTCTGATTCCTTTAAGGCACTGCGCGGAAACGGTATCTTGCTGGCGCCGGAGCAGGATTATTTGGATTATGAATTTTATGTATCGAATACAGTTTCCACGGCGTATGTATCTTGTGTGTTTTACGGGGGAACTGCCGAAATGCTTACACGGCTGGAAATATACAGGCTGAACTGGGGAAGCCGGATGACGCTTATTATGGCACTGGTCTTCTTTGCGGTATTGGATGGCTTGCTGATTTGGCGCAGGCGAATTTTAGAATGCCGGGTCAGCAAAACGCAGCAGTTTGTATTCTGGAGTCTGGCAGGAACGGCGCTGCTTGCGTATTTCCCTTATCTGACGGATTATGTAATTATCGGCGATGGCACACTTCTTTATTTAAAGCACATTGAAGGATTGGTGCAGGAGCTTTCGGATGGCAGGCTGCCGCTGTTTTACGGGGAAGGGTTTCTGTGGCTCCCGGTTCTGCTTCGATTGGCGGGCTTTTCAGTGATGAATGTGTATAAGTTTTTTGTACTGACCGGAATAACGGCAGCCACCGTGATTTCCTATTTTTCTTTTAAGAAATGTATGCAGGACAGACGTGCGGCGTTGTTTGGGGCATTTATATACACGCTCAATCCGTGGTATCTTAGTACTATCTATAACCGTGGTGCGGTACCGGAATATCTGGTGGTGATATTTCTGCCGCTTGTCTGCTGTGGAATGTATGGTTTGTATAGGGAGGGACCCCACGAGGCAGGCTATCAAAGGAATAAATGGTATATTGCGGTGGGGATAACGGCTATCCTGCAAAGCAGCATGCCGTTTATGGTGTCGGTTTTATGCGGAATTCTGCCGGTATGTGTAATCTTTTGGAAAAAGACCCTCCGCAGGCAGACATTGCTGCAGCTGACGGAAAGCATAGGCATGGTTTTGGCAATGAATTGCTGGTGCTGGATACCTATGCTTGGTATGTTGCCCGGAGTCAGAGAACGTTTACAGGGTATTGCCTGCTATGATATATGGAGCTTGAATTTATCGGGGCAGCTTTGTGCCGTGGCAGGCATTATGGCGGCAATGTTGCTTGGTTTTGTTTATAAGCGATTCCAAAACATAGAAAACAAGCAGATTTTCAGGGCGTTATCCCTATCTGCCGTGGTGGCGGTGGCGGGAATTGCCATGTATAAGGTCAATGACATAGCTTTTCGGTCGCAGGCAGTCAGGATTTATACAGCGGAAAGTATGGGNACGATACCGGAAGTATATAGAGGAACTCCCATATTTTACATTGCGCAGGCNGCATCAGTGATAAGCATACTGGTTTTANTNTTTTGNAAAGCGGTAGAGAGCAAAAAAGAGGAAGGATAAACTTCCTTTTGATGATAGANTCGCNGAAGCGGCAGAATGAGAGGAAGAATGAGAGAATATACGGACAACCAAAAGAAAAAAACAGAGCTTTTTCTGTACATTGTTGTGTGCTGTGTCACCATGGTTCCCGTGATATCCGGGCATATTATGAACGGCGGTGTAATAGGAGAGTGGATTGGGCGGATATATGAGCTTTCCATAGAGCTGCAAAGCGGACGTTTTTTGCTGTTTCCTTCGGAAGAGGTAATTGCCGAATCAGGCTTTCTGTTTTACGCAATGAATTCTAATCTGTGGTTTCTGATTCCTGCATTGCTCTATGGCTGGTTTGAAAGTATAGTTTGCTGCTGGCAGGCATATATGATTCTGATTCAGATAGGCACTCTTTTGACTTCTATTTTGATGTTCCGCAGACTTTTTGAAGGGGAAAATGAAGGATTTTCCGGAGCTTTTGGGGTGATTTTATATATGACCTGTCCGTACCGGATTTATGTCTGCTATGATTTGGCGAGTATGTCTTTGGCTATGGTATGGCTGTTGGCGCCGTTATATGTGTGGGCGGCTGTCAGGATTGTGGATCATCATAAAAGACTGAGTAATATAGCGGTTGCCGCTTTAGCCTTGGCAGGAATCGGATACGCCGATATCATGCAAATGCTTATTATAATGGGAATTACGGTCTTGGTGGCGCTTTGGTTTAGGAGACCGCTGATTTTTGTACCTTTGGCGGCAGGGTGTCTTATTGCGTTTCCGGGAGTGCTGCGGCTGGCGCGATATCTTTTCGGAGAGTCGTTCGGCACTCTTGGAATACCGCTTAATTCTATTATGGGAAATGGTTATGTATTTGGCGAGTTTTTTAGTATTTTCGTGTATAGGGAAGGGCACCCGGGAATGGGGCTGGGAGTGCTGGCGGCTTTGGTGATTGGACTCTGGCTGGGCTTTGTGAAAGGACAATGGGAGAAGGACAGAAAACAAAGTTTTTTTATTGCGTTATCGGTTCTTTTGCTGATTTTTTCATTAAAGGCTTTTCCTTGGGATTTTGTTCAGCGCTTAGGCGGCTGGGCACTAAAAATGATATCTCTGTTATATTCGCCCGCAGTGTTTTTTGGTCTTGCCCAGATGAGCTTATGTGTGACGGCGGCATGTGTGGTAGGGAAAATCAGTAGACAGAAAGAGAAAACGCTTGCTATAGGGCTTCCCTTAATGATATTGGCAGCATGTCTTGCCATCTGTGTTTACCAGTGTAATGTGTTGATGTCCACCCGATTGCCTTTGTAGTGCCGGATAAAACGAGCAGAGGTGAAGATTAATGTTTTGGATTAAAATAAAAGCATTAAAATTATGGAAGCGCAAACCCGTGCAAATTCTTGCGGCAATCANATTNCNGNTTCTNTTGGTATGCGTGATAANACTGCTTATGCCCAATGGCAGCTGGCATTNNGAGGAAACATATGGANTTCACCCCGGAGCTTCAACGGAGATGACGGTGGTTTATTCNGGAATCCGGTTAAATCCGGGAGTTTATTANGTTGAGTTGGAATATGCNGCAGAATGTNAAAGNGTGAATCCTGTTGCCTATACTAATATGCAGNATGGAACGGTGATTACCGGAGCGCTGCGTACAAACGGAGAGCATTTGTATGGAGGGGCGGGTAAGTCAGGATATCATATGTGGCTTTATGAAAGCACGGAAGACCTGCAGATGGTGATTGCCTACGGCGGCAGCGGACGGCTGGAGATTACGGGATATACGATTACAGAGACGAACCAATTTTGGTCCATGTGGATCATTATTATTTTGTTTTGCTCGTTTGTAGTCTTTTGTATCATGACATACCATTATTATGATAAAGAATTTGCTGTTGCCATGGAGAAGAAACAGGTTTTCTTTTTTGTGACATTAATTAGTCTGCTTGCCTCTCTGCCTTATTTGTATGGAAGTAATCTATCGGGTATTGATTTGACTTATCATCTTCTAAGGATAGAAGGGGTAAAAGACGGGATTTTAAGCGGACAGCTTCCGTTGAGAATTGAGCCGGAGTGGTTGTTTGGACACGGATATGCTGCCGCAGTCTTTTACTGTAACAGTCTGCTTTATTTTCCTGCAATCCTTCGTCTGCTGGGCTTTACGGTGACTACAAGCTATAATATTTATTGTATAGGGATTACCGTTGCAACGGCATGGATTGCATGGTATTGCTTTTATAAAATGTTTAACAGCGTAAATGTGGGTATTGTGTGCAGCGCTTTGTATACGTTGTCTACCTTCCGTATCTATAAGCTGGTCAATACCGGCGCAGTGGGTGAGGGCAGCGCGGTTACCTTTATGCCTCTTGTCTTATATGGGATGTGGCGCATTTTTACGGAAAATCCCAAGGAGAAAAAATATAAGACGGCATGGCTGCCGGTAGCGGTGGGATATGCGGGGTTGATGCAGACCCATGTCCTTACTTGTGAGATTACCGCATTTGTCACTTTACTGGTCTGTGCTATATGTATTAAGAAAGTGCTTTGCAGAAATACCTTTTTGGAGCTGGCAAAGGGAGCCTTGGGAGCCATCGGAGTCAGTCTTTGGTTTTTGGTGCCGTTTCTTGATTACTATTTGACTCAGGATGTACACATTAAGAATCTGTCCGCACGGACGATACAGAGTAAGGGAATGACGCTTGCGCATTTGGCGTTTCACTTTTGGCGGAACGGCAGCTACACGCCCAACGCAGAAACGGGGGTGTATGATACCCATCCTGTAGGGGTGGGCTTTGTGTTGATTTTAGGTCTTGGTGTTTTTGCGGTGTTGAGCTTTGGCGGAGCTTTCCGCAGTGTAAAGGGCCCTGTGAAGCAGTTGGGGGTGATATCATCAATTTTCGGAGCATTGCTGTTGTTTATGAGTACAAATCTTTTTCCGTGGGATGCTGTCAGGTCCATGAATTTAGTGACGGCGGCACTTGTGAGCAGCTTGGAATTTCCCCATCGTGTTTTGGGCTGGGGCAATCTGTTTTTGGTGGCTGTGTGCGGCTTTTGTCTGTGGTATTTCATGCAAAACAGCAGGTGGAATTATTTGGCGGCAGTCACTATTGCAGTGACATGCTTGATTACTTCGGGGTTGTATCTGATTGATTTTGTCACTGAGGGCTGGAATCAGATAGCCGTGTATAATGAGGAAGGTATGGGATTTGGCTTTATATCCGACGGAGAGTATTTGATTGAGGGTACAGACGCGGGAAAGCTTACCTTTACAGGCGCTTCGGCAGGAGACGGGGTTACAATCACGGAATATGAGAAGCATTATCTTAGGGTAACCGTGAACTGTGTGAATAAAGGAGAAACCGAGAGCTATGTGGAGCTGCCATTGTTGTTTTATAAGGGATACAGTGCCGTGGATTTAAATACCGGTGGCGGGCTGGCTGTGTGCGCGGGTCACAATAATGTGGTAAAGGTGTGGATTCCGTCAGGCTTTTCGGGTAGTATTGAGGTGAAATTTGTAAGCCCCATATACTGGCGTATCAGTGAAATGATAAGTGCGGCGCTTATAATATTGTTTTTGATTGTGAAATTGACACAAAAGGGGAAGGCGACAGAATGAGAGGAAAGATGAAAAAGATATTGGCAGATAAAAGGAAAGCAGTTCTTACAGGCGGATTGGCGCTTTTGCTTACACTGATGCAGATAGACGGATGGCAGAGAAGTATGAAATACGGAACAAGCGTGCATGGCTGGACGTTATTTCAAAATATAGGCGTACTGAAGTGGTGGCAATGTATCCTTGTGGGAATGGTGGAGTGGATATTATTAAGTGTGCTGCTTTACCTGCTCTTTTCCTTTCTTGAGAAGCGATGTAGCGGACCGTCGGAGAGCTTGTTCAAGGTACCGGGATATTTTTGGATTCTTGCATTTATGTTGCTTTTTGGAATATATATGATATGGCTCATTGGCTGCTATCCCGGATTCTATAATTATGACGGAGGCTCCCAGCTGATACAGGTTATGTATGATGAATCCCCTTATGATGCCCATCACCCATTATTGCACACCCTCATTGTGGGCGGGATTATTACACTGGGATACCATATCCGCAGTGTGGATTTATCTTTTGGTGTTTTCCTGTATTGTTTTTTCCAAATGGGAGTTTGTGCTTTAAGCTTCAGTTATTCTGTGAGATTTATTTATCAACACACACGCAAGAGAGTGTTAGCAGCGCTTGCCTTTGTTTTTTATGCAATTTGCCCTCCCATAATTATGTTTGCCATGAGTACAACTAAGGACATCATATGCTACGCGGTGTTGTTGCCGGCTGTCCTCAAACTATATGAGATTTACAGGGCTGATATGGACGGGCAGGCCATTGTGAGAAAAAATTGGATTATGGCAGGTATTCTATTAACTCTGTCATGCCTTTTGAGGAATAATATTGTTTATGCAATTGTTCTGTTAGTGATGATTTCGTTGTTTTTTTATAAGAGGATTATAAAAGGGCAGCTGATTCTTTTCACTGGTGTAGTGGTTCTGTATTTGTTGATAAACACAGGCTTAATCAAAGCCTTTAACGCTACGCCGGGCAGTATAACGGAGGCGCTTAGCGTGCCCTTTCAACAGATTGCCCGCCTTTATGTGGAAAAAGGGGAGGAGGCATTTGACGACGAGGAGCAGGAGCTGTTATATGCTGCGATTGAACCGGAAATGCTGTTGGCGTATAATCCGATTATTTCAGATACGATCAAGTATGCCTTTTGGCGCCATTTGGACACTATAATGGAGAATAAATGGGCTTATATATCGCTTTGGGCAAAAAAAGGTCTGCAATATCCTAGAATATATTTGGATTCTTTTTTGGACAATACATATCAGGCATGGTATCCGGGAACGGTTCTTAAGGACCAAAACGGATATAGATATTTTGATATATCAGGCTGGCAGGAGGAATGTGGGAAGCCTCGTTTTCCTTGGTTATATCATTATTATGAAGGCATATATGTTAAAGGCTCTTATCAGAAATACCCGGTAATCCGCCTGTTTTTTTCTGTTGGAGCAATGCTGTGGGTGACAATTATTACATGGATTTACGGTTTGTGGCGAAAGGATAAAANTATTTTTCGAGNNTTGTTGNCGNTACTTTTNGTGTGTGTNACAAATTTTTTGNGACCGGTTTCGGATGTCAGATATTATCTGATTTTATTTTATTTACTTCCGGTGTGCGTGGCATTTCTTTCAGGAAAGCAATCGGATAAAACCGAAGCTGTANTATGAGTTTCTGTTCNGCCATATAGNTGAGCTATGGCANTGNGGTCTGTATAAAGGTTGCCTTGACGGTGCATTTTGCTTTTTGTGTAGAGCTGTGCTAGTATAGTAGAAAACAATGAAATTGTGATATTTTGTGCTGGTGCCCAGATTCGTAGGCTGTGGGCAGAATGGATGGTTAGAATGAGTCTGTTAAGTGTAGTTGTTCCTTGCTATAACGAAGAAGAAAGTATTGCCTTATTTTATGAAGAGCTTATAAAAGATGATGCCTTTTTTCGGGATAAGGATGTAGAGCTTGAGCTTTTATATATTGACGACGGTTCCAAGGACAGGACGGTGGAGGAGGTCAAGAAGTTAAGGGAAAGAGATGAGAGAGTGCATTTGATTTCCTTTTCCCGCAATTTCGGCAAGGAAGCGGCAATGTATGCGGGGCTTGAAAAGTCCAAGGGCGATTATGTGGTGCTGATGGATGCGGATTTACAGGATCCGCCGTCACTGTTACCGGAAATGTATTCTCACATAGAAGAGGGTTATGATTCTGTGGCCACAAGAAGAGTAAGCCGGAAGGGAGAGCCTCCTGTGCGCAGCTTTTTTGCCAGAGGGTTCTACCGGCTGATGAAGAGGATTTCCAAGACAGAAATCATGGACGGAGCAAGGGATTACCGCCTGATGACAAGGCAGATGGTGGACGCTATTCTTTCTATGCAGGAATACAATCGCTTTACCAAAGGAATTTTTGGCTGGGTGGGCTTTCGCACCAAGTGGCTGGAATATGAGAATGTGGAGCGAGCCAGAGGGGAGACCAAGTGGAGCTTTTGGAAGCTTTTGGTGTATTCCATTGAAGGGATTACCGCCTTTTCCACTGTGCCGCTGATGTTTGCTTCTCTTATGGGAGTGCTGTTCTGCGTTGTGGCATTTTNANTGANTATTTTTATTATTGTGCGAAAGCTGNTATTTGGCGACCCTGTATCAGGCTGGCCTTCTTTGGTATGTATTATTTTAATGACCAGCGGTGTGCAGTTTTTCTGTACAGGTATATTGGGACAGTATTTGGCGAAGACCTATATGGAGGTAAAACGCAGACCTATTTATTTGGTGAGGGAGGAATTATAACATTGTACTATTATTTTGTCGAAAAAAGGCGATGAAATGTTCTTTACATTTTTCGACAGATATGGTAAATTTGTATTGAAAATCGCAGTAAGGTNCAATTCNTNACATATGAAAGGGGAATTCATTATGGAGATTGCTGCTGTAANAGATTATGAATTAGAGAANTATATTACAGATATTATGCTGGATATTGGTGTTCCGGCACATTTAAAGGGATATCATTATTTAAGGGATGCGATACTGCTTTCGGGAAGAGATATGGAGGTTGTCAGCAGTGTGACAAAGCTTTTATATCCTACTGTGGCAAAGCGATTTAAGACTACGGTACAGAAGGTGTAGCGTGCTATACGAAATGCGATTGAGGTATCATGGACAAGGGGAAATATAGAAACTTTTGAAGAAATGTTTGGATATTCTGTATCATCGGGCAAGGCAAGACCGACGAATAGCGAATACATAGCTCGTATTGCGGATAAGCTTCGTCTTGATATTAAGTCTATGTAACGATGGGAATAACAACTTGAGATATATGACATATTTACGCAATAGACTTATATTATAATAAGTGTATGCAATTAGCCCCTTATTGCAGATTATCAGACAGTCGCTTACGGCGGCTGTTTTTTTATTGAATAGGAAATAGCGAACTTGCCCGCTATTTTATTAAAGTAATGACTGGGCTATTTGTGTGGGAGCCTGCTCACTAAGGGCAAATGGTACAGTTATGAGTGAAATGGCTAAACTGCAACTTTTTGCGGAACAATAAAAACAAATGGCTATAATTGGGAGAGTATGGTAGAATAAGCTTGACTTAAATTATTTTTTCCGGGATTGGAGATAGCGCTGAAATGATATTATTACTATATCTGATGGCAGCAGGAACGTTTTTTTTGCTTGGAAAGGCTGCTCTGGGGATTTTATATAAAAGACAGTCGGGAAAAGAGTGTTATTGGGAGGACTGTTTTCTGGTAGGAGGAATATTGTGCATCGGTTTGTCGGAAGCGGTTCATCTGGGAACCTTATTTTTGCATAAAAATTTCTCGGATTGTATAACATTGTTTGTTTTGTTTTTTGCACTGTTTATGGTGGTGTCGGTTCTGTTAATAGTATGGCGGAGAGCACGTGAGAAGGCTGAGGTGCAGGAAGGCAGGACAAGCGGGG
>WFLX010278243.1_pt1 | contig 20384 bp, 16 predicted proteins | sample 4967041 | NCBI WGS metagenome assembly WFLX01 (sample SAMN12857096, study PRJNA449069) | gut metagenome | isolation source: stool from male and female vole | host: Microtus ochrogaster | place: USA:Florida | collected 2017
CCGCTGGGTGAAGGCTTTATTAATGATACCTTCATAGTGCGGACGCCGGAGGGACAGGCGGACTATATTCTGCAACGCAAGAACAAGAGTATCTTCCCGGACATACCGGCGATGATGGACAACATCGAGCGGGTGACGGCCCACCTGCGCCGGAAGGTTGAGGGCGCCGGCGGGAATGCTGACGAGGAGGTGCTCCGGGTGGTGAGGACGACTGACGATAAGCCTTACTTTGTTGACGGGGCGGGGGACTACTGGACCATGTGCGTCTTCGTGCCCGATTCCATAGCCTACGAGCGGGCCGATACTCCCGAGCTTGCCGCCAAAGGGGGCGAGGGGATAGGGAAATTCCAGGCCATGCTCCTGGACTTCACCGAGCCCCTGCATGAAACCATCCCCGGCTTCCACAATATGGAAGTGCGCCTGCGACAGTGGGACGAGGCCGTTGCGGCCGACCGCGCCGGGCGTGCAGCTTCAGTGGCCGAGGAGATAGGTTGGATAGAGGACTTCCGCGACCGCGTGATGGAGTTTCAACGCCTTGTGAAAGAGGGAGTTATTCCGAACCGCGTGACGCATAACGACACGAAGATAAACAACATCCTGTTCGACCGCGCGGGGGCGGTGAAGTGTGTCATAGACCTTGACACGGTGATGAGTGCGCCGGTGCACAACGACTTCGGCGACGCCATCCGCACCTACGCCAACACGGGTGCCGAGGACGACCGGGACCTGAGCCGGGTAGGGCTGTCGATGGCGATGTTCGAAGGGTTCACCCGGGGGTACCTCTCGCAGTTGGGTGGCCTGCTGACCGAGGCCGAAATCGAGTGGCTGCCGTTCGCGCCGCTGCTGATAACCTACGAGCAGACCCTCCGCTTCCTGATGGACTACCTGAACGGGGACACATATTATAAGATAAAATACCCGGAGCACAATCTGGTTCGCACCCGGGCGCAGTATGCCCTGTTCAAAAGTATGCTGGAAAACTATGATGCTATGAAACAGGCCGTTAAGTTGGCGATAAAGTAGTATAGTTGGAGAAAATGCGCGAAAGGGCGAAAAATATTTGCACGGTAGGAAATTAATGCCTACTTTTGCGGCGAAATGGTTGTCCGCAAGGACATGAAAAGGGAACGGGGTGCGAATCCCCGACAGTACCCGCTGCTGTATTTCCCGACGGCGCAAGCCGTCAGCAGCTCACGGCACAATGTCACTGGCCTCAGGGCCGGGAAGGCGCCGGGAGCCGGGATGAGTCAGAAGACCTGCCGTTTTGTCCTGCTTTGCCGGCCCCGGGAAATGGGCAGCGATTCAAGGCTATGCCGAAAGAATTGCACATTCCGCAGCCGCCACGGGGCCCTACGGGATGTTTTTTATTTTTTCACCAAGAGCGGGAATTATCCGTAACCACCCCCGCTCCCAATAGCCTGAGCTATGCAGAAAAAAGCAATTCTGAGCTGCTGCCTTGTTGCAGCGATGAGCCTTTCGGCACAAGACGTGATAACCTTGGACCTGTCCAAGGCCACGACTAAACTGGAGTTCAACGCCGAGACCGGCGCGTGGACCGAAACTTACACCAACGATGCGACGACAATCGAGAGCCAGTGCTTCTCGCTGGTGCACCATGCCAACAGCGAGTGGCTGACGTGGTGGGGCTTCACCGCATCGAATTCCTACGACAACACGCGCCCCGAGAACACCCTCAAGTTCCAGTTCAGCAACATGTCCCCCGGCGGGATTGTGCTCAATGAGGACGGCACGGTGAAGATGGGCGACGACGATATGCCCGTGACGGACAAGGGGATGCCCTACGCAGTTGGCTACTATTCAAGCTATTACGCAGACCAACCCGTTCAGATAGCGTTCAACACCGGCAAGAGCTACGAGCCGGTCGGAGCCTACTTCAACCTGACCAGTTATCCCTACTACTGCCTCGAATTCGGCGACGCTTACGCCCGCGCCTTCCACAACGGGGACAAGCTCACCGTGACGGCCCACGGCGTTGCGGCCGACCAGACCGAGAAGACCGTTGACTTCCAGCTGGCGTCGTACACCAACGGCAACCTGNCCATCAACCGCAGCTGGATGTACGTGGACCTGAGCGAGTTAGGTGCAGTTAACGAAATTTACTTCACGCTCACCACGACCGACGTGGGCGAGTATGGACCNAATACGCCCCTTTACTTNGCCATGGANAAACTCATGGTGNAGGAAGCCANCTCGNNCGCGCTGAACATGCCTTCAGTGGGCCAAGCAACAATCTCCTACGACCGCGCCGCACACATTGTGCGCATCAGCGGAGCCGACTTCGCTATGATCACTGACGTAGCCGGAGCCNCTCTTATGAGCGGCGATTCCGCAGAGTTCGACATCTCCGGCCTGGGTGCCGGCATCTACATTGTGAGAGCCGGCAATTCTACCCTGAAGATTGCTCGCTAAAACCCTTTGATTCCGATTCCAAGGAACCGCGGCCGCGGATTACAGTCTTTTTCGGTTTATCATGAATAATCCGTGGCATCCCCTTGGGTTTCGCATGCGAAACGAAGCATAATGAAAATAATAATGCGTATTCTCCCGGCGGTTATGGCCATCGTGATGATGGCCATGGCTGCGGCTTCCTGCAACGAGTTCGAGCTGATAGAGGACGACGAAACGGAGCCGACGAGTGCGACTTTGCGTCCTGTGACGCCGACCTCCACCGCGGCGGCGGACCGTGTTTACGACTACCGTCCGGCCCCGGGGCAGTTCATCAACGACGAGACTATGGGTGTCCTTGCGGACTCCGAAGCGGCCATCGGGTGGGCTCAGGAGCGTCTGAGCAAAGGACTGACGGTTTCGCTCGGGGCGTTCGGAGGGTATGTGACCGTTGGGTTTGACCACAGTGTTGTTGCCACCGGGGGGTATGACTTCGCCATCGGCGGCAATGCCTTTGTCAATGCCGGGGGCGCCAGCAACGAGCCCGGGATTGTGTGGGTGATGCAGGACACCAACGGCAACGGTGAGCCCGATGATACCTGGTACGCGCTCCGTGGCGCCGACTGGGAGCAGGCAGAGGTAATGACCATAACCTATACGCGGCCGGCGTCGGACGGGAGCCCTGTGGCATGGACCACAGCCTCGGGCCTCTCCGGGGAGGTCGAGTACTTGCCCGAACTTCACAAACAAACCTCGTACTACCCCGCATGGCTGGGTGCAACCATCACATTTACTGGCATCAACCTGCCGGCGCGCATTGAGCGCGACCCGGAGACGGGGCAGTGGGCTTCGATGCCTTATGCGTGGGGATATGCCGACAACTGCGGGTCGGATGCGGTGGAAATTCCCGGACGTAGGGGACAGTTCATCGGCTTCAAAATCAGCAACGCCGTTGACGCTGACGGGGAGGCCGTCAGGCTTCAGTTCATCGACTTTGTCAAGGTCCAGACGGCTGTTATTGGCCAGAGCGGTCATCTCGGGGAGAGTTCCACTGAAATTATCGGCGTGTATGACCTTTCGATGTAANATATTGGCTGTCTTGATGTTATCCTTTGTGCTCGGTGGGTGCATGAAGTGGGAGTACGGTCAGGAAGAAGAGAAGATAGACCTTCCCGGGGCCGGACTCGTCATCTGCAACGAGGGGAATTTTCAGTATGGGAACGCAACGCTTTCGTTCTACAATCCGGCGGACGGGACGGTTGAGAATGAGCTTTTCTACCGCGCCAACGGGTTNCGGCTNGGCGACGTGGCCCAGTCCGCGACCATGGCCATGGACAGGCTGTGGGTTGTGGTAAACAANAGCCACGTGATTTTTGCCATTGACCCGGTCACNTTCCGCGAACGGGGGCGGATAGAGAACCTCACGTCNCCGCGCTATATCCACTTCGTCGACGANCGCAAGGCTTATGTTACCAACNTGTGGGACAACAGAATAGCTGTTGTGGACCCNAAACGCTACGAAATCACCGGCTTCATCGAAATTCCCGACATGCACGCGACGACCGGCTCCACCGAGCAGATGGTTCAAATAGGGCGCTATGTTTACTGCACCTGCTGGAGTTATCAAAACCGCATTCTGCGCATCGATACGGCCACGGACGCCGTGGACGGCGCCCTGGAGGTCGGTCTGCAGCCGCGGTCGATTGTCGCTGACCGCCGCGGGCGCCTGTGGGTGCTGACCGATGGCGGGGATGCATCGTCGCCATATGGCCACGAGGCTCCGGCGCTGACGCTTGTGGACCCCGCGGACATGAGCATATCGCGTAAATTCCTATTTGACCCCAAGGCGACGGTTAAGGACCTGACAATCAACGTTGACGGCGACCGGTTGTACTGGATTAACGGGGGCGTCTGGAGCATGGATATCGAGGACCGTTATCTACCCTCCGAGCCGCTCATTGCCGACCGGGGTACTATATATTATGCTCTGACAGTCAGCCCGTTGGACGGCGATATATATGTTGCGGACGCGATCGATTATCAGCAGCCGGGGCTGATTTACCGCTACAGCGCGGCGGGAGTGCTGAAAGGACAATTTTATGCCNGCGTAACTCCGGGGGCATTTTGCTGGAAATGAGGAAGTTGTTGCTCATATTTCTGCTGCTGCCCCTGACGCTATGCGGCCAGGAGTCACTCAATGAGTTCGTGGTGTGGGGCCGNCGTCCGATGAAGAACATCGGCGTGCAGCGGACCGACCTGGATTCCGCCTCGCTCAAGGACAATGTGGCGCAGAGCATGGCCGACGTGCTGACCTACAACTCGTCGGTGTTCGTCAAAAGTTACGGACGGGCGACACTATCCACTGTGGCTTTCCGCGGCACGTCACCCTCGCATACACAGGTAACATGGAACGGCCTGAGGCTGAACAGCCCCATGCTGGGGATGACGGATTTTTCGATGATTCCGTCGTTTTTCGTGGACCGGGCGTCGCTGGTGCACGGAACGTCGTCAGTGAACGAGACCGGTGGCGGACTCGGTGGGTTGGTGGCGCTGGCGACGAGCGACAACATTCCGAAGGGTTGGAAGGCGCAGTATGTGCAGGGTGTGGGGTCGTTTTCGACCTTCGACGAGTTTGCCCGCGTGACCTACGGAGGGGAGAAGTGGAAATCGTCCACGCGCATCTCATATGCCTCATCGCCAAATGATTACAAGTACGTCAACCATGACAAGAAGGTCAATCTCTACGACGAGGACCGGAATATAATCGGACAATATCACCCCACGGAGCGCAACCGGAGCGGGGCATACAAGGACCTGAACGCGTTGCAGGAAATATACTTNGCACCCCGGGCAGCCGACCGGCTGAGTGTGCANGCGTGGTTTACGCACTCCAACCGCGAACTGCCCATGCTCACCACCGACTACGGCGACGAGCGTGCCTTCGAGAACCGCCAGCGCGAGGCGACTTTCCGCGGGGTTGCGGACTGGGTGCACACGGCGGCGGTGTGGAAATCGAGCCTCAGCGGAGGGGTAGCCCACACGAATATGCATTACGACTACCGACGCGAAATTACGGCTGACAACTGGGCGGACATGACGCGGTCGCGCAGCCGCATGACCACCATTTACGGTCAGGCCAAGGGAGAGTGGATACCCTCGCGCCGCTGGTTTTTCAACGCTTCTTTCACCGCGCACCAGCAAATTGTGGAGAGCCGCGACAAGAACATCATCACCTCTTCGGGCGGCCAGGCGGCGACGGGCTACCGCGCCAAGCGCATCGAGCTTTCAGGGTCGATTTCGGCCAAGTGGCAGCCTGTGGAGCCGTTGGGTATTTCAGCGGTGGTCCGGCAGGAGTCGTTCGGGGGACGTACGGCGGCGCCGATACCGGCACTGTTCATTGACGGGCTACTGTCGCGCCGGGGAAACATCATGCTCAAAGCCTCGGCATCACGTAATCATAAATTCCCGACGCTCAACGACTTATACTTCCGGCCGGGCGGGAATCCGAACCTGAAGAACGAGAGCGGGTGGAGCTACGACGCCGGAGCCTCGTGTGCGTGGGGTTGGACGCGACATTTTCCGCTGTCGGTCGGCGCTTCGGCCACCTGGTTCGACTCGCGAATCAGCGACTGGATTCTCTGGCTGCCCACCACCAAGGGTTTCTTCAGTCCGCGCAACGTCAAGCGCGTGCACGCCTACGGCGTTGAGCTCAAAGTCAACCTTGCGGCCGAGCCCTTCAAGGGTTGGAAGCTGAACCTGAACGCGTCGTACTCATGGACGCCGTCGGTCAACGTCGGCGAGCCGATGACTGAGGGCGACCGGTCGGTAGGGCAGCAGTTGCCCTACATTCCGCGAAATTCGGCCTCGCTTAACGGGCGGCTGCAATGGCGCGGGTGGTCTTTGGACTATAAATGGGTCTATTATTCAAGGCGTTACACTATGAGCAGCAACGACTTCACGCTCACGGGGTCGCTGCCACGTTACTTCATGAACAATGTGAGCCTCGAGAAGGCGTTGCCCACGCGCGTGGCGAACTTCCGTGTGAAGCTTGTGGTGAACAACCTCTTCAACGAGGACTATCTTTCGGTGCTGTCGCGTCCGATGCCCGGTATCAACTTCGAGGCCTTTGTGGCGGTGGAGATTTAGCTCGTGGAGGTGGGATTTTGATTAATCGGGATTAATCGGGATTAAACNTGATTAATCTCGAATTGTTTGGGTTGAGGATGAAAAAAANCACGCCGCGGGGCGTGCTTTTTGNTGGAGTGGGGGAGGGTTATTTGCGGTTGATTTTGAAGATGCTGCCTTCGATGAGGGATGCGTAGACGTCGCCGGTGGCGGGGTCGATGTCAATGCCGTTGACTTCGCTCTTACCCAGGGGCAGGCGCGCAATGGGGGTGAGGGTTTCAGCGTCGATCATGACGATTTCGCCGTGGCGGGAACCGGCATAGATTACGCCGTCCTGTTCGGCCACGATGCAGGGTGCGTGGTCGTAGCCGAGGCCCATGTCGATGGTTGCGATTTCCTTGAATTCGGGAGCGGTGGCATCGACTACGACCAGTTCGCCGTCCATGGTCTTGGCGTAGACGCGCTTGCCGTCGGCGCTGTGGCCGAGGCTTTCGCGGTAGCGGTGGGAGTTATCGCGCCAGAGCTGCTTGCCGGTGGTGCGGTCGAGGGCGGTCATGTAGCGGTCGGGGGCGACGATGAACACCTTGTCGCCGGAAATGACGGGCACCACATTGCCCGGGCCGAGCATATTGGCCGTCTTGCCGTTGTTCCACACCCAGCGGAGTTTGCCCGTGTTGAGGTCGAGGNTGCGTAGGTTGGTGTCCCATGCGCCGAAGATGAGGTCGGAGNCGTCGATGGCCGGNGCGGCCTGGCNGTAGTTGAACAGGGANTCGTAGCTCCACACGAGTTTGCCGGTTTTGGGGTTGCGGCGTTCGATGCGCTTGTAGCCGCCCTGGACATAGCCCTTTCCGTCGGGGGTAAGAGTGCCGTCGGCCACATAGGGACCCTCCTTGGAGACTTCCTTACGGACGGTTTTGCCCGTGCGTGCGTCCAGGAACATGATGCCGTCGTGCATCGGCACGGCCACGCGGCCGTTCATAGCCACCGGGCGTGCGAAAAGTGATGCACCGGTGGGTACGCTCCAGCTCAGGCTGCCGTCGGCCTTGTTGATGGCGCGGGCCTGGCCGAGAGAGTTGCCGAAGTAAATGTTGTTTTGGTCAAATCCGAGGCGCGTGAACACCGAGGCACTGTCGGCCCACACTTTCACCACGTCGAAACCCCCGGGGGCTACGATGGGTGCGGGTTCGGGGCGGGTGGCCTTGCGATGCTTGGTGACGGCGGGCACTGCCAGCTNGNGCGTGGCGGCTTTNCCGAGCTTCNTGTCGTAGNCCTTGAGCCATTCGGGCTCGAGTTCGATGATGGAGTAGCCGTAGTTATCGTTGCGCATGTCCAGGGCGCGGACCATGATTGCGGGGAGGGTGCCCTTGTTTTCATCGCCGCCGGCGTTATAGCTCCGGTAAGAGTGGTAGTGGCCGTTGATGTGGGCAATGACGGGGAATTCTTCGAGCACTTCGAGGTAGTCGCCCCAGTTGTCGAGGTCGTCGGGAAGGATGGGGTAGTGGTTGAAGTTGAGGATACGCTTGCCGGGGGTTGCGTTGGCCAGGGTAGAGCGGAGCCAGTGGAGGTCCTCCTGCTTGATGTGGCCGTCGCCCATCTTCATGAAGGGGCCGCAGTTGATGCCTACCACTATGAGGGAGTCGAATTCGGCGAAGAAGCGGTCGTTGCCCCAGAGGTCGATGAATGTTTTGGTTGCGCTCTGGCTCCAGTTGTTCTCATGGTTTCCGGGGAGAACGAAGAGGGGGAACCGGATGCCGTCCATAATTTCTTTGACGTTGCGGAGCTGCTCGTCGGAGCCCTCGTTGGTGAGGTCGCCGTCGAGGACGACGAAGTCGAAATCGCCGGCGTTGATTTCCTCAACGGCTTTGCGCAGCATCGTGTCGTTGGCGTTGCCCGGGGTGACGTGGACGTCGCTCAGCACCGCTATGCGTTCTCCGCTGGCCATGAGGGCCGTCAGAAGCAGCGCCGAAGCAAGGATTGATTTGAGTTTCATGTAATGAATGTATAATTGTGTATAGTTAATTTGCGTGCGGTTTGATGGCGTTAAGCCATCGGGCACAGAGGCCTGTATCGAAACTCGATTATTATTTGCAAAGTTAAAAACAAATTTTTAAATTTGCATGTTAAAAGAACCTAAGGCCCCGAAAAATGCGTCGGGAGGCATTGAACATTCCTAAATACACCTTTGTTTTAAAGGTAAAAATCTGAACATAAAACAGACAACATCACTCGATACACTAAAAAAATCGTTATGAAAAAGATCGCATTATTCATGGTTGTAGCGCTCAGCAGCGCAGCCGCTTTCGCTCAGGTCAATAAGGCCGAACTGAAAGCCCTCCAGAACTTCCTCAGTGAGCCTGCCCAGGAGGCAGCCACCAACGCCGAAGCCCTGAACATCACTAACATCAAAGACCCCTCCACCTGGGAAGGCGTCACCGTAGAAGGCAAAAACATCACCGCCATCGACTGGAAAGGCAAGAAACTTGCCGGGTCGCTGGACCTGAGCGGCTTCACGGCGCTGAAGAAGGTGGATGTGTCGCGCAATGCCCTCACGGCCGTTACTGTGGCCAACGACCCTGCGCTGACCGAATTCAACGCCTCCCGCAACAAGCTGACCCAGATTGACATCACCGGTTGCGCCGCCATCACGAAGGTGTCGGTCAACAACAACCGCCTCGCTGAAATCGACCTCTCCAACGTTCCGTTCATCAAGTACCTGAATGTGTCGTCCAACCACATGGTGACTCTGGACCTCCAGGGCTCCGCTACCCTGGAAACCCTCAACTGCCAGAGCAACGACCTGGAAGAGCTCGTGGTTAAGGATTGCACCGCGCTGAAGAACCTCTACTGCGGCTACAACAACCTGACCGGCATCACCCTCTCGGGCGTGACCAACCTGCAGAATTTCAACATGGACGATAACAAGGTCAGCAACATGATTATCTCCGGTCTGCCCAACCTGTCCACCTTCGTATGCTCCGACAATGGCATGAAGACTCTGGGTATGCGCGACTGCAAGAACCTGATCGACATCGTTTGCTCGTACAACGACCTCACCACCTTCGAGGTCAGCAACTGCCCGAACGTTACTTTCGTGGACTGCAGCTACAACGACCTGACCCAACTGAACCTCTCCAACCAGACCTTCCTGCAGCGTCTGCTCTGCAACAACAACGAGCTGACAATGCTTGACGTTTCCTTCGACCAGGCTCTGACCTACATCAACGCCCGCTACAACTTCATCACCGACCTGCGCACCATCGCTTGCCCGAACCTGCGGATGATTGCATGGCAGGGGAACTTTTAAGTCCAATTTCACAGGCGAAATTGGAGTGTTATAGTTATAAGGTTATAGGCTTTAGGTTTTAGGTATTAGGGGCTTTGTTTTATGGCTTGCCTGATCTTAACTTGGAAGGCTTTTGACTACATACCTTTGAACTTGACCTGATGAAACCGCGAAGTTTGAGAGTAAATAGGCGACTCTGAACTTATTAACACCTGCCTTAACGGGCTATGATCGAAAAATGCGATAATACGATCTGAATAATTCCCCAAAGGGAGCGACAAAAATATTTGCCGCTCTCTTTGCTTTTGTCGGAGAAATTCCTTATTTTTGCATCAACAATCCCGAAACTGAAACAATCAAAATAAGTACTGTCATGACAATGGACAATTATGATTTCAAGGGCAAAAAAGCCCTTGTGCGCGTGGACTTCAATGTCCCCCTGGACGAGAACGGTAACATTACCGACGATACCCGTATCCGCGGCGCTCTCCCCACACTGAAAAAAATCCTCAACGATGGCGGTTCGGTCATCATCATGAGCCATATGGGCAAGCCCAAAGGCAAAGTAAACCCCAAACTCTCCCTTTCGCAGATTAAGGACGCCGTTGCAAAGGCACTCGGCACCGACGTAGCTTTCGCAAACGACTGCATGGCTGCCGACGCCATGGCCGCCGACCTCAAGCCCGGTCAGGCCCTGATGCTCGAAAACCTCCGCTTCTATCCCGAAGAAGAGGGTAAGCCCGTAGGTATCGACAAGGAAGACCCCAACTACGATGCCGCCAAGAAGGAAATGAAGGAGCGTCAGAAGGAATTCTCCAAGAAGCTTGCTTCCTATGGTGATGTATATGTGAACGACGCGTTCGGAACCGCTCACCGCCGCCACGCTTCCACCGCCGTTGTTGCCGACTACTTCGGCAAGGACGACAAGATGCTCGGCTACCTCATGGAGAAAGAAGTGAAGGCTGTTGATAACATCCTCAAGGACATCAAGCGTCCCTTCACCGCCATCATGGGCGGCTCCAAGGTTTCCACCAAGATCGGCATCATCGAAAACCTCATGGACAAGGTTGACAACCTGATTCTTTGCGGCGGTATGACCTACACCTTCGCCAAGGCACAGGGCGGCAAGGTGGGCAACTCCATCTGCGAAAACGATAAGCTCGACCTGGCTCTGGACATCATGAAGAAGGCCAAGGAGAAAGGCGTGAACCTCATCCTCGGCACCGACTGCATCGCAGCCGACGCTTTCGACAACAACGCCCACACCATGGTTTGCTCCGCTATGGACATTCCCGAAGGTTGGGAAGGTCTGGATGCAGGTCCTGAAACCCGCAAGGCTTTCGCCAAAGCTATCGAGGGCTCCAAGACCATCCTCTGGAACGGCCCCGCAGGCGTGTTCGAATTCGACAACTTCACCGGCGGCAGCCGCGCAATTGCCGACGCCGTGGTTAAGGCTACCAAGGACGGTGCCTTCTCGCTCGTGGGCGGTGGCGACTCCGTGGCTTGCGTGAACAAGTTCGGTCTGGCCGACGAAGTATCCTACGTTTCCACCGGTGGCGGTGCACTCCTCGAAGCTATCGAGGGCAAGGTGCTCCCCGGCGTAGCCGCAGTTCAGGGCTAATTCATCTCCCGATATTTGAGGCCGCGCCAATCCGGCGCGGCCTCTTTTATTAAACCTCTCCAGCGGCAAGGTTGCTTACAAATATGACGATAATGGAAGATAAAGATTTTTGGGCCTACGTGCATGCCCATGAGGCCGACGACACGGCTAAGTTAGCGCTGGGCGCGCCGGCGTTGAAGGTGAATTTCGACGTCCGGCAGGCCATTGTGCAGATTCAGGCCCGGCGCAAGTTCGGAAAAAAGCTTTCCCAAACTCTGGCCGATTTCCCCGACTTCTATTTCCCCTCGCTGCTCAACGGGGAGCAGTGCACTTCCGACCGCCTGGCCGACTTCCACACCACGCTCATCCCCGAAGGAGCGACGGTGGTGGACCTCACGGCGGGGCTGGGAATCGACGCCATGCATTTTGCGCGGCGGGCGAGCGCGGTGACGGCGGTTGAGCAGTCGGCCGGCCTCGTAGAGGCCTTGCGATATAATTCCGCAGGGCTCGGTGTGGCAAATATTACCGCTGTTAACGACACTTGCGAGCACTTCCTGAGCGAAGCCGTGGAACAGGGGAGAGCCTTCGATGTGGCCTTCATCGACCCGGCGCGGCGCGGGGATGCCGGGCAGCGCCTGTTCGCGCTGGAGGATTGCAGTCCGGATGTCGTGTCCCTGCTGCCGACTATCGAACAGGCTGCCGAGCGCTTGATTATCAAGGCCTCACCTATGCTGGATATCTCCGCGATCATATCTTCACTGTCGGTGCGTCCCGCCCGCGTCATCGCCACAGGGACACCGACCGAGTGCAAGGAACTTATGGTCATTGTCGACTTTGAAGCGGAGCCGGAAGCAACCCTGATTAATGCCGTTACTATTCCCGGGCCCGCAACCGAGCCTTTTACTCAGGAGCAGGAACGTGGCTGCGGGCTGCCGCCTGTGTGCAGCATTCCCAAAGAGGGCGGTTATGTGTTCGAGCCCTTTCCGGCAGTGATGAAAACCGGGGAATTTCGCTTGCTGTGCCGCCAGTGCGACCTGAAGATGTTCCAGGCCAACACGAAAGTGTACTATGCCGATGAGCCTCGGGCCGATTTTCCGGGACACNTATATTATATAGAGAAGGTGTTGCCCTACGCTTCGCGGGTAATCAAGCGCTTTGCGGGACAGTACCCGCGCATCAATGTGGCCGCGCGCAACTTCGGCATGAGCGCCGACGCACTGCGTGCCAANCTCGGCGTGCGCGACGGCNGCGACCTNCGCCTCTACGCCATCACCGACGCCCGCAACGAACGCATCCTGCTGGTCACCAGGCCAATATAAAAATGGCCGGGCGCTGTGCCCGGCCATCGGAGAGAGGAGAATGTGTATTAATTACGGGAATAAACTTCTTTGTGGTGAGAGGGTNAGATGACTTCGGAGGCTGTGCGTCCGGCGAAGTCGCCCTCGGTGCTGATGAATACCCAGTCGATGTCGTCCAGACGACGGAGGTCGGAAACGAAGAATGCTTCGCTGTACTGGCCGCCGACGACGATGATGCGGCTTACGCCTGCTTCGCGGGCGGCGTGAACGGTGTCCACGAAATATTTGAGGGTACGTTCGTTCGACTCCTTGTCCTGAAGGTCGTCGTTATATACAAGAACGGCATCGTGGTAGCCGCTGAGGNCTTCTACCATTTGTTCGTGCTGCTCCACGGGCATGGTGGAGATTGTCAGCCGGGTGTCTTCAATCATTACTCGGGTGGGTTCTTCAACCATTGCGTTGACCGAAAGGCCCGCTTTGAGGAGAGCTCCCAGAACGTCGGCTTGAACAGGGTTCACAGAACCGACAAGTGCAATTTCTTTCATATCATAGGTGTTTTATGTTGTTATCTTTCTACCTATAATAACGTCTTGGCGGCCTATAAGTTCACTGAAAACGCCGGGCGCAGAATGTGGCAAATCTGCTTGAGTGTTGAGAATTTTATTTTGGGAATTTAAGGGATTTTTGTAACTTTGTAATCGAAAAACGGGCCTGATTCGGGCTTGGGAATGTCTATGGAATTGCTATTGAGCCACATAAGCTATCTTTTGGGAGAGCATCGGCAAGTGCCGGTGGTCGGCCTGGGTACTTTTACCCGCGTAGAGCGCCCGGCGGCTTTTGAGCAAAACGGCATATCCGCCCCCGGAGTCCACATTGAATTCGCTGCGGAAGTTGACCCTCATGCTCCGCGCATAGTTGAAGCGTCGGTTGCCAGGGGATTGTGTTTGCCGTTAGCGGAGGCGTCAGCGCTTATAGACGACCAGGTGGCTGCCATTACCCGCGCGCTTTTCAGCGGCGAGGCGGTGGATATAGATGGCGTAGGAACGCTCTCATACTCAGGCAAATCCATTGAATTTGAAGAATCGCAGCCGGCAGGATGGTCGGCCCTCGGATGGTATGGACATGTGGACGCAACGCCGCTGGTAGCCGAAGAAGAGCCTGTTGCGGAGGTTTCGCCCTCAACCCGGGAGGCCTTCATGCGCTCGCTGAGCCGTACGGCCTCGAGTGCGGCCGCCGTGGCCATCCTAATCCTGATTACATTCATCACTTCCCAGCTGCCGGGCCGACGCGGCGGCGGCGAACCCCTCAATGCCACCTTCGGGGTTGAGACGACTGCAATCGCGCCTTCGGATGCGCTCATACCCCGTCCCGGTACCTCTGCGCCGACCGTGCTTTATCTGGTGACCAACACCCCGGCTGACGCTGTTATCGAAGTAACCCCGGAGCCCGAACCGCTCATGGTGGCAGATGACCCCTATGTCCTGGTGGTGGCATCGCTGGCCAACGACGGGGAAGTGGAACGTTTCATGGCCGCACACCCCGACGAGCAGCTGGGACTCCTGCGTTCGCAGGGACGCCTGCGCGTGTTTGCAGCCACCGGCTCGAGCGTAAGCTCGCTGCAGGCCGATGCCACAGAGGCAGGTCTTTATAACCGATACCCAAACGCGTGGATTTGCCGTAGGTGAGGTCCACGACGCAAAATACCACACTATGGACTTTCACGAACTTCTCCTGAACCGCCACAGCATCCGCAAGTACACCGGCGAACCCATCAGCCCCGAAAACGTAAAACTCATAATCGAGGCAGCCCTGACGGCGCCTACGTCCAAGAGCAAGCGCCCCTGGAACTTCGTGGCCGTTGAGGACCGCGAGACCCTTCAGAAACTCTCCGCCTTCAAGCCCCGCTACCAAACATCCGTGGCCGGAGCGACTCTGGCCGTGGTTGTCACGGCCGACCCTGAGGAAAGCGATATGTTTGCAGAGGACTGCGCTATTGCCGCGGTATTCATGCAGCTTCAGGCCGAAGCTCTCGGCATCGCCTCCTGCTGGGTTCAGGTTCGCGGGCGATATGCCGAGGACGATGAACCATCGGAAAACGTGGTGCGCGATTTGCTCGGAATCCCTTACACTCAGGTAGTTGAGTGCGTGGTAACGTTCGGTTATTCCGCCGAGAACCGCCGTCCGCAGGACCCCGAGAAGTTCCGCTGGGATAAGGTACACATCGGCACCTGGCGGGCTGAATGAGCACACCCTTGCGCATAGCCCTGGTCGGCACGGGCAACGTGGCCTCACGGCTGAGTCCGCTGATTGCCGCACACCCTGACTACGAAATAGCGGTCATAGCTTCCCGTACGCTCGACCATGCCCGACGGTTAGCCGAGAATTTGGGCATCGACACAGCGGTGACCGACAAATTTCGCTCCATCGGAGATTATAAGCCCGATATAGTTCTTATCAGTCTGGCAGACAATGCCTTGGAGGAGGTGATTGCATCCATAGGGCGTCTTGAAGACGAGCCCCTGGTGGTTCACACTTCCGGCACGCTCGACCGCAGCTTGCTTGCGCCGGCGTCGCCCAGAACGGGCATCCTCTATCCGCTGCAGACATTCACGGCAGGGCGCGAGGTGGATATACAGCGCATACCGGTGTTCACCGAGGCCGAATCCGATGCTGATCAGGCCATAGTCGACCGCCTCGCAACGGCAATATCCGACAAGGTGCACCACACCGACCCGGCGCGGCGCAAGACTCTGCACATTGCCGGCGTGTTCACTAATAATTTCACCAACATCCTGCTCGAACAGGTGGAAAAACTGCTTGCCAGAGACGGTTACGGCCTCGATGTTGTGCGTCCGCTCATGGAAGAGACTGTGGCCAAGGCTTTTGCCATAGGACCCCATGCGGCGCAGACGGGTCCGGCCAAGCGGGGCGACCAAGCCGTAATCGAGGCACATATCGCAGCACTGCCCGACGAGCTCAAAGGAGTTTATGCATCACTTTCCGACCTCATAACTGCCTCACATACATCCCATGAGTAAGATTCCCTACGAACTGAGCAAAATCAAAGCCGTTGTTTTCGACGTTGACGGCGTTCTATCACCGACCACCGTCCCTATGTCGGCCGACGGCGTGCCACAGCGCATGGCTAACCTCAAGGATGGTTACGCCATGGTGACCGCCATCCGTAAGGGCCTCAAGCTGGCCATCATTTCGGGTGCCGATACGCGTTCTATTATAGGGCGTTTCAATCCTATAGGCCTGTACGACATCTACTTAGGAGTGCTGGATAAGTTGCCCGTGCTGGAGAAATACATGGCTGAAAATGAGCTCAATGCCGATGAAGTGGCTTATGTGGGCGATGATATTCCTGACATCAGTTGCCTGCAGCGGGTCGGGCTGGGCGTAACGCCGGCCGACGGGGCGGACGAGTGTAAAATGGTGGCGAAATATATCACTTCCGCAACCGGTGGCTACGGCGTGGCCCGCGAACTGCTCGAGCAGATTTTACGGGCACAAGGAAACTGGCCGGTTGTAGCACCTGCTTTCGGAGGATAATATGAATGTAACAGTTAAACCGCCACTGCCCACTTCGGCATTTAAAGGGAAGCATGTGCTGCTGGCTTCCAATTCGCCGCGTCGCCACGAACTCCTGGGCCTGATTGTGCCGGAATTTGAAGTGCTGCGTCTTCAGGGCGTGAAAGAAACATATCCGTCGGAAATGAAGCCGGAGGAAGTTCCGGCCTACCTCTCGCGGCTCAAAGCGGATGCTTGCAAGGATGTAATCGGTCCGGACGATGTGGTTATCACCGCCGACACTGTGGTAATTATCGACGGCAACATCCTCGGCAAGCCGCGGGGTTATGACGATGCCGTAGAGATGCTCAAGACATTGCGCGGGCGTACACACCGCGTTGTGACCGGCGTTACGATTACCTGTGCGGGCGGAAGCGACACTTTCAGCGCCACCACCGACGTTACCTTCGGCGAGCTGACCGATGCAGAAATTGAGGAATATGTGGCCCTATATCAACCCTACGATAAGGCAGGGGCGTATGGCATCCAGGAGTGGATCGGTGCCATCGGCATCGAGGGCATGAACGGAAGCTTTTACAACGTGATGGGCCTTCCGGTGAAGCTCCTCTACGACCACCTTAAAGCCCTCAGATTCTGAAAGAGAACAAGAACTCTAATAAAGGAAGCCGAAGAGCCAAAGAGGAATCTTGTTGCCGATGCCGAATTCGATATCGTCGGCCGCAACAAAACTATCAGGGATGTCCTTTATCTGCTGGAAGCTCTTTTTAGCACCGCCCACTTCGAAAAGATAGCGGTTGTCTACAAGTAAATCACCATCCTTTGGATAAGCCACCTCATGCCCATGGGCCATCATCGCGGCCAAGAAGGATTCCCTCACCTTTCCCTTATCGGCATATCCCAGCGCATAGAGAAGCGAAGGATTGCTTAGCAGAACCTTTTGTGGCTTTGCCATTGACTTGGGATTCCTTTCCGACTTGAAGTAAAGTAACCGCAAAATTTGGGAGCGGTCAAGCAGAGAAAGCAGCTTAATCATCAAATTGGGCGATACATCCAAAAGTTCGGCCGTTGTTTTTGCATTCAGAGGCGAAGGCGACTGAGAAGCCATGATTGTCAGCAGTTGCTTGGCTTTTTGGAGTGTATTGTACTCAATATTTTCAACAGCCGGGATATCACTGTCGATGACAGCCGTGATTATATTGCTTAACCGAATCAGATAATTGGTTTCGGTTTCAATTTTGTAGAAAGGATAGAATCCGTGACGGAGGTAAGAATGAAATTTTTTCACAATATCTCCTCCCTTATTTATTGTCGCAGTTATTGCGAGGTGGTCATACAGTATATCCTGAAGGGTATACCGGGGTAATCTTAATCCCTCAAATTCAAGGTATTCCCTAAAAGAAAGTCCCGGGAGCATATACATCAGCGGTCGGCGAGAGAGGTCTGCAATAGATTGATCAATCTCCAGCAATGAAGAGCCGGTAAAAACGATGTTGAGGTCAGGATAGAAATCATACATATTCTTAATCTGACGTTCCCAACCTCGGAGGCGATGCACTTCGTCGATGAATAAATGGGTAATACCACGTTCTACTGCGTTATCGGCAAGATCAAGAAGGGTATGAGAAGCAAACCAAATATCATCGAGAGAGACATAAAGAGCTTTTTCTTTATTCGGGAACTCCAAAAGAATGCGTTGAAGAAGCATTGTGGTTTTCCCCACACCACGTGCTCCTTTAATGCCAATCAACCGACTATCCCATGAAATATCGTAATATAGATTTCTTACATAGTCAGTTTTGGTATGTTTGAGCAGGTGCAGGTATCTTTTTATTAACAGGTCCATAAATTGCTGATGTTCTTAGTTTGGTATTTTCAGGAGCAAAGTTAATAAAAAAACTCATCTTTACAAAGATGATTTGGCAAAAGTCATTTCTATAAAGATGACTTTGGTGAAATCATCTCTATAAAGATGACTTTGGAGCGGTAGGAATACGTCGGCGTCTCGGCGGAAGCCAATTCTGTGGGGGCTTCAACCGCCTGCGCCTGCGCCGCAATCGGCTTCTAAAGTCAACGACCTTCGGACGCTTTGACATGCTGATTTTATGGAGGAGGCGAACTCCAGTTCGCCTCAACGGGTCTCGTCGGGGCCCTGATAGCGGCTACAGTCGGTTTTCGAAAGCGGTCACGACGGACTGCATTTGGGAGGGGAGGTAGGAGAGGGCTTTGGTACGCAGGTCGGCAGGGACTTCGAATTGAGCTTCGGCCAGGGAGCCGACGATTGCGCCGACGGTGTCCGAATCGCCTCCGTAGCTGACAGCCAGGCGGATTGCATCCTCAAATGAGGTTGCACACGAAGCGAGAAATAAGGAAAGCGGAACGCAACCTTNGCAAGTCACATCGAAAAAACCTTTAGGAGGGAGGTTTTCGAAGATGTCATCGCCATAGAACTCACGGGCAACATCTTCGAAAATTTGACCGGACTTGTTCTGTGCCGTCCGCATGCGGAAGATGGCGACTGCAATGGCTTGAGCGCCTTTGATTCCCTCAAGGTGGTTATGGGTTATGGCCGCTGATTTTTCGGCTTCGCGCATCACATCTTCTTCCGTGTCGAACAGCCATGCGACCGGGCTGACGCGCATTGCCGAGCCATTTCCGAAGCTATTGTACGGATAGGGGTCGGGGCGCATCACCCAATTCATGAAAAAACTGCCATATTCTCCTTTTGGGTGGGGATATTGCCGGCACCAATGCCGCATTGATGACTGATAATCTATGTGTTTCAGAATTGCGTCGGCCACTGCGACGGTGCAGATGGTATCGTCGGTGAAATCGGAGTACTCACCAAATAGAGGGAAGTCATAATCCGAGGTATTGTCGAATTCATAATCAGAACCGACGATATCTCCAATAATTGCGCCTATCATAGTATTTCAAATGCGGATGTAATCAATTCTTTTCGCGGATGAGGCCACGGCGGTAGCAGGCGAGGAGTTTGTTGAGGTCTTCAATCTGAGCTGCGATGTCCTTGCCTTTGTCGGTGTCCTTGACCATGACTCGTTGGGTCTGGTACTCGGTCAGGACGGTGTTTGAGATGATGTCCTGACCCTCCTCGATGGCTTTCTGGCGGGATTCGAATGGTTCGTGCTGCACGAGCTGGAAACCGCGCGAGTGGAACACGAGGGTGTAGCCGGCGATNCCGGTTTTTTCCTGATAGGCTTTGGAGAAANNGCNGTCGATGACCNGGAGCTTGCCGTTTGCCTTGACCGGATTTTCGCCCTTGATGATCTGGACCGGTACGTGGCCGTTGATGATGTGCGAGCCTTCGGTGGGAAGGCCGAACTCGGTGAGGATGGCGTTGATGGTTTCTTCGCTGTCGTTGAGCTTGTAGTATGCGCCTTTTTCCTCAACATGGGAGGCGGGGTCCTTGATNAGGTAGCGCTCGAAGGTGGCCATCTTCGACTTGTCGAACAGGGGGCTGTCCGGGCCGCACCAGAGGTACCATAGATAATCGACTTCGGCGGGGTCGGAGGGCTCGTCGGCCGTGGGGCGGCATGCTTCCTGCACGAGCAGGTCCAGGCGGTCGAGCAGCTTGCGGCCGGAGTATTTTTCGCCCAGGACTTCGACTGCGCGGAATGAGCCGTCGTCGTTCATGGGAATCGACGCATGGAACATCAGGTTGTTGTTGCGCGCAAGGTAGAATGAGCCGCGGGTGAGCAGCGTGTTGATGTGCTTGCGGAGTTTCTCGCTGTGGGCGAAGGAGTTGTGGAGGTGGTCAACGAGGTTCTGCTCACCTTCGGTGAGGCGGTAGGGGTCGGCGGGGTCGATTGTGGGGAATGAAGCGTCCAGCAGGGGATATTCCTGCCCGTCGATTATGGCTGTTCCTGCGTTGTGGTCAATTTTGTCGAGGAGACGGCGTGAATCCATGCCGTACTCCGGATGGCGCTCAATCATCTGCCCTTCGAGTTTCCACTGAATCACCGTGATGGCCTTGTGCATCTGGGCCATGAGGTGCTTCTCTTTCTCGGTGTAGATGCGGTGGGCGTTTTTGATTTTAGGCTCGAAGCGCTCGAGGTTATCGTGGGGGTATGCCTCCATGGCGAAGGTAGCCAGGGGGAGGAGGTTGATGCCATAGCCTTCC
>WFLX010333344.1_pt1 | contig 20378 bp, 14 predicted proteins | sample 4967041 | NCBI WGS metagenome assembly WFLX01 (sample SAMN12857096, study PRJNA449069) | gut metagenome | isolation source: stool from male and female vole | host: Microtus ochrogaster | place: USA:Florida | collected 2017
AGGAATCCGGGCTGACGTTGATGCGTTTTTCCGTCAAAACGAATTCTCACTTCGCAATGATGTATCTATTTTAGCTAACTACCACAAAAATGCCTCAGGAGAATATAGTGCCCGCCTCGTGGCAAAGGATCATGGAATCGATTTGGTTAACATAACTTTGTCAGTTCCCTCCGAAGAAACTGCTATTTCTATTTGTGATAACTGGCAGGCCAAAAATCAAGACATCTATCAATATCTGATCCGTCAGCTCTTTTCCTGACCCTGATTACCTGATAATCTCACTCCAGCTGGAGATTCCAATGATATCTTTGGCAAAATTGGTATATTCCGCATGTTGCGGCGTGTCAATATATTTAAACACGTTATAAATCTGTTTTCGATTTCCGCCTGCACCGGAAAGTCCAAACGCCAGCCCCTGTGCCACCTCTTCTGCCGCATCAGTTTCCCGGTTCAGCAAAAATCCATCAATCTCCTCATATGCTTCCATCTTATAATATGCATAAGCATATGCCGCCGCCTGATATGCTTCTCCAGCCCTCGAAGTGTACCCCAGTTCACTGATCAAAATGCTCCTGACCTCTCCGTCATCTTTTCGGAAGTGGTCCTGTCTTAAGTAATTCACCAATACCTCAATATTCGCCATCGTCAGCATAGAGGTTCCCGCACTGTGCTCTACATATTTTGAAGATTTCCAGATCCTTGCTTCCGTAAGCGGTACATTGTATGGGTGTTGTGCAACACCCCAGTCAATATTTCCTTTGGCGGAAATACTGCTGTTAAATACGTCAAGCACATCCCTTGCATCATAATTGGTGTTATTCTTAATATTACGATCCCACTGCTGATCCAGAGAAATATAAACTCTTGCACTGCTGCTCACGCTCTTAATCGCCGTATAAAACACCCGGAATGCCTTAACATATTCTTCTACATATGTATTCACATCGGTATGCGCCATATAGTTCCATTCCTTGCGGGCATTAATTTCATTGGCAATGACCCAGTTGGATATTCTCCCATGGCTGTTTCCAGAATAGCGTTCTGCCAGAAAGGAACCGATTGCTGCCATATATTCTACTCCCGACTCCTCTGCACCATTAAACATGTAGTATGGCGCCGAACCACCGCTGCGCGCCTGCGGATGAATGAGCTGTGGATAGGCGGACGAATAATTATTTAAAATAATTGCCGTGGTGGTGATTCCCTTTGCAGTCAATGTACTAAATACCAGATCATATTCTGCTATCACCTGTCCGTTGAATGTGTATGTTTTTCCGTTATAAGTATAGTAAATGGTAGGATAAGCCGCATGAGTCGTAGGACCTAAAAGTCTGGCAACCGGAATGTTGTAGGCGGCCTGCTTGACTCCCAGATCATCCAACTCATTGCCCCGAAGTTTATTGGGATCCACCAGAATGCCCTTTATGGATGCCGGCTGCTGAAATACTGAGCTGTACTTTGCAATGGCTTCAGGATTTGTGATATATCTGGGCGTGCCTACCTGCACATACTCTCCGTTCAGCTTTACTGCCGCCACAAACTTTTTGTAAAGACGGCTTCCCGCCGTATTGTAATTCAATCCTGCCGAAAGAAACGTTTCGCTGTCCTTATACTCCCGGTCAAGATATTCCATCCCTTCCGTTATTCCATCGTCATAAGTATTGAGTGCAAACAAATAATAATATTTATCATCACTCTTAGGAATTCCCTCGCCAGTCACCGCAACGGAAACTCTCCCTGTATCCGAGATCACACATTCACTGACGTTTGCAAGATTTAATGCGTTTATTTCTGACAGCTCATAGCTTTTGGGTCTTTTCTCGTAAGAATCCCTTACCGCATCTCCCGCCGTGAAAATGTGATTTAAAATCCCCTTTCCGATATTCGTCTCATCTTCTACTTCTGGAATCACCTCTTCCAGAATTTCTGTCAACTCAATTTCCGGAGCCTCCTCCGGCTCCTCCCTCAGCAGAAAAAATATCCCTGTTCCTACCGCTCCCACTGCAAGCAAAATAAGCAATCCAATCAGCACGCTGATGATGATTCTGCTTTTCCTCCCGGCTTTCGAACCGGATACTCTTCTATTTATCTTTCTTACTCTTCTTCTCCTAGCCGGTTTTCTTTTTTTTCCGGTTTCCAAATTCATATCTTCTTTCCTTTTCCGTTCTGCTTCCTTCACACTTGGCTTTCCCTTTACGAATCTGCTTCCATCTCATAATCCAATGCTTCTTTTTTGATCCGCCTCATGTGTTCCTTTACCTTAACCTCAAATCCGTTTTCTGATGGTTTATAAAATTCTCTGCCGTTTAATTCATAGGGAAGATACTGCTGCTTTACATAGTTATTCCGATAATTATGCGCATACAAATAGCCTGTCCCATGTCCAAGCTTCGCTGCCCCTTTGTAATGGGCATCCTGCAGATGAGTCGGTATGGCCAGATTCCCTGTCTGCTCCACAGCGGCCATTGCCTCCCCGATGGCTTCCACGCAGGCATTGCTTTTGGGTGCACATGCTACATACATTGCTGCCTCAGACAAAATAATCTGTGCCTCCGGCATTCCCACCCGCTCTACCGCCAGCGATGCACTTGCTGCCACCTGCAAGGCCTGCGGGTCCGCAATTCCCACATCCTCCGCCGCGCAGATCATGATTCTGCGTGCAATAAAGGTGACGCTTTCACCTGCATAGAGCATCCTTGCCAGATAATAAACTGCGGCATCGGGATCTGACCCCCGCATGCTTTTAATGAAGGCAGAAATGGTATCGTAATGATTATCACCTGATTTATCATAACGTACCGCTCTCTTTTGAATGCACTCCTGTGCCACTTCCAAAGTAATATGTATCTTGCCGTCTTCATCCCGCCCGGTAGTCATAATTCCGAGTTCAATAGCATTCAACGCATGTCTTGCATCACCGCCGGAAATATCTGCCAGAAATTCCATTGCATCCTCATGAAGGACTGCATCGTAGGATCCCATTCCCTTTTCCGTATCATNTACCGCCCNTTTAAGAAGNTGNTTAATATNTTCCTTTNCCAGCGGTTTCANTTCAAAAATAATGGAACGGGATAAAAGCGCACCGTTCACCTCAAAATAAGGATTTTCCGTGGTTGCTCCGATGAGGATAATGGTGCCATCCTCCACAAACGGAAGAAGATAATCCTGCTGCCCCTTATTGAATCTGTGAATCTCATCAATNAAAAGGATAGTCTTTCTGCCATACATTCCCTGAATATCCTTGGCAGACTTAATAACCTCCTCCATATCCTTCTTTCCGGCCACCGTAGCATTAATCTGGGTAAATTCCCCGCTGGTCGTATGAGCAATCACCTTCGCCAATGTGGTCTTCCCGGTTCCCGGAGGTCCATAAAATATGATCGAGCTTAATTTATCTGCCTTGATTGCACGGTATAACAGTTTGTCTTTACCAATGATATGCTGCTGCCCTACCACCTCGTCCAGCGTAACCGGACGCATTCTCGCCGCAAGAGGCGATTCCTTCTCCATATTTGCAGACCGCATATACTCAAATAAGTCCATATAATCAACCTCTCCACCCCTGCAGTGCTACGGACGGTATCCTGATTCCTATAACAGGATTCTGCCCGCTCCCGCTTTGGCCTTTATGATTGATTATACATGAAATATTGTATTCCGCCAATAACGATTTTTACATTGCACAAAATGATTTTATCCGATAGAATAAAAAAGAAAACAACAATTCGTTATGATAAGGAAGGAGTTCGAATGGAAAAGTCAAAAGTATATTTTACGGATTTTCGTGCCAGACTGGGAGAAGGACTTCCCACCAAACTAAAAAAACTGATCCGGCGTGCCGGAATTGATCAAATTGATATGGATGGAAAGTTCGTTGCGATCAAAATGCATTTTGGAGAACTGGGAAATATCAGCTATCTCCGCCCTAATTACGCCAAGGCAGTGGCTGATGTTGTAAAAGAATTAGGCGGACATCCCTTTCTCACTGACTGCAACACCCTTTATCCGGGAAGCCGCAAAAATGCCCTGGAGCATTTGGAATGCGCATGGGAAAACGGATTTACGCCCCTTACTGTAGGCTGTCCCGTCCTTATTGCCGACGGTCTGAAAGGAACTGATGACATTGCCGTTCCCGTAGAAGGCGGTGAATACATAAAAGAAGCAAAAATAGGCAGAGCTATCATGGATGCTGATATCTTTATCAGTCTGACTCATTTTAAAGGTCATGAAATGACCGGATTCGGCGGTGCCATCAAAAACATCGGAATGGGCTGCGGTTCCCGGGCCGGCAAAAAGGATCAGCACAACAACGGCAAGCCCCAGATCGACCCTGATAAATGCAAAGGCTGTCGTGCTTGTCTCCGCGAATGTGCTAATAGTGGTCTGGTCTATAATGAAGAAACCCATAAAACGTCGATTAATGCGGATAACTGCGTAGGATGCGGCCGCTGTATCGGCGCCTGCAACTTTGATGCCATTGAATTTGCCAACTGGGCAGCCACGAAAGATTTGAACTGCCGCATGGCAGAATATACCAAAGCAGTAATTGATGGACGTCCCTCCTTCCATATTTCCCTAGTGGTGGATGTATCTCCTAACTGTGACTGCCACAGTGAGAACGATGCCCCGATTCTACCAAACATTGGAATGTTTGCCTCCTTTGATCCTCTGGCTCTGGATCAGGCCTGTGTTGATGCATGTATCAAATCTACACCTCTCCCTAACAGCCAGCTTACGGATAATATGGCAGGCGCTGATTTCGTGGATCACCACGATCACTTTACAAACTCCACGCCGGAATCCGAATGGAAGAGCTGTTTAGAGCATGCTGCTAAGATTGGAATCGGAAATAGAGAATATGAACTGATTAAAATGTAAAGGAGAAAAAGAACGCATATGCTTGTAGTAGATGCGTTCCCCTTAACATACTATTCGTGCATTAATCCTTTTATCATAAATAAATTGAAATAGCCTTGCTGGCAAATTCAGCCGTTCCTTCTCCTCCTGCTTTATCGATATTGCGCTTCATACGGTCATCATTCACATACATTTGCCCCAACCCGCTCAATATCTCATCTGTACAGGTATAATAATTGTCTGTAATAAACTTCTGCAGCTCTTCAATCTTTTGCTGCACGCTTTCTTCTTCCGGCAGAAGCTCCTTCCGGGCACCGATCTCGGCAAACAATGCCATCAGACCAGCATTGCTCTCCCGAAACTCATCCGGCGTCTTCTTCCCTGCTCTTTCTTCCCACTGCTTATAAGCTTTCGTATTTCCCCATCTTTCTTTCACCTCTGCCGCATACTGATCCACTTCTGTTTTATCAAAAGCATCAAAATTCATTTCCTTCACTCCTTTATCCTTTATTTCACGGGCAAAAGAAATAAGCTGTTCAATGTGCTTTTTCTGCAATTCCAATAGCCTGATCTGCTGATCCAGCGCTTCTTTCGGATCAAAGATGGGACTATCCAGCATCTCTTTGATCTCTTTCAGCGGGAACTGCAATTCACGAAACAGTAAAACAGCCTGCAGGCGTTCAAGCGCCGCATCGTCATACAGCCGATAACCTGCCTCTGTAACTTTCGTAGGCTTACATACCCCGATTGCATCATAGTGGTGAAGTGTGCGCACACTTACACCCGTGAGTCTGCTGACTTCCTTTACTGTTCTCATATTTCTTCCTCCGTGTAAATTCAGCATAAACTATAACGTAGCGTCAGAGTCAACTGTTAATATAAATATTTTTAATTTTTCAAGGTACAATTTCAAGCCAATATCCATCCGGATCTGTGATAAAATAAATTCCCATTTCCGGATTTTCAAAGCAGATACATCCCATCTCCTTATGTTTTTCATGGGCTGCTTCAAAATCATCGGTCTGAAAGGCAAGATGAAATTCACAGTCACCCAGGTTATAAGGCCGGTCCATCTCCTTAAGCCATGTCAGTTCCAGCAAAAAATCATTTTCATCGTTTCCCATGTAAACAATGATAAAGGAACCATCTGGCGCTTCCTTCCTTCTTTTCTCTTTAAGTCCTAATGCCTTTTCATAAAAATCCATGGACTTTTGCAGATCATAGACATTATAGTTTTCATGAACCATTTTAAATTTCATTTTTTCTCTCCTTTTTCTGTTTTCTATATTCTTTCTCTAACTCTTTCCTTTTCTTGTTCCTTCCTATTCTTCTGCCAGATCTTTTCAGTACAGAGTCACTTTGTGTGTGATCAAATATCTTCCACCCTGAAGTTCCTCCACCGAAAGCCTTATTTCACAGGATGCGGCTCCAATCTGCGTCATTGCCTCCTCCATATATTCCTGCCGATAGTTTTCCGACCGGTAATCGGCATACCAGGTTTCCAAAAGTTCCTCCCCTTCAATAACACTGTAAAACGTATAGCTTCCAAGCCCGTTTGCAGTCACCTGAGTATAACAATCCTCATGATATGCCGGAAGATCATAAAGAACCTGACTTTCGGAAAAACCAATATCCTCAAGGCTCCTTTTTCCGTCTTCCTGATCGGACTCCAGATTTCGGAAACTCTGCCCGTTACAGGGCGGCAGATATACTGCCAGTTCCTTTCTCACATGAGTATCCGCATAATCTGCATCCGTTTTGTTGAAATACTCGTAACTTCCTTCACCCGTATCATCCCATGTAGCATCCACGTTATAATATCCGTCAGATAGCTCCACGATATTCCATGCATGGTTTTCTCCGGCATACCCGGTACAGTAATAGCAGGGAATTCCCAGCTGCTGCAATAAATACTGAAGAGCTCTGGCATAACCGGCGCACACAGTCTGCCCGTTTACCAATGCGCTGTAAGCACTCTGATTCATCTCCGCCCTCAGATTATAACTCACCTTGTCGATCAGGGCGTCATGAACAAGCTTTTCTTTTTCATAATCATTTGCCGCGCTCTGCGCTGCTGCCAGAATGGGGCTCACATTTTCGTCAAAAAGCTCCCTTGCACTTTCCAGATCCTGGGCTGTACGGTTAAACCGAAGGTCAATTTCCACACATTGCCCATTGTCTCTGCATTTGCAGGCATAAGAAGTTTCCAGCCAAAAAAGTTCCGGATGATCGTTATACACCGCAGCAAACACATTTTTCAGCTGTCCCGCCGTAGTCGGCTCCACCGGCGCAAATACCGAATAAAGCTGACCGGCATTTGCATAGATCTGACGATACAAGTGACGCCCCTTCTCATCCAGCATGCCATAATACGGATAAAAGCGGCTGTCAAAAATCAGTCCATCTCCTGCACTCCCAATGCTGAGCTGATCCTGTATCTGCCGTGCTTCCTCCTCAGCAATCTGTTGGTTATCATCCTGTATCTGCTGATACCCGGTTTTTCCTGCTACAGTTTCCGGCACTACCACATCTGTCTCATCCGGCGGCATATACTCCGATGTAATTCCCGGCTCTATCCCCTCTCCTTCCGATACCGGAGCGGTTACCTCTTCACCGCCTTCCGGCAAACCAGATTCCGGCCTTTCATCTTCCGTTCTTTCCTCTTCCGCTCCTTCCTCTGTTTCCTCCGCCCAAAGAACTTCCGAAAATTTATCTCCTTCGGATTCCTGCCCTATATCCGCCGTTGTACTCTTCCTATCCGGATAAAGAAAATCCGCTATCCGCTCTGTAACATCCGGACGAAACGCACAGATGATCACCAGCGTGCCAAAAAGTGCAAATAAAATTCCTAAGATATAAAGTAGTATTTTTATAAATTTTTTCATATTTCTATTTTCTTATAAATGGGTTGGGTTGTCTACTTTTTTCTTCCGCAGTGATGACTATTAAAAATCTGCTATATTAACGTTTAGATGGGGTATGCGTATGCAAGACGGCCGGGCAGTAGATTAGACGGCTATAGTGGAGTCATCAGCTGGTTTTCCGTTAGCCAAAAACTATCTCTTATTCGAGTGGTCATTTAGATACTACATGTAAACCAGCTGCAAAGACTCTCATATTCACTTAAAATTTCCCTTTGGTTCTTTCCTGCGAGGAAATAGAAATCTATCTGTATCTCATTTTCCGCATACAGGTAAGAACCATAGGCAGGAATATCACAACAGATTACAGGGGAATCCGCCGCCACCAAAATTCCATATCCTTTATCCGAAAAAACAAACGGTAGTCCTTCCGCCTGTGAAATATATCTGGCGGTTCCCCTCAGCTTCATTCCGCTTTCCTCTTGACTTACCGCATAGAGATTCTCTCCTTTCTGCCATTCGAAAAAGGTCCATGTACGCATTTTCCCCTTCGGACTGCTTTCTATCTGACGACATTCCCTGCTCCTTTCGGCAAGCAGCAATTTTTTATCCCGTGTCATATAGCGGATTGCACCGGTCCCCTTATCCACCTGCNGACACAATTCATCCGTCAAAAGNTCCACCACATNGCCAATAGATNTATACATCCATGCCTTATCTTCTTTGTCCGCNGTTATTTTTGAATGTACTCCCNGCGCAATGCTTCCCCCTTTTGCAAAGGTGATCCGGATAATTCTGCTGTTCACCGGACAAAGCCGAAGTGTTCCGTACCGGCTCTGCAAATAAAGCCCATCCGGCCTTTTTTCCGCCCAGCGGACTGCCAGATCAATTTTAGAATGCCCTGCCGGCCGCAGTTTTTCATTGACCGGCATATCTCCAAATAAAACTTCGTTTCCAGACTTTTTCTCCTGTGCACTTCTTGTATCTTTATTAGCGGGCTGCTTTTGACGCAAATCCTCTGATTTGTCCGTTTCCTCCCGAAAATCGTCAGATGCCTTTCCGATCTTCCGGGCGATATATGGCTTTTTATCTTCCGGTGTTGCTATGGAAAAAGAAGCCGCCTTCCTGCTGATTGCTACAGGCCTTTTGTTTCGCTTGGGCTCGTCGCTGCTCCTTTTTTCTTCCTGATCCTGTATTCTCGCTTCGTCTGTCACTTTCTCAGCAAAAATAGGAGCCTTGCTCAAAGTTTTGCTCGGAGTTTTCCCGCCCTGCTTTGCCCCTGCACTTTCCCCGGAAATCCTTTCTTCCCTCTGCTCTGCCGGCACGGTTCTCTGGGGAATCGGATCCGCAATTAATCCTGTAAGGTTTCCGCTGTGAAGAACACACAATTCATGAAGTGCACGAGTTGCTGCCACATAAAGCAGCTTTGCATGTCCATCCTCTATTGGGTACTCCTGTCTTGTGGGATCTAAGATCAGTACTGCATCAAACTCTAATCCTTTGGTATATTCCACCGGAAGCACCATAATCCCACTGCCAAACACCGCTTTTTCCAGGTTGCTTTCCATCAGTTCAACATACTCCGAGAGTTCTCTTGCCGTTGCCGCTGCACTCTGTTTATCTCTACAGATCACAGCAATCGTGTCCAGTCCCTTTTGCTGCCAGCTTTGACAGATTCCGGCCGTTTCCCTGATCAGTTCCTTTCGTTCCAAAACCTGCTTTACCCTGACCGGATCTCCGTGCCGGATAATGGGCTCAGCCGGATAAACGGAAAATTTTCCGTGATGTAGAATATCCATGGCAAAGTTCGAAATTTCTACGGTGTTTCGATAGCTCTTTTTCAACAATCCGAAGCTATCCATTGGATCCGGCAAAAGCAGCTTTTTTAGCTCCTCCCAGTCGTTTAATCCAAACCCAAAATGAATATTCTGGGAAACATCCCCCATAACTGTATAGGTACAGCCATAAATGCAGAATTTCAAAACATGATATGCCATCATCCCAAAATCCTGCGCTTCATCAATGACAATATGATGAGCTTCACTGATCACCTCTTTTTCCTTGATCCTTTTATATAAATAAGCCAGCGCCGCCAGATCATAAACATCGAACTCCTTATCAGGGATCTCCACCTCATATCCCTTTACCGCCTGCTTCATCAGGAAATCTTGATACATTTCGTAAATAGAGCGTTTCCACTCTCTTCCTCCGTATCTTCCCCGGTAGGCCTTTAAAATTGCCTTCCGCTCTGCTTCCGTGTATTTGATTCCCTTTCCCAGAAACTCGTCCTTAATTTTTCCCGTCAGACGCTGATTGAGCATATCAATTTTGTTCTGAACGGATATCGAAGGATTTTCCCGCAGATAATCTTCCACCACCGTTCCATCCACCAGGCAGACCAGGCTCTTCGGATTTATTATTTCTCCGGCAGTCTCGTCAAACACACCGGTCTTTCCATTCCGAAATCCCTCTACAAACTGTCTGGGATTTAAGTAAACAGATTCCGTGGAGATTGCCTCCCGCTCTATTTTTCTGCAATACTCTTCCAAATCCCGAAACCACTGTGACCGCCCTTTTATACTGCCTTTTTGGTTTCCTGGATCTGTACCTTTTATGGAGTACTTTTGTTCATCCCAGTCCTCGTACAACAGCCGCACAAAAAGCTGTTCCATGGTCATCTGACGGATACCATGCACATCAAGGTCCGGAAGCACACTTGTGATGTAATCAAGCAAAATCCGATTGCTTCCCACAATATAAAAATCATCCGGCCGGAACCTTTCCGCATAATTGTAAAGAATAAAGGAAATTCTGTGCATGGCTACCGTAGTCTTACCAGAACCTGCCACCCCCTGCACGATAATATTATGATAAGGAGATTTCCGGATAATTTCATTCTGCTCCTTCTGAATTGTTGCAACAATCTCGTTTAACACCGCCTGTTTGTTCTTTGCCAGATATCTGGTAAGGAGATCGTCATTCGCCACCACTTCACTGTCAAAATAATCCCTTAACTGACCATTTTCAATCTCGTAGGTTCGTTTGAGCTTCAGGTCGATTTCCATCTCTGCACCGCCGGGTGCCGCGTAGCTGCATTCTCCCAGGCTGTTCTCATAGTAGGCATTTGCCACCGGTGCACGCCAATCCACCACAATCTGATGCGTTGCATCCTCAGAGATTCCTCCTTTTCCGATATAAAGAGACTCCTCCTTGTCAAGCGCCTTGTCATGAAAAATAATTCGACCAAAATAGGGCTTTTTCAGAGCCTTTTCATTTCTAAGCAGCGCCCACTTCATATGATCATGCATGGTTACCGTATTACTCAGGATGGTGTACACTTCTACATCATTGTCGTGATAATGGGCCAGCATTTCATCAATGTCCTCCTTCATGCGCCCTACTTCCCGTCCATAATTTTCCACATTACTTTTCACTACCTCAAGAGTTTTTTTCAGATAATTCTCTTCCGCCTGCTTTGATGTTTTAAAATTCATCTCTTTTCCCTCCCGCCATGAACTGATACCAATGATAGCGAAATATGTAAAAAAATACTAGACTTTATTTTTACAATGTGATACACTATATAATGAAGTGTGGATAAGATTTCTTGACAATCTTATCCACACTTTTTATCGTTATTTCATTTTATCGTTAATATATCAAGTATTGACTATCTTTTCACAGAGATCTATTCTCTTCAAACACCGCCTCAATCAACCTGCAGCCCCGGCCATACAAAAACGGCACCCTCCTTTTTGGCGCTCTCAAATAATAACCGGTATGGGTGCTTTCATCAATTGCAGCCACGATCAATTCTGCGCCGGGGCCAAAAACATATTCCGAGAGGAGAATTTTCTTACATTCCTCCTTTAATTCCTTCTTTTCCGTCTCACCGATTTTATCCAGCCATATCAGAAGAATCAGACAAAAAGCATTTCCCTTTTTCTTCGTCTGATTAAAACGTACTGATTCCCTCCTTATTGCATTTTCAATTCCAATATCGTCCGTCAGACAAGCATAATAATAAATAAAATCTTTATAGAGGGAAAACTTCTTTTTGACAAAATAACCCTCCTGCGTTCTGCGAAACTTGTTTTGAAGGAGCTTGTGAACCACTCGCTCCTTCTCCATCTCCGAAAGCTTATTTAACTCACTTTCTTCATAAACCTTATTCAAAATGGCAAGATTTTTCATCATATCTGACAGCATAAGCTCCGGAGCTGCCTTAACAAGGAGAACAAGTCCAATCATGTTGCAGCCCAAAAAGCCGGAAAGAATGACCGGTACGGTAATCATACCCGGAATACCCTTATCCTGCATAATTGCGCCCGCAAATAAAAAAGCCAATCCAAGTACACCAAAACCAATTCCTGAAACTGCCATTAAAATTGCCTTTTTTCTATGAAGTTCCTCTTCCTTAGTATCTTTTTCCATTCAGGATCCTTTCAATCAAACAAAAGCTCGTCTACCGTGACAAACTCGTACCCTTCCTCCTTCAGCCTGTCTACGATCTTAAGCGCCGCCGTAACTGTGGTCTTATACTGGTCATGCATAAGAATAATGTCATTTTCATCCACTTTTGAACAGACATTTCGCACGATGCAGGAAACATCACTGCTGCACCAGTCTAGGGGATCAATGTTCCAGAGCACCGGAAACATGTTAAGTTCCTTTTCAAATTCCTTATTCCAGCTGCCATAAGGGGGGCGGATAAAAATCGTATCCTCCCCCGTCACTTCCTTGATCACCTCGTTAGTTCTAATGATCTCCTCTTTGAACTTTTCTTCGTTCTGACGTGTCAGCTGCGTATGATTGTAAGTATGATTGCCGATCAGATGACCATCCTCATAAATTTCCTTCACAATTTCCGGATAGGCTTCCACACTTTTCCCTATTATAAAGAACGTTGCTTTGACCTCCCGTTCTTTCAGANCTTTAAGGAGCTGTCTGGTGTAATAAGGATGNGNACCGTCATCAAAGGTAAGCGCAATTTTTTTACTGTCACTGCTTTTCACATTGTTTCCCATTGCTTCCAGCNCTTTTNGACTAAAATACCCGATCAGACAGACAATCCCCAGGCCTGNCAGAAGAATCAGGCAGGATATTATTCTTTTTTTCAGACTCATTTANCCACGTTCATCTCTTATNCTTTATACAACTATATNCATTTTGAGAATTACATAGTCCTTCGAGNTCTTCGATCTATTCCCATTTTCTCATACTGCTCCCGCTTATCCTTGTACATCAGATTATCTGCTGTGGTAATGAGCTTATCAATATTTTCTCTTCCATCCGGACTCCAGATATATCCTATCGCCATGTTTGCACTTCTGTTTTGCATTTCAGCCCTTAAACGCTCTATCCTGTCTGAGAATTCCTTTTCTGTAATTCCCGTACAAACAGCAAGGAACTCATCACCGCCTATGCGGAACAAAGCATAATCACTGAATTCTTTCTTCAGACACCCACTGGCACGCACCAGCAGGTTATCTCCCTCCAGATGTCCCTTGGTATCATTTGCCCTTTTTAATCCCATAACATCACAGAAAAGCACTCCAACACTCTGCTCCGGCTGTATCTTGGTAATATATTCATTCATGGCATGCCGGTTGCCAATTCCCGTCAACTGATCCTGAAAGCATAATGTCTCAAGCTGTCGTACATAATCTCTTCTGTAAAACCATGATATGATAAAGTGCCCAAGAATCTGAAAAAGCGTTGTAATATTCATCAAAAACTGCCGGGGCGGATTATCTACTCCGTAAAACCCAATGATCCCCTCCTCACTCACAAGCGGGCTAACCACCAAAGACCTTATATTCTGGGGCTTTAAATAATCATATGCCGCCGGATCCGTGTCTTTTATGTCCTCCACATCTTCTATAATCACATTTTCTCCCTTTTGAAAATGCTGATACCATAAACTGACCACCTCAAAAGGTACATCCTGCAGATTCTCCTTCTGTGGAACCACATGATCCGCACACCACTCATAGGTATTGTTAAAAGTACCTTTATCAGATTCCTCAAAAATATAAACTCTTTCACTATTTAGTGCCTGTCCCAAATATTCCAGCAATACGGATATACCCTCTTCCGGCCTACGTGCCAGCATAGAAATCCGCAAGCCCTCATTGATCATGACTGCATTTGTCTCATATTCCCGTTCTTCATAATCCCCCGCATTTAAATCAACGGCAAGTTCGAACCGGTATCTCCTGCCGTCCGCCTCCAGCAATGTCTGCTTTAGCGCAAATTTTCGCTTCAACGTAGGATGATATTGCATCTCTTCCAAAAAACATCCAGATTTTAATTTATTGTTATTGCATAGAACACAAGGTTTTGCGTTTCCGGAAAGTACCTCATAGCACTTTTTCCCTCTCACCTCATCCAGGGAATGAATACCGTACAATTCACGCGCCTTACGGTTTAAATATACAAGCTCATGGCTATCCATATCCGCAACGTATACGAGCTCGCTTAATTCTTCATAAAATTCCCACATTTTGTCGTCTGACATAACCGATTCCTCTCCCGCCGTTTTCTTTTCCATCTTTAACTGTTGTCAGCCCTGTTCTTCACCGCAATAGTATCCAAAATATCTTTCCCGCAGCGGCTGATACGAACCTCTGGGCAGATATATTTTTTTCCCATTGTCCATCTGCACCTCCCGCGCGTTCAGATTATCTACATGTTCCAGATTCACAATATAAGCAATCCCCACCCTCACAAACTCCGGATAACGGGAAAGCATCTCATAAATTTCTGACATGGTCATACGCAAAACATACTGCATATGATCCGCAAGATACAGACGTTGTATTTTCCCTTGCGCTTCACAATATACGATATCATTTGCTGCTACACGCTGTATTTTCCCCTCAATTTTGAACAAAAGGTATCGGGTTCGTTTTTCTTCCATTNCNGATGNAAATCTNTCCAANACCGAAAANAACGTTTCTTCAGATATAGGNTTCACCANNTNTTGTANNGCATCCATGCTATANGCTTCAAGNGNATNNTNTTTNNAAGTGGTCAAAAAAATNACTTTGCTTTCANTGCCCATACTGCGCAGTTCCCTGACCACATCTGTTCCCATTTTATCCGGCATATAAATATCCATAAATATAAAATCCGGCGCATAATCTTTTTCTCTCACCTTNTAAAGCAATTCATTTGCATTTTCAAACCGCTCTATCAANAAATCNATTNCCGGATNTTTCTTTTCATATTCACTGATTATTTGTTCTGTTTTATTAAGCTCTGCTGTCTCGTCATCACAAAGCGCTATCAAATACATGAACGGCACCTCTTCCACCTAAATATATCATACCACACTTTACACAGTCTCTGCCATGGGAATTTTCATAATCAGCCGGAACACAAATACCCCGTTATCATTCTTAAAATCATATTCCCCATCAAAGTTTTCCGCTGTTTTAATGATACTCAGCACACCAATGCCGCCGGTAAATTCCGGTTTCGGCTGTCCGTCCTTCAGTTCCGTTTCCAGCCTGCAGGTGTTGCTGCAGCAAATGACCAGCTTATTTTTCTTTCTCTTAATCATAAGGTGTATAAAACATTCTCTCTCCGGTGACTGTTTTTTCACTTCAATGCAGCCGTAAATAGCATTCTCATAGGCATTGGCAAGTATTGTTACCAGATCAATATTAGGTATCGTAAGATTTCTGCCCAGCTCCACATCCATAGTGACTTTGATCTGTTCTTTCTTTGCCTTTCTTGTATATGCAGCAAGAAGATTGTTGACTGCAATATTAGCGCAGATGGTCTCTTCTACGGTTTCGTCCATCTCCCTCTCATATTCCTTTAAATATTGTAACAGTTCTTCATTTTGTCCCCTTCTGGCGTACTCTGCCATAACTGCATTATGATGTCTGGCATCATGCCGGATTCTCCTGCCTTCCTTCACCGACTCCTCCATAATCTCTACGTTTCTCTCAAGCAGCCTGTGATTCATCTTCATAAGCTGGTTTTCCTTCTGATATTCCTGTTCTTTACCGATGTGTGTATAGAGCCGGAACACCAGAAGCTGTAGTGCGCCTGTAAGGAAAAAGTTCATGGCAATCTGAAAAAGCCGGTATGGAGTCAATTCTTTAACATTCGGATTTAAAATAAACCCGATTCCAAATAAAATACTGATCGTCATAACGGCAGCGCTGAACCGATCCAGTTCCTTCTCAACATAACTGGCAAATTCCCGAATAGGCTTCTTTATTTTTTTGTCAANAAAAANGGNCAGCATTAACACNATCAGCAGAATCCGTGCGGCAATATCCGCCCACACATTTCTCTGAAAAAGAATAACGGAAACCTCAATTCCTCCCACAAGGAATACTGCCAATAAATAGAATGTCAGCGCCAGCTTATATACTGATAAAAAGATAGGATCTGCACTCATGAATACTGCAAAAACAGCAAAACACATAAACAACACAACGGCTGCCATTTTTACATAACTACCCCAGTTAACTGCGTACCATATACTTGACAGTGCAATTGCAATCACACTAAAGCCTCCGCAGCAGACTACTGTCTTCTTTACTCCAAACCGGGATTCGCTCATCAGAAAAAACAAAAGAATTGTCCCTGCCAGACTGATCACAAACCGAAGTATTGCTATATATACAGAACCACCTAACATACTTTACCTGTCTCCTTCTCCAACAACACTGCTTTCCTAATATNTTAGACTTTANAAGCTGCTACCGTCCNANTTAANAGTTCACTCAATCGGAACAGNTCTTCCATCTGCTTCATTACCGCTTCCGAATTCTCATTCGAATTTTCTGCCGAGCACTCCATGCTCTGTACGGAATCAGCAATCTCACCTACAAGCTCTGTAATTGATTCAATGGATTCGTTGATTTCCTCCATACTTGCACTCATCTCCCGGGAGGACGTCCCCAGTTCCCCGGAAATATCATTATAAAATGCTGCATCTTTCTGATACATTTCTGCCAGCTCTGTCATTCCCTTATAATCTTCCATAACCTTTTCATTCATAAAATCCAAAAGTTTTACGGAACTTTCTGAAAGAAAAGCAACATTCTTTATCACACTCTCTGTCACCTTTCGTATCTTATCCACTGCCTGTCTTGAATCATCTGCCAACTGCCTGATTTCCTCTGCAACAACAGCAAAACCTTTTCCGGCCTCGCCTGCCCTCGCCGCTTCAATAGAGGCGTTCAATGCTAAAAGATTGGTCTGGGAGCTGATGGAAAGTATTTCTTCCGTTAAAGTATCAATTTCGTGTACCTTCCGGCTGTCCGCAATTGCCTTTTCCAAATCTTCTCTGGTTTCCTGATAAAGCGCAACCGATTCTCCGGCAGACTGCCGTGAATCTTCGTGAAGCCGTCCTGCCTTTTCCATAATGCCGGCGGACTGCCTGGCTGCTTCTCCTGCCTTTTTTACCACGCTTTCTATCGCACTGCCTAACTCCTGACCGTTATTTCTTATGCTTTCAGTCAACTCTCTGGCCTGTGAGGTCTGATCCATAACCGCACCGACCAGTCCGGAGATATCAGATATATTTCCGTTTAAAACTGTCATTTTGGCAGATGTCCCCTCAGCGATTGTACTGATACTCTCTGCTTCCTGCTTTGTATTCAAAATGATTCCCCTGATCTGCTGCTTTACTTCCGTTGTGGCAGTTTTGATCTGCTCCGTTTCATTTTTGTATTCAATGGGAATTGCTTTTTCACTCATCACATTTTCCGAGAAATCTCCGGAAGCAAACTGCTTCAGCATCTGTACCGGTGCCAGCATCCTTCCAATGAGGCCTGCCATAAATAAGGCCACAAATCCAATAATCACAAGTGCAATCACCATTACCATTATGATCATGGCAGCAAGAGACCCTGTGACATTAGAAGCCGGTACCACAACTCCCAGCTTCCAATTGCTGCCTTCAATTCCGGATACTGCAAAATAGCAGGTACTATCATCATAATCGGTAAGCTTCTTGACCCCGCTTTCAGTTCCNCGAANCATTCCCTCCAGCCCCGGANTTACATCGCTCACCACAACCGCTNNATTTTCCGTGGGTNCGTATTCTTTNTTTTCATGTGNTACATACTGTCCGCTGCTATCCGCCAAAAAGCCATATACTCCTTCGGCATAATGAATGCTTTTTGTCAGATCTGTTACGGTTCCCAGCGTTACATCCAGTCCAATGACCCCTGCCAGTTCATTATTTATGTAAATTGGTGCTGCAATCGTAGTGCACATTTGGTTTGTGAGCACATCCCAATAAGGATCTGTCACGATAACGGTTCCCTCTTTGGCAGCCTGCTGATACCAGCCGCGCTCCACCGGATTATACCCTTCCGGTATCTCCGCCTCCCTGTTGGATTGAATAAATCTTCCATCACTGGTGCCACAATACAAATTCAAAAGTTCTTCCCTGCCTGCCGCATGCGCATCCACGACGGCCTGAACAAATTCGTCGCCTGTGTTTTCACCGGCTCCTACACTGTCTGCCGCTCCGTCCGCCAACATCTTCTCATTTTCAATCCATGTATTGATTTCCTCCGCATACTTATCCGCATTAAGCTGCAAAGCCTGTGTCTGATCTGCAATCATACGTCTTCCTGCAATCACGATGATTCCTGCTGTAGTCAGAAGAATGCTTCCCACAACAATGCCGATCACACTAACTGTAAGTCTTCCTTTAATTGTCTTTAACACAATCGCACCCCTTTTCATCCTCATTTGTTTTTACTGCAACTTTACAATTATAACAGAATATTATAGTGAATTTTTTATTTTGGCACGATTCGCACTTTTCGTGGTATGCTTCGCATTTACAATCAGGGAGCATAGCCAATTGAAATTTTGTAATGCCGCCTTCAAATTTTGCATGCAAAAGAACTGCCGTACAGTTTTCATGCTATACGACAGTTCTTCTCTTATCCTACTTCTTTTTCCAACTCCATTTCACTTTTTGCCAGACTTTCTTCGCCTGCAAACTGCTTGTAAAGGGTCACATGGTCGGCTATACATTTCCATTGACTGATTGCATCTGCTGTTACACAGATGTATTCATTTCCCCCATGGTCAACTCCATAGCTTGCCGCACAGCTTCCTGATTGAGCCACATACCCCGTCTTACCGCAGACCACCTCGCCTCCGGTGTCCCGATCCTCTATCCGGCGTAAAAACCAGTTGGAAATTAAAATCCCATCTGGATGCTGCTCCGTCTTTGATGTATTGTACGTATGAGCGGCCAGAACTTCCCTGCACAAATCATTGTCAATGGCTGCTTCCAGAATCATGGCAATATCATAAACCGTGCAATAATGATCTTCTTCATAAATTCCCACGCAGTTCGTCATGTGTGCTGTGCCTGAAAGCCCCATCTGATTCAGCTTTTCATTCATAAGTTCCACAAATGCTTCCTGACTGCCCGCTATATAAGTGGCAAGCGCCACTGCCGCATCTGCTCCGGAAGGAAGGATTGTCCCATAAAACAGATCACGAACCGTTACCGTCTCATCTGCCAAAAAGCCTGCACTGCTGCAATCATGAACATAACCGTAATCCGTAATTTCCAGAGTCATCGTGAAGGTATCATCTAATCTCTTCGGATCTCCCAAACACTCAGCTGCCACAAGTACAGTTAAAATCTTCGTCATAGATGCAGGGCTGATGATTTCTTTTGAACCCTTTCCCGCAAGAATATTGTTACTGTCAAGATCAATCAGTACTGCATAGCTGCTGATAATCTCATCTCCAAGGCTAAGGGTATCCTTCGTTGCCTCCGCCTGATAGTGCTTTAGGCTTTCCATACCTTCCGTATAGGGGAGAGCATGGGCAAACTCCGTCTCCGGGATCCTCTGCTCTGCCTGATTAGGAATATCAACTTCCGGATTTACCACATTTCTATCATTTACCACATTGCTGTCATTTACTGCAATGCTTTCATTTATTGCAATGTTATCATTTACCGCAATGCTTTCATCATCCGATATGGTTCCTTCCTGCCCCTGTCTGCCGATATCCTCTTCCCTGCTGTCTGTTCTTCGTCCCAGCAAACCAATTCCTGCCCAGACAACAAGAACAAACAATACAACCGCCACTACAAAGGGCGCCGCCTGACTTATCTTTTGGCGCAGCATCAACTGCCTTTGCTTCTCTTCCTGCATCTTCTTTATTCTCTGCATGCGGCGCGCCCGGGCTTCCTCTTCTATATTATCCTGCAAATCCACTTATAAAGCTCCTTTAAATCATTCTTATAATCAGTACTTTATCATACCTTTACTTATTATATCCTTAAATATATTCTCCGCAAAGTATTTTTTTATTCTCTGGATCAATCAGGACATTTTCATTTCAGCGGCTATCGAGATAATTTAACGTTTAGATGGGGTATGCATGTGTAAAACGGCCGCTCCGATGAAACGAAATCCTTTCGCGCCATACTGGCGCTTAACACTGCTCGATAAAGCGTTCGCGAATTGTTTCCTCAAGGATTTCGTTTCATCGGAGCTGGGTTGTTGAATGACGCATAGCCCAACTGGTAACTCCACTAAGGTCAAATGTTCCACTTTTTAGTAAATAGCCAGACAGTGAATTAAACGACTGTAGCTGAGTCATTAGCTAATTTTCCGTCAGCCAATAACTTAACCCGGATAGAACTTA
>WFLX010092706.1_pt1 | contig 20368 bp, 15 predicted proteins | sample 4967041 | NCBI WGS metagenome assembly WFLX01 (sample SAMN12857096, study PRJNA449069) | gut metagenome | isolation source: stool from male and female vole | host: Microtus ochrogaster | place: USA:Florida | collected 2017
TTCGTACACGATGATTTCAGCAACAAGGCTGTTTCCGTTGACGACATCGACCACCGTACCCACTGACACGCCCTGGACGGGGATTTCGATGATTCCGCCGGAGACGCTCAGAACGGTGGGCGGGCAAAGCGTATTGGCAAAGTCAAGGGCGATTGTTTTTGCGACCGCCTCTGCCATTTCCTTTGGAGAAAGCACCTTAGATATAAACTTTCCCGGATCGGCAACATGACCTTGCTGGAACTGCTTGTCAAAAACAATCTCGCCTGTTTTTGCGTCCGAAACTTTTGCGGCAACCGTTAGCGCATACGTATTGACTGGAGAAAAAAGTTTGGGAATTTTGCCGCTAAGGACTTCCTCGGCTCTTGTTGCCGTAAAGTCCTCAATGACGGCTTCAAAAACATAGTCCGTATTGCTTTGATCTTCCGTCAAAACTTCAAACGCCCCTGTTTTGGCTATCTCTGAAAGAAGGTTAGAGTGCAAAACAGGGATAACGTCTGCAATGCTGACCGGTGTTTCTGCTTCATACAGTAAGTCGGGAGCGGCTGATGTTTGTTTTATATCCTTTACGGTACGTAATCCAGCAACCTTTCCCTCAGGCAGGTCTGTGCCATAAAGCGGTCCCCAATATCCTTTTACATTTGTTTCGCTTTGTGCCGCAGTCGTTTCCGATACGACAACCGCAGGCTTTTTGTTCTGCGCAGATATTGTTGCGAATGCACATGCCGCCGCAACAAAAACCAGAGCTTTTCTCATTTCTTCCTCCAAATCGTTTGGTGTGCAAAATATACCTATTAAGTCTATTTTTGCAAGATGTTCCCTATAGTATCGCATTAAAAAGGTGTTGTAAATACCTATTCGATTGAATATGGTATGATTATTCAAAGAATTATCCTTATTCATGCGGAAAGGCTCATGGTTCGACTGTGATACCGTATGAGAACGACATACCTTGATGCGCTGCGTCGAGGTATTTGATTAGTTTTAGATATGACGAATATCAGAAGCGTTTTGTCCTACAATATGAAGTCCCGGCGCAAGATGCTCGGCCTTTCTCAGATAGACCTTGCCGAAAAGACGGGAAGCGCGGCGAATTATATTTCCAAAATCGAAGCCGGGCGGCAGTTTCCCTCCGTGGAGATGATAGAAAAACTTGCGTCCGCGCTCCAGATGGACACGGTGGAGCTGTTCGCGCTTTCGGGGCAGCAGCAGGCCCGTATGCAGTCGGAAAAGTCCGCGCTTTTGCGGCGCATTTCTGACGAGGTGGACTTATTTATAGAAAAGATTAGCTCGCATGTTTCTCCGTAAGAAGAAGTGTGTTCCCTGGTAGGAAACATTCCGTTTTCTCCGAGAAAACGACCAGTTTCATACTAGAAAACTCCCCGTTTCATAGTATAAACCGCGCGGTTTCATCGGAAGAAACGCTGAGTTTTCTAGTATGAAACACTGCGTTCCGTTAGGGCGGTCCTGCGTGTTGATTGACGGGGGCGGGATTTCGCGGTATACTGGCAAAGATACTGAAATATGACCGAACATGACGTGATGGCGCAACATTCGTGCGCAGGGGCGGGGACAGTTCTTGTATGAGACGGATTCCCCTCAAGCGGCGGCCGCTTTTTTCTGCGGACGCGATTCCTGATGACAGCCGGGAGATACTCGAACATTTTGACCGCGTGGCAGCCGACGTGCTGCATTTGAGCGGCAAGCACCGGGTGCAGCTGGGNGGAACGATAAAACGGCTTTCGCATGAGCTGACCGACCGACGGGCGGCACGGCGCGTAGGCTACATGAATGACAGCGGCTTTGTCAGCGCGTACATCAATTATTTTATGTGGTGGAATTTGGTGCGGCTCACACGGCTTTTTGCGCCGTTGCCGCGCGGGGCGTTTTCCCTTGCGGACGGCGATGTCGTGCTTGACGTGGGGAGCGGTCCGCTCACCGTGCCGATTGCGCTGTGGCTTGCCCGTCCCGAACTGCGCGCAAAAAGACTGACCGTGTACTGCCTGGACTTGTCGCAGACCGCGCTTGCGAGCGGCGAGGAACTNTATCTTTCGGTGGCGGCAAAGACGCTCANGGCGGGCGAGTTGCCCTGGAACATCGTGCGCGTCCGGGGCGAGCTGGGGACGCGTATCAAAGAAAAAGCCGCGCTCGTCACCTGCGCCAATGTCTGCAACGAGCTGCTTCAGGCAAGCACGATGCCNCCCGACTTCCTGGCGAAGAAATACAGCGGCGACCTGCTTTCGTATATCGACGCGGAAAAAAAAGATGCGGGTATCCTGCTCGTTGAGCCGGGCGACCCGGTTTCCGCNCGGTTTGTCGCGCTCATGCGGGAAGCGTTGTTGCGCCGTTCGTTCGTGCCGTTCGCGCCCTGCCCGCACACGGCGCGCTGTCCGATGACGGGCAATGCGAAGAAAGGCGGCAAATGGTGCAATTTTGCCTTTGCCGCAGACGACGCGCCGCCTGCCCTGCAAAAAATCTCCGCAAAGGCGGGCTTGCCTAAGGAGCGCGCGGTNCTCAGTTTCGTGCTGGCAAAAAAGGGCGANCCCGCGCCAAAGCGCGATGCCGAATCGCCCGGAGAACAGCCCAAAAAACGGCTTGCCCTGCGCGTCACGTCGGATTTTATCCGTCTGCCTGAACTGCACAAGAGCGGGTACTATGCGTGCAGTGAGCTGGGCTTGGTGCTTGCCGTGGACAAGACGCACGTGCATCCGCACAACGGCGAGCTGCTTTCCGTCGCGTACCCGGCAGACACGGACGTTCGTGACAAAAAATCGGGAGCGATGATGATAGAAATATAACGCGCGGACAGGGTAAGACGCTTTCTTTGGCGCGTTCGTTGTGTTATACTACCGGTGCCACGGGAGAATCATACAGATGAAATCGAAGAAGCGGGACAGCATAAAGGTCGTTTCAGTTTTCAGCGGATTTGTCGTCGCCATTATTTTTGTGGTCGGGACGTTCTGGTCNGGGCGGCGCGCGAGCGATGATACGGAAAAAGCCGTGCGCAACGTGAGCCTTTTATATATGAACGAACTGACCAACCGCTACGAACAGGTGGTGGAGACTTCGCTTTCGACGTATGTCAACGACATGGAAATCGCGCTCGGCCTGCTGAGAAAAGAGAACCTTGCGAGCGACGAGGCTTTGCACACATATCAGGTGGAAATGAAACGGCTGTACGGGCTGGATAAATTCGCCTTTGTGGACACGCACGGGACTATCTACACGTCGCGGGGCACGCGCACGGACATTGGCCTGTACCAATTTGACTACAACGCGCTTTCTGCGCCCGAAATTTCAATTAAGGACGCGGGCGGCGATAAGAAAGTCATCATTGCCGCGCCCGTGGATCGCCTGCCGTTCAACGGCGACCTGCTCGTGGCCTGCTTTATGGAAATCGACATGGAAAAGATGCTGGCGGATTTTTCCTTGCAGTTCGTGAATGTCGGCATTACGTTCTGCACGATTTACACCAAGGACGGCGTTTCGTTCTCCAATACGTTCCTTGACGGGCTGGGCAGCGATGCCAACCTGCTCGACGCGCTGGAAAACGCCCGCTTTGAGAAAGGCTATTCGCTTGAGAAGATGCGCCGCGACTTCAACGANGGCANCGAGGGCATCGCCTCGTTCTCCTACAACAATATCCGCGAGACGATGTATTACAAGCCCGTGCGCAACACGGACTGGATGCTCACGTATCTTATCCATGAGAGCGTCATTTCCGACCAGATTATTTCTATTTCAAACGGTATCATCACGCGGAGTCATTGGTTTTCTGCGTTCGCCATTGTCGTCCTTGTCGCGCTGTTCATCGGCATTTTCGTGCAGATGCAGAAAAGCGCGCGGCTCATGCTCGAAAAAGAAGTCGCCGATACGGAAAACCGCATTACGCAGGAGGAACTGCGCAAGCAGCTCGCCTTGCAGCAGGAAATCTCACGGCAGGAACGGCGGCACTGTGCGCAGGACAACATGATTACCGCGCTTGCCTCGGATTACCGCAGCGTCTATTACGTCAACCTTGACACCGACGACGGCATCTGCTACCGCACGGACGGGTCGCTTGAAATTGCGGTCAACGAGGGCGGCCATATTCCGTTCCGCCAGACGTTCGCCGCCTACGCGAACAACTTTGTGGCGGAGGAGTACCGGCAGAAATTCCTTGACTTTATCGACCCGGAGAACATCCGCGCGGCGTTGCACAAGAACGCGCTCATTTCCATCCGCTATCTGGTGAACCATAAGGGCAAAGGCACGTATGAAATGCTCCGCATGGCGGGCGTTCGGAAAGAAGAGGAGCGCGTTGACGGCAAGATTACGTTGATCGGCGTGGGCTTCTCCGACATTGACGAAGAGATGCGCGAGTCGCTCGCCAAGAATCAGGCGCTTTCCGACGCGCTCAAGATGGCGGAGGAAGCGAGCAAGGCAAAGACGGCGTTCTTGAGCAGCATGAGCCATGAGATACGCACGCCGATGAACGCGATTATCGGGCTGGATACGATTGCGCTCAAAAACAAGCAGTTGTCCGCCGAGACGCGCGGGCAGCTGGAGAAAATCGGCATGAGCGCGCGGCATCTGCTCGGCCTGATCAACGACATTCTTGACATGAGCCGCATTGAGAGCGGGCGGATGGTACTCAAGAACGAGGAGTTTTCGTTCCGCATGTTCCTTGACCAAATCAACACGATTGTGGACAGCCAGTGCCGGGACAAAAAGCTGCGCTACGAATGCACGATGATGACCAAAATTGACGAGCATTATATCGGTGATGACATGAAGCTCAAGCAGGTGCTGATCAATATTTTGGGCAACGCCATCAAATTCACGCCGTCACCCGGAACGGTTTCGCTTGCGATTGCATGCACGGCGCGGTTTGAGAACCAGACGACGTTGCGCTTTGTCATCTCCGACACGGGAATCGGCATGGACAAAGAATTCCTGCCCCGGATTTTTGACGCGTTCGCGCAGGAAGATGACACGGCGACCAGCAAATATGGCGGTTNGGGATTGGGCATGGCGATTACCAAGAATATCGTGGAGCTGATGAACGGCAATATCACCGTGGAGAGCGAAAAAGGCAAGGGATCTACGTTTACGGTGTCGGTCACGCTGCTCAACACAGAGCCGAAAGCGGAAGCAGCGTCGTTCGATGTCAATCCTGCCGATTTGAAAGTGCTTGTGATTGACGACGATGAAGTCGCCTGCACACACGCACGTATCGTCCTTGATGAAATCGGCATTGCGGCGGACACCTGCATGAACGGCGAGGGGGCGTTGAAGCTGATTCAGAATCAGGTCGCGCGGCACGAGCCATACAACCTCATTTTGGTAGACTGGCAGATGCCTGAGACGGACGGCGTGGAGCTGACGCGCAGAATCCGCGAGCTTATCGGGCAGGAGACGACGGTCATCATCCTTACCGCGTACAACTGGACGACCATTGAGGCTGAGGCAAAGTCTGCGGGGGTGGACAGTTTTATGAGCAAGCCGCTGTTCGCTTCCAGCGTGATGAGCGAATTTACCGTTGCCTTGCGCAAAAAGCACCGCGCCAATGTNGCCGCCGAAATGTCCAANGTCGATTTGCACGGGCGGCGTATCCTGCTTGCCGAAGATATGCAGATCAACATGGAGATTATGAAAGAGCTGCTGGACATGGAGGGCATGGAAGTCGAGCACGCAGAGAACGGGCAGATTGCCGTGGATATGTTCAAGGCGAGCGAGCCGGGGTATTTTGACGCGGTGCTGATGGACGTGCGGATGCCCGTCATGGACGGCTTAAAGGCGACAGCCGCCATCCGTGCGCTCGACCGCCCCGACGCAAAGGACATTCCGATTATCGCGATGACGGCAAACGCGTTTGACGAGGACGTGCAGCATTCGCTCCAGGCGGGCATGACGGCGCACCTGACAAAGCCCGTCGAGCCGGAAAAACTGTACAGCTCGCTTGCGGAGCTGATTGGCGCGCGGCTCGCCCGCTGACACTCTGCCGCTACTTGTACAGGCTTTTTATCTCTTTTGCGTACAAATCGTTGATTTTATAGCGCATGATTTCCTGCTTTGCGGAAAGCTCCACGCCGACTTCAAAGGGCTTTTCCAGCAGCGCGACTTTGTTGATGCGCTCGTACATTTTGAAGCCGTTTTTTGCGTTTACGCGCAGGCCGACTTCGTTTTCAATCAGGTGATTGATTTCCGTCGTCTTGAGCAGGTCGGCATACGTCTTGTACGCAAGGGCGCTTTCTTTGGCAAAGGATTCTATTTCGTCCTTTTCGGGAACGATGAGCGCGGCGAGGTAGCGTTGGTCCTGCCCCACGACGACCGCCGTCTGCACAAAGCGTGATTCCTGTATCTTCATCTCAATCGGGAGCGGCTCCACGTTTTCGCCGCCGAGCTGCACGATCGTGTCTTTGGCGCGTCCGCGCAGGACAATCTCATTGTGGCGGGTCAGTATGGCAATGTCGCCCGTGCTGAACCATTCGTCTTCGTTTATCGCTTTTTTGGTCAGGTCGGGGCGTTTGTAGTAGCCTTTCATCACCGTGCCNCCCTTGATTTCAAGCACGCCTTTCTTGCCGCGTCCTACGTCCTTGCCCGTCTCAAAATCGACGACGCGGGCGGAAATGCCCCGGATGGGCGAGCCGACGTTGCCGAACACGGGATTTTTAATCGGGCGCACGGATATAATCGGCGCGGTTTCGGTCAGGCCGTAGCCTTCCACCAGTTTTACGCCGATTGCCCAGAAGAACGCGTCCACCGCNCGCGGCAACGCCCCGCCGCCTGCCACGCCCGCGCGGAAACCCGTGCCGAGCATCGCCTTGATTTTGCGGAACACGAGCACGTTGCCCAAAAGCCGGATCGGATACAGCGCGAGCCAGGGAATGACGAATCCCGGCCATTGCAGCCACCGCTTGTCAATGCCGAAACGCGACGTCTTGTCGAACAGCACGCGGTCGATTTTGGCATGAATCAGCGCGACGCGCACGAAAAACCTGAACAGCAGGTAGATGATGCCGCCGGTCTTGCGCATATTGCGGTAAATGCCGTCGTACACTGCCTCAAACACGCGCGGCACGGCGGGAAGCACCTGCGGGTTCAAAGCCTTTAAGTCCGCGAGCAGCACCGCGCCAATCGGCTTTGAGTAGCAGATTGTCGCCGCCTGGCTCATCACCACGTATTCTACGGCGCGTTGGAACGCGTGCCACACGGGAAGCACCATCAGCCCGCGGTCGCCGGGATACAGGAAGATGCGTTCGTCCACTTCGTCCAGCTGCGTGATAAAATTGCCGTTGCTCAGCATGACGCCTTTGGGTTGCCCGGTCGTTCCTGACGTAAAAATAATCGTCACGAGGTCGTCCCACTTGCCCTTGTCAATCTCTTCGTTCACGGAATCGGGGTGCTGCTCGTTAAATGCCTTGCCTTTGGCAATGATGTCGGCGAACGTGAGCAGGACGATTCCTGCGTCTTTTGCGGCGTTGTTGTCTTTGTCGGTCGGCTCTTCAAAGCAGATGAGCGTCTGCACGAGCGGCAGCTGGTCGCGCAGGGCAAGCACTTTCTGAATCTGCGTNGAATTCTCCACGATGACCGTGCGGCATTCGGCGAACGAAAGGATATACGCCAAGTCGGCGGGGGTCGCGTCGCAGCCGCGCGGAATGTCTATCGCGCCGATCGCCATAATGCCCATGTCGGCGTGTTCCCATTCCCAGCGGTTGTCGCTTATCAGNCCGAGGTGGTCGCCGCGTTTTACGCCCAGGGCGAGCAGCCCGCCCGCAAAATCGACGGCATCGGCATACGCGTCCTTGTAGGAAATCGGCGTGAATGCGCCGTCCTGCTTGTACAGCTGGAATGCGGTTTCGGGATAGTCCTGCGCTTGTTTTCTGAAGATTTTTACCAGTGTTTTTTCCATAGCGTATGCTCCCCTGCCGTCAGAACGTCATCCCGTCGGTATATGAAATATCTTTCAGATTATATACCCGAACAGCATAAAAATCTAGGAAAAAAGGCGGGATTGCGGTATACTTGATGCCATGAGACGGCTGTTTTTTATCGTCGTGTTGACCTGCGGGCTGCTGTTGCCCGGTGCTGCCCGCGAGCGGATTTTCTTGTGGGACGGCGTTCCGGGCATGGAGACGAACGTGCGCGACACTATTTTGTATCCGTCGGTGGTGCGGCGTGACGACGGCAAGAAAACGGCGGCGGTCATCATTTGTCCCGGCGGAAGCTACCATCATTTGGGCATGCCGCACGAAGGCTTTGCCTCGCAGGATTGGTTTGTCTCCGTGGGAATCAGCGCGTTCGTCCTGCGCTACCGGGTGGCATACAATGCGCATCATCATCCCGCAATGCTTGAGGACATTCAGATGGCAATTGCGTTTGTNCGNGAACACGCGGACGAGTGGAATATCGACAAGACAAAAATCGGCGCGATCGGCTACAGCGCGGGCGGGCATTTGGTGACGATGGCGGGCGCGTTCGGGGCAGAAAGCGAGCTGGAGAAATGGGGCATACAAACGGCAGAAAGCGTGCGCCCCGATTTCGTCATGCCGGTGTATCCCGTCGTCTCCATGCAGGACGACATCGCGCACCGGCGTTCGCGCAAAAGCCTGCTGGGTCGCGACCAGTCGCCGGAGCGCAAGGATCGCTTCAGCATGGAACTGAATATTCCCGCCGACATGCCGCCAGTGTTCCTGCTCGCCTGCCGCGACGATCCCGTGGTGCTGTTTGAGAATGCCGTCCGGCTGGATGCCGCGCTCACGGAAAAAGGCATTCCGCATATGTTCGTGTCGTATGAGTGCGGCGGACACGGTTTCGGCATGAAAGCGCGGTCGGCAATCATGCGGGCGGAACACTGGAACGACCAGAAACTGCTTCCCTGGCTGCGGGAAATCGGCGCGGTGGACTGATGCTGACAGATTGACCAATAATGTCAAACTGGATATGATAACGATATGGCTGCAAGGCCGAGGAGATTTTAATGGCTGTTATTAAACCGATGGTTCGTTCAAACATTTGTATCAACGCGCACCCGATTGGCTGCGCGAAAGACACCGTGCGTCAGATTGACTATGTTGTCGCGCAGAAAAAGAAGCGCGGCACAAAAAGCCTGAAAGAAGGCGGCAAAGGTCCGCGGACGGTGCTGGTGCTCGGTTGTTCTACGGGCTACGGACTTGCAAGCCGCATTGCCGCCGCATTCGCCTACGGCGCGGACACCATCGGCGTTTCGTTTGAGAAAGAGGCGACCGAAACCAAAGGCGGCACTCCCGGCTGGTACAATAATATGCAGTTTGAGAAATCGGCAAAGGCAGCCGGTCTGCGCACGACGACGTTCAATGCGGACGCGTTCAGCGACGAATGCCGCCAGACCGTCATCGATGAAGTCAAGAAGTGGGGCGCGCAATTCGACCTTGTTATCTATTCGCTCGCGTCTCCCGTGCGTACCGACCCCGATACCAAAGTGCTTTATAAGTCAGTGCTCAAGCCGATTGGCGAAGTGTACGCCGGTCCTTCGCTCGACATGATGACGGGCGCGATGTCTCAGCTTGATGCCCAGCCCGCCACCGAAGAAGAGATAGCGAACACCGTCAAGGTCATGGGCGGCGAAGACTGGGAACGCTGGATTCGGCAGTTGGGCGATGCGGGCGTGCTTGCGGACGGTTGCCGCACGGTCGCCTATTCATATATCGGACCAAAGCTGAGCCATGCGATTTACCGTGACGGTACGATTGGCGCGGCAAAGAAAGACTTGGAAGCGCGCGCAAAGACGATTGACGCGCAGNTGAAAAAAATCGGCGGNGCGGCATACGTCAGCGTGAACAAGGGACTGATTACGCGTTCGTCGGCGGTCATTCCGATTGTCGTCCTGTACTTNAGCTGCCTGTTCAAGGTGCAGAAGGCGCAGGGCAAGCACGAAGGCTGCATTGAGCAGATGGAACGCCTGTTTGCCGAACGCCTGTACACGGGCGCGGACAATGCGCCTGATGCCGTGCCGNTTGACGCGGACGGCAGGATTCGCATTGACGACTGGGAACTTGACCCAGCCACGCAGGCAGCGATCGACGAGAAAATGGCGCAGATTACTGCCGAAAACGTCGNCGAAATCGCCGATCTTGCGGGAATCCGCCANGACTTCTTGAACATCAACGGCTTTGATGTTCCCGGCGTTGACTACGAAAAAGACGTCGCCCGCATGGATGTCATCGAGTAACACTGATAACACTGAACCCCGCGCCGGTGGGCGCGGGATTTTTTTGCTTTCTGCCGCATAAAGGATTTGCAAACTTTGGCAAAGCCGTATATAATGAATAGGTAAAAAAATATAAACGGTTAAAGCCCGCGCTAAAATAGTGTGCGGATTTTAGCTTTGAGTTTTTTCAAAACTCGTTTATATATTGTCATTTCTCACTTTGTTGCGAAATGACTTTTTCAACAACTTCCGAATCTGAAGATTCGCTCGTTGTCAAAAAATAAAGAACGTATTTCAAGATACAATCTGTTAAGGGAATTTTTCATGCAGCAACGTCATGAAACGGAGGAACGGGCATCATTTATCGTGCCGATTATCGTAGGTATCATCACGCTTTTTGTCGTCGTGTTTGTCATCTATCGTATGCAAGTGGATGCAATCCATGAAAAAAAGGCTCATGCGCATGGTTTGGTGCGTTCGGTCAGTTATAGTTTGCAGATTACGCTCGACGAGTATTTTGACATTACGCAGTTCTTGCGCACGTACATCATCAAGCACGACGGCGAAGTGTTCGACTTTCAGGACATTGCCGAATCGCTGTATTTGGAATCTTCCTGCATTGACAGTATTCAGCTTGCGCCGGACGGAATCGTCACCTATTCGTATCCGCCCCAGCGCGAGAACGAGAAGGTCAATCTGTTTACGGACTCGCTGCACCGCGACGACGCAAAGTATTCGCGCCTGACCAAACTGACGACCATTACCGGACCGTTTTCCCAGCGGCGGGGCGGGCGCGGGCTTTCAATCCACACGCCTATTTACCTGAAAAACGGCGAGGGACAGGATGTGTTCTGGGGCTTTTCGGTCGTTACGTTGCGTATGGCAGAAATCTTTCGCGCGGCGCACGTTGCGGACTTGCGGGACGAAGAATTCAATTATCAGCTCAAGGCAATCAACCCGCACAAAGGCAAGCTGGAGATTGTCGATTGCACCACGTATGATCAGCTGAAGGATGCGGTCACGCATGATTTTGCTATCCATAACACGGCATGGATGTTCTTTGTCATGCCAAAAACCGGGTGGCTGGACAAGCACATGCTGCTCCTAGAGATTCTGATAGGACTTGTCTTTGCGATTGTCGTTCCGTTCAGCGCGAATTCGTTGTGGAAACTGCTGAAACGGGAATCCGTGTTCAAGCGGCTGACGTACATCGATACGCTGACGGGATTGTACAACAGCCGCAAATTCCATGAGATTCTGCGCGAGCTGCACGAAAAGAAGAAGACGGCAGGCATTCTGTATATCGACCTGAACAGGTTTAAGCCCGTGAATGATACGTATGGACACAAGACAGGCGACGAACTGCTGTCTATCGTGGCAAAAAAACTGAAGAATGTCGTGCGCAGCGGCGATGAGGTGTTCCGTATTGGCGGCGACGAATTTACGATCGTCGTATGCAACGAAATCAGCGGCGGCGGGCTTTCCGGCTTGACGCAGCGTATCAAGACATCGATTGCCCGCGAGACGGTGATCGGAAATGCAAAGGTTCAGGTGACCGCGAGTATCGGCTATGCCCGCTATCCGCAGGACAGCTCGCGCTTTGAGAACGTTATCCAGATTGCGGAAGAAATGATGTACGCCGACAAAAAAGCAATGGGCGAAGAACGCTGACATCTGCCGGTGGCATGACAGGCAGGAAACCCGTATACCATTAAAAACGCCCCGCAAATTGTGCGGGGCGTTCGTGCAGGAAAGTAAGCGGTAGAAGGGAGTCGAACCCTCCTCACAGGCTTGGGAAGCCCGGGTACTACCGATGTACTACTACCGCATCTCATATCAGCATAGCGCAAACTGTTGAAAAATGCAACTGCTTTGACTATAATAAGGATATGAAAATCACGCCCGATTATACCGTCTTGTACAGCGATGATGCCATTGTGGCGCTCAACAAGCGCAGCGGTTTGCTCGTTGCTGCCGACCGCTACGATGAGNNCGCGCNCCGTTTGGACGTGATTGCAAAAGAATCGTTCGGAACGTTGTTCGCCGTGCATCGGATTGANAAGGATACGAGCGGCTGCGTGATATATGCGCGAACTGCGGAAGCGCACCGTGCGCTTTCGGGGCAGTTTGAGCGGCGTGATGTACGGAAATGCTACCATTGTTTGGTGTACGGTCGTCCGCTGTGGCAAGAAAAGCGCGTGGACGTGCCATTGCTCCCCGACGGCGACGCGCGGCATCGCACGGTCGCTCATGCACGGCGCGGGAAAGAAGCCGTCACGGATTTCCGTCTGCTCGGTGCGTGTGGTCCGTACAGCTGGATAGAGGCGCGTCCGCTCACGGGACGCACTCATCAGATTCGCGCGCACTTAAAAGAAATCGGTTTGAGCATTGTATGCGACCCGCTCTACAGCGGAAACCAAAAGCCCGTTCGCCTGAGCGAAATCAAGCGTTCCTGGCGCGGCAATGCGGATGAGGAACGCCCGCTGCTCAACCGGCTTGCGCTGCATGCGTATCAGCTGACGGTTGCGCACCCAAGAACAGGTGAGCAGATGACTTTTACCGCATCGTATCCAAAAGACATGGAAGCCACGCGCCGCCAGCTCAAGTCTGTTTTTGGCGTGGATTCGCTGGGAAACGCCCGGTGAAAGAAAGCGTTGTGTGCGCCTGCGGGAATACCGTGTGCGGTTCGGNTGCTGTGGTGGATTGGCGCGTGTATGTCGTTGGGGGGGGGTATAGTTGGTGAAGAAGCCGATACTGCTTGCCCTGTTGCTGTCGCTTTCCCTGGGCATGGTGTTTGCCGACGATTATTTTGCCGTTGAGCCGCGNATCGGCATTATGACTGGCACGGTGGGCGAATACTTNTTCATGCAGAAAAGCGACGGACACTGGAACAAAAACTCATATCTGGAATGGGAAGAAGTGGCGTTGCCGACGGTCGGCGTGGCAGTAACGGGTGCGCTCGGATCGTTTTCTGTGTCGGCGTATGTTGATGGCATGGTAAGNTTTCGGCTTGCGGGAATCAGTTCGGGCAGAATGTACGATTCGGACTGGAAAGTCGAAGGGATAAAGACCAATTATTCAATAAGCGAAAACACGGCGACGAGCAACATACAGACGGGCGTGATAGTGCGCTACGACTTTGCGTTGCTGCCGTTTTTGCGCGTCGCGCCGTTCGCGGAGTTCTCGTATGGCTACAAATCGTTTGAGGCGAACAACGGCTACGGCTGGTACGGCGACACGGTGGCATGGGACGACCCGAGTGCGCATTACTATCCCGACGGCAAATCGGTGCTGTGCGGGATTGATTATCGCTGCCATTTGTTTTCGGTGTACGCGGGGCTGTCGTTCCGCTTTTTATGTTCCGCACGCGTGTCGGTGCAGGCGGACGCGGCGTTTTTGCCGTATGCCTACGTGTATGCCGAGGACTGCCATTATACCAACGTAAAGCGCACGGAAGGCGCGTACTATGTGGACATCGTTCATGCGTTCGGCACACGGTGCAAGGCATCGCTTTCGGTTGCTTTCCGCGTGAACCGATCGTTGGAGCTGGGCATTACGGCAACGGGGCTTGTGGGCGGCGTGGAGCGGGGAGACACCTATGGAAGAGACCCTGCCAAAAACAAACTGTACCAGAACAAAGGCTATCAGGGCGGGTTTTCCCTGTACGAAGCGTCCGCGCGGCTTTCCGCAAAAGTCTTCCTTAAAGAATATCATTGAGCAGTTTTTCAAAACTGCTCAATGATATTCTCATGCGCGTTAAGCAACTTGTTGCGACGCGCATATAAATAAGCGAGTTTCTGAAAGAAACTCGAAATGAAAGTTTGCGGCAGTATTTTGACGCAAACTTTAAACATTTGTTTTCTAACGTATTTTCGTAACGGTTTTTTTGTTTTCGTGGTATAATTGAAGTGCTGATACACGGCAGCGGAGGCGTACCATGAAAAGAATCATCACTATCAGCCGCGAATTTGGCTGCGGCGGACGCGTTATCGGGCAGGCAGTGGCAAAAGAACTGGGCTATGACTTTTACGACAAAGAGATAATCGACCTGTCGGCAAAGGAGAGCGGGCTTTCGGCAGACTTTATCGCGAAGAACGAGCAGAGCCTTTCTTCCGGGTGGCTGTACAACTTGCTTTTGGGGTCGAGCTACGCGGACGCGCACATGGGAACGCACGCACACGCCCATTCCGCACAGCCGGCGGCACTTCCGCTTGCGGATCAGGTGTTCAACGCGCAGCGCAGGACGATCCTCTCGCTGGCAAAGAAAGGCCCGTGCGTCATTGTGGGACGGTGCGCGGATTATATTCTGAGCACGTCAAGCGAAATCGACCAGAACGACTTGCTTGACGTGTTCATCTATGCCGATATGGACGACAAAATAAAACGGGCCGTGGCATGCTACGACATTCCCGAAAAAGACGCGAAAAAAGTCATACAGCAGCGCAACAAGCGGCGCGCAAACCATTACAATATGTTTACGGAGCATGTCTGGGGCGAGCGCATGTATTACGACCTGCTGGTGAACAGTTCTTTGCTTGGACTGGACGGAACGGCGCGCCTGATTGCGCAGGTTGCCCGGCAGGCATAATGTCCGGCATTACGCCTGCGGCAGCGTAATGCGCACACTCTTAATGCGCCGCTGGCACTGCTCTTCAATGCGGTAGGCAATGCCGTCCACCGTGATTGCNTCGCCNGTTTCGGGCAGCGCGTCAAACTGTTCGAGCAGGTAGCCGCCGAGCGTGTCATAATCCTCACTGTCAAGNTCCAGGTTCAGCAGTTCGTTTACGTCGGTCAGTCGCAGGTCGCCGGGAATGATGAATTCGGTAGGCGACAGTGCCTGAATGCGCTTTGCGGGCAGCGGCTCTTTGGTCGGNTGTTCCATAATTGTGCCGCCGAACACCGCGCGCAGAATATCGTCCATGGTCACAATGCCGCTGTTGCTTCCCGTCTCGTCCACGGCGACGGCAAAATGCACCTGCTCCGCCTTGAACTTCTGGAGCAGCTCAAGCGCGGTGAGCGTCTCCGGCACGAACAGCGCAGGACGCATGCTGCGCCTGACGAACGATGTACTTTTGCCGGTGCGCTTGGTCAGCAGGACATTCTTATAATACAGCATGCCCACCACGTTGGTAAAATCGCCGTCGCAGACGGGCAGCCGCGAATAGCCCGTGTCGGCAAACAGCCGGACTATTTCGGGGTATGTCGCGTCAACCGGCACGAACTGGACGCGGCTGCGGTGGATCATAATGTCGCGGATACGCAGGTCAGTGAACTCAAAGATACGGTACAGCATCCGTTTTTCGCTGTGTTCCAGCGTGCCTTCCGTCTCGCCCACGTTTATCAGCGATTTAAGCTCCTCCTCGGTAATCAGCTGCTTGTCGTAATGCAGGAAGCGGTTAATGATGACCGTAATGCCTTCGGTCAGCTTGGTAAAGAACCAGACAATCGGCATGAAGAGTTTTTGCAGGACGATGAGCGGGCGGGCATTGCGGCTGGCGACTCCTACGGGNTTGACGGTCGCAATNGTCTTCGGCACGATCTCGCCAAAGATAGTCAGCACGAACGCCATGATAATCGTCGCGTAGGTCGTGCCCTGATTTCCGGCAATGGCGATTGCCACGGTCGCGCCCAGGCCTGACGCGAGCGACGTGACGAAATTGATGCCGATAAGCACGAGCGAAAGCAGGCGGTTCATGTCGCTTTTGAGGTAGGCAATCCGCTTTGCCGGCGTGTTGGCGGCGTTCCCGTTTGCGTCATGGCTTTCTTTTTTGAGCAGCTGGCGCAGCGTAATCTTTGAGATAGAAAGGTACGCCGTCTCGGACGAGGCGAAAAAACCGACGACGTACACGAGGAGCGCGGTTGCGACAACCGGCAGGACGACAGAGACAATCACCGCACGCCCCCGTTGTCGCGGACGCAGTGAATCTGTGCCACGCGCAGCCCGTCCATCTGGGTGACGATAAACCGGTAGCCGTTCGACTTGACCACTTCGCCAACGCCGGGAATGCGCCCCAGCCGTTCGCAGACAAACCCCGCCACGGTCTCGCTGTCGTCCGCTTGCAGGCGGATACGCAGCCGCTCCTCAAAGTCGCTCAGGCGGGCAGAGCCGTCAATAAAGAAATCGTCNGTGTCNGTCACCTGCAAGTCGGCGGTNCGCTCGTTCTGCTCAATGTCATCGGCAATGTTCCCCAGAATCTGGTGCGCAATGTCTTCGGTGGTAAGAATGCCGTCCGTGCCGCTGTATTCGTCAATCACAATGGCAATGCTTTGCTTGTCGTTATGCAGCAGTTCCTGAATCGCGCTCATTTTGGTGCTGCCGGGAATAAAGATTGGCTTGCGCATGACCTTCTCGGCGGTAAAGTCGGCGCGGTCGCCCTCATAGAACAGCAGGTCTTTCACGTACAGCACGCCGATGATGTCGTCAATGTCGTTCCTGATGACAGGGAAGCGCGAATAGCGCGTGCGCTCGCTCAGTTGCACGATGTCGCGGTAGCGCATGCCGGCAGGAATCGTGACGACGCGCTTGCGCGGAATCATAATGTCGGTCGCGTCCAAATCGGTGAATTTGAACACGCGGCTGAGCATCGTTTTTTCGCCCTTCTCGAGCACGCCTTCTTCGCCGCCCACGTCAATGAACGTCTTTATCTCTTCTTCGGTGAACGACACGTGCTTGGTCTTGGTGTTGATGCCGAACAGCCGCAGGATAGCGCGGGAAATGCCCGTAAAAATGGCGACGAACGGCTTGAGTACGATATACAGCCCCGTCACAAAGCGGCTCACGCCAAAGGCGAACGGCTCCGGGTGGCGCGTGGTGACGATTTTTGGGGTAATCTCGCCGAACAGCAGCAGCAGGATAGTCGCCACGGCGGTGGAGACGCTCAACCCCGCAGGACCGAACAGCCGCAGCGCAATGGACGTGAGGATGACCGAAAGCATGACGTTTACCAGCTCGTTCGCCACGAGCAGGGTATTCAGCAGACTTTCTTTGTGGTCGAGCAGTTTTCCCACGCGAATGGCTTTTTTGTCGCCTTGCTCGCGCAGGAAATGCACACGCAGTTTGTTTACGCCCAAAAAGGCGCTCTCTGCCGCCGAAAACAGCATGGAACAGACGACACACGCTGCGGCGGCAATCAGCAGGACAATAAACGAATCGGACGGAGGCTCGGAGTCCATGGTCACTCCGCCGTGACCGCGTTTGAGTCGGCACCGACGGCTGTCATGTCCGCTTCGCCCTCGTCTTGCGTCGGCGCGCTCATGCGGTCATCAAGCGATTGCAGCAGCAGCGCAATCTGCGGGGCGCGGTCGCTGTTGGGCGCGGCATCATAAGAAGCCTGCACGTATTTCTTGATCTGCGCATAGTCCGGATCGCCGCTGCCCGCCAGGAAATAGCCCGCGTAGTAGTACGCCTGTTGCTTTTCTTCCGGGGAAAGAAACTTGTTCTTTGCCGCGTCGGCAAATGCTTGTGCCATGGCCTGCGGGTCGTTGTCGAGCACGGCGGCAGTTGCCTGCGCGTCCGCAAGGGCAAGCACGTATTTTCCTGCCAGCCCCGTCTTGTTCTTGGGGTCAAGCGCAAGCACTTGCTCGGCAAGCGGCGCGAACGCATACGTCTGGCGCTTGTCGGCAATCGCGTACAGCGCATCGATTGCCCGCACCTTGTCTTCGTCCGAGCCTGCGCCGAGGGCCGCATACGCCGCGTCAAAGGCGGCGATCGCCTCCGCGTTCAGCTCGATCTCTTTTTTAAAGTCGTCGGTCGTCTGGAGCGTGGTGTCGTAGAACAGCGCGGTAATAGGATAGCCCTCTTTGGTCAGCAGGAAGAACATGGGGCTCATCTGCACGCCGTATATGGTGGCGAGCTTTAAGTTCTCTTCGAGCGTGGCGGACAGTGCCTCGTTCTCCTGCGCCTGCTCGTAGCGGCTGTTTGAGAANTCAAGGTTGACCAGCACGTAGTCGCCCGTGATGTCCGCAAGGAATTCGTCCTTGTCCAGCAGGTTCTCTTTCAGAATGACGCTGAGCTGNTCCTGATCGTCCGCACTGAAAAACAGGATGATNCTCTTGTCTGCCTGCTGCGCGGCGATTTTTGCGTNGTCAAGGTTATCAAGCCAGCGCGTCGCGTCAACGGTCTTGGAAAGGTCAAGGCGCGGGGCAAACGACTGCCGCGNNGTTTTCTTGCACGCGGCAAACGAAAATGCCGCAACGAGCGCGGCGGCGAACATCAGCATCTTTTTCATCGGTATCTCCTCATTATGTATCACTATAGCAGAATCGCGCGGAATGTTCTATATAAAAACGATAAAAATGCCCCGGCGACATGTTAGCTAGAGTGACGCGACATATTAACTAGAGTGACGCGACATATTAACTAGAGTGACGCGACATATTAACTAGAGTGACGCGACATATTAACTAGAGTGACGCGACATATTAACTAGAGTGACGCATCATATTAGCTAGAGTGACGCATCATATTAGCTAGAGTGACGCATCATATTAGCTAGAGTGACGCATCATATTAGCTAGAGTGACGCATCATGTTAGCTAGAATGGCGCATCGCATTAACTAGAGTGACGCGATATATTAGTTAGAATGATGCAACATGTTCGTTAGGCTTTCGCGGCATATCGGCCGTCGGGCGGCACATAAAAAACAGCCGTCCAGTAAAACTGGACGGCTGCCAGGAGGAAATGTTTGCAGTCAGTATGCCGCAATATATATTAAGGTATGAAACCTTCGGTGGGAATCACGCGGTTCGGTTATGCAGTCTGGGTGACTGGCACCTGGAATGTAGCGACAGCGNATGCTATNNGAGATTCCTTACGGAATACTTTCTTGCTGCCACTATACTGAGTCACAAGCCGGAGCCGATANTNGCAACNNCCNTTNAGACTNGCTGGGATAATGAGGCACAGAACATTTTTGCTGTTCGTACTCATGTCTGCTGGAGAAACCTTGACGATTTCTGTCGCGTCATGCACGTTCTCAAAGTACAGACCGACTGCCTCATCGTCGCCGACGAGGCAGATGTTCCTGCCCTTGATGCTCAAAAGCCCGCCCGGCGTGAGTGCCGTGTCAGTCTGCGTCCGTATGTCCTGCACACCGTCAATCACGGGGTGGCAGGTGTTGCCTTGCGTGATTACTGGCGTGAGGTTTGCCATAGTCTCGGAAGTTTCATCACTCGGCCGTAGACGGACGGTGATGGTGTGAACTCCCTTGGTGAATGGCGACTGGTCATCGGCGAATGTGCCTTTGACCGACGGATACAGCGTTCCGATGTCATCTTCTGTAGAGATGCCCTCGGCGAGCCGTTTTTTTCGTGCATGGCAGATTTTATGCCAGATGTTTTCAATTACTTCTGCTGACAGACCACAGTTGTTGCCGGAGGCAACAAGGTCATTGCAAATGTCAGCCATAGAAGCTTTGTCTCTGTTTACCACTTTTGCATGGTAGGTGACTTTACCGTCTTTTTTCTGGAGGTGAGTGGGGTATAATGCTATTGCTAGCCGCCCCACTTTTAAGTCTAAGTTATCATTTAACATAATAAACTCCTAATTTTAATATTATTTTTAATAAAAAAAGTAAAAAATAAAAACAGTTTCCGTGCGCTGAATGCGACATNAACTGTATATGAAAGAAAAGCTCCTTTCAGTGGGACTGCGCNCTCATACGCGTGATTCCTTCCCTGGCGGTTNCAAAGANCACATTGCGTGTACTGCCTAAACAATAGGTTTCCACCTTGTCTCTCTAGCATAACATGCTTTTGCAGAANGTCAATGANATTATTGCCGATTATTGAAAAAAAATCACGGCAGAAAGGCTTCTGCCGTGATGCGCCGTGCTAGTGCGCTGTCTGCGCGTGGCGGTTATTGGACGAACAATGACTCGAAGTCTTGCGCATAGCACGCGATAAAGTCGTAGTCGTACTGCTCGTCTTTCTTGGGCATATAGATAATCGTCCCGTCGTCCTGTTCTTCTGGCACGAACGTGACGTTTGTGTAGGGGTTCAGTGCGACGGTCGTGTCCAGGAACGGCGCGGAGAACGTTATCTCTTTGGGAACGTCATGCGTCGCAACGGGTGTCATTTCGTCGGAGACATGCACATACGTATTGTCTCTTTCGGGATTGTTGCCCCATGTCTGCCATTTTTCGTCCCATATCGTCGGCTCGTCGTTAACGGTTTGCTGGACTTTATACCGTATCGCCAC
>WFLX010305763.1_pt1 | contig 20366 bp, 12 predicted proteins | sample 4967041 | NCBI WGS metagenome assembly WFLX01 (sample SAMN12857096, study PRJNA449069) | gut metagenome | isolation source: stool from male and female vole | host: Microtus ochrogaster | place: USA:Florida | collected 2017
GCTTCTTGTTTTGTGGATGTATGCTGTTGGTGTGAAGCTGCTATGTCGGTCTGTTGGACATTTTATCACATGGAATGTTGATTGAATATACAAATTATGCCGTCATGTTTGGACACACTTTCGGAGACAGTATCTGTGTGTGTAGCATAGCAAAGAAAGAGTCCTAAAGTCTATCTCGACTTTAGGACTCTTTCTTTGCTATTTTGTGTGTTATGTTAATGTAGCTCTTCTACTTGATACCTAACTTCTTTGCAATGTTCTTTGGAAGGGCATCCTTGTGGATGAGGATGTTCATGGTTTTGTAGGCAACGAATGTTTTGGACGCATACCATACACCTTTGTACTTGTAGTCTGTACCCCATGAGTTCTTTACCATGAAATACTCTTTGCCGTTCTGGTCGGTAGCGATGCCGTATATCACCATGCCGTGGTCATCGGTAGTTTCCCAGTTGTCGTATGCCTCTTGGCGCATCTCTTGCGTGACGGTAATTTCGGGCAATGGACGGGCGGTATAGGCAGCACGGCTGGGGGTGGCTGATGTGCCAAACCAATGTTCGTAGTCGCTGCCGTTGGTTTCCTTCACTTTCTGAAGGTCTGGGCATACAGCGATGCCTTCGCGAGAGAATCCGTTCTCGGATACGTCAGCTCCCCATGCAAAGGTGTAGCCGTTCTTTACAGCAGTCTCCATCACTTCCATAAACTCGTCGAGGGGAAGATTGTAAGAGAGTCCCCAACGCCAGTTGTCCTGCACCTCGATGATGAACTGCTCGTAGAAGGGATGGTGTGTAAAGGAAGTGAGGCTTACGTAGTCGTCCATGTTAAGACCTGTGGATGCCATGTAAGATTGTGGGGTGTATTTCTTACCCTTATAGGTAAATTCTGTGGGACACTCGCCAAGATAGGCATCGAGTGTTGCGTTGATGGGCTTGAACCAGATGGGGGAGAGTTTCTTCTGTTCGCCTTTGGCAACAGCGTTCACCATAGGGGCAAGAATGCTGAAGAACTCATTGAAGTTAGGCAGCGAGTCGCCATAGAGTGTGCCTGGTTCGGGCATGGCTGACTGAGGAATCATACCGTAATGCTTCATACAATATACGCAGTCGTAGAAAGAACCGCCTTGGCTGAAGTNCATGTCGCCGTGCAGACGAACCGTGGCTTTTGCNCGGTCCTCGTNANTCTTGTGGACAANGTACATNTCAGAGAAGTCCCATTCTCCTTTGCCCATACGGAGCAGTTCTGCCTCGAAGAAGCCGAGGGAAGAGAATGCCCAGCATGTGCCAGAACGGTTTTGGTTTTTTGTGGATGTGATTGGATTCTCTTTCACCACGGTGAACTGGAATCCCTCGTTCTTCTCTTGTGCGAAGAGGGTGGTGCCGAGCGTTAGGAGCGCGGTCAATAATAAAGTCTTTTTCATATAGTTGTTAGTTATGAATGATTGTCTTATTTGTTGTTGATGAACTCTTCCACATCGTCGATGTGGTATGGAATAATCTTGTCACCAATCATCTTGCAGCCGTCCTTGGTGATGAGGATGTCGTTTTCCAAACGGATACCGCCAAAGTTGCGCCAAGGCTCTAATGCCTCGTAGTTGATGAACTCCATGTGCTTCTTCTCTGTGCGCCACAAGTCGATGAGATGAGGAATGAAATACATGCCTGGCTCGTCGGTCATGACGAAGCCTTCCTGCAAACGTCGTCCACAACGCAGGTTGCAGAGACCGAACTGGGTAGATGGTTGTACTTCATCGTCGAAACCGAGATAATTTTGTCCCAAGCCTTCCATGTCATGAACATCCATGCCCATCATGTGACCAAGACCACAGGGGGAGAACATGGCGTGCGCACCTGCTTGAACCGCCTCTTCTGTGTCGCCCTTCATAAGTCCAAGCGACTTCAGATGGTCAACCATCACACGGGCAGAACCAAGGTGTATATCAAGCCATTTCACACCGGGCTTCGCGTTGGCAATCACCCAGTCGTGAGCGGCTTCCACACCTGCATAAAGGTCGCGTTGCTGCTGAGTGAACTTACCTGAGACAGGTGTCACACGAGTGTGGTCAGAGCAGTAGTTCTCGCTGGTTTCAGCACCAGCATCGCAGAGCATCATTCGCCCTGCTTCCATAGGCTTGAAGCTTGGAAAACCATGTTGAATCTCACCATGGGTAGAGAGAATGGCAAGGAAAGATACACCATCGCCATAGCTCATGGCGATACCTTCAATGACACCTGCAATATACTTCTCGGTTACGCCTGGAGCACAAAGCTTCATCGCGGTGGTGTGCATCATGTAGCCAATCTCGGAAGCTTTCTTCAGTTCTTCGATTTCTTCAGGCTTCTTAATGGAGCGCATGGCAACAATCGACTTGATGAGTTTCACGGAAGCTTTTTCTCTTGACTGCAAGGGATGAATGTTCACGAGGTCAGCAAGTTGAATCATCAGGTCGTGACGATATTGTGGCAAGAAATGGATGGTCTGTCCTTTGGCTTTAGCCGCATCTACCATCACCTTCAGCTGTGCCATCGGTGCCGTGTTGCTAATGCCTGTACTGGCTGCAAGGTCAGCTACTGACGGCACAAAACCTGTCCAGATGATTGTGTTAATGTCGATGTCGTTGCCGAACACATACTCTTGGTCGTTATCGACGTCAATGATAGCAGCCAATCCCTCACGTTTCAGACCGAAATAGTATAGGAAGTTGCTGTCTTGACGGAAATGGTATGTGTTGTTTGGATAGTTGTTGGGCACATCGTTGTTGCCAAACATAAGGATAAGTCCTTCACCAACTCGTTTCTTCAGTTCAGTACGGCGCTGAACATAAATATCTTTTGCAAACATATATAGCTAAGTCTTATTCGTTAGTAATATGGTACAAAGATAGTGGAAAAAGGTTGAACAGACAAGTTTTCGTTTGTTTTTTCCGTCTTTTAGTCATTGGCATTAAACGAGATTATGCATGAATGTGNTTCTCTTGTGCTATTCTGNCTCAAACGCCCTCTGTTTNGATTGATAGTCGGTNTNCAATGCTTGGGCNAGGNGTTTTACTTTNGGAATGTTGTTGCTTCGACGTTCGATGCACAGATGAATATCGTCCAACTTTTGTATTACACCATAGTGACGATTGTTATAGTCGGTAAAGTCCTTATGGGAACGAACTTGGTTCAGGTCATGGATGAGTTGCTCAAGATTGGCGATGACACCACTGGCTGGAATCTCGTAACGGCGGCAAACATCATCGTATGTGCTAACGGCTTGTTCGCTGTACGTGTAGAGAATGGTGCGTTCATGCTGTTTGAGGTTCTTGGCACTATGTGTTACCTTGACAATCAGGGTCTGGTGTTCCTTCTTTGCATCAATGAGTGCTGTAGGCGAATTGACCATTGACAGGGAACGTATGTCATTGTTGAGGTCGTTGCAAAGAGCAGCGCACTCAATGCTGATGTCCTCCTTCTCTGCAATGCTGTCGCAGATGATGTCCTCCAATGTGGGAAGGTTCTCCCATTCCTCGTCTGTTATCTCTTGGGGAAATTTCTCCTTCCGCGTTTCGCAGGCTACGAGTGTGAGCAGCAGGGAGAGCAGGATAGGGGTTATGATGTTTTTGTTAGCCATTGCTATAATATAATAATGTGTATAAAAAGGGACATATCCTTGTGGACATGTCCCTTTGGTATGATGCTTCAGTGAGAATTATTCACCTTTAGCTTCGTCGGTCATCTGAGCCTTAAGAGCTGCAAGTGCGTCGATGTCACCGAGAGAAGTAGATGCTGCCACATTCTTGATGACAGGAGCCTGCTCCTTCTGTGGACGGCTTGCCTTCTTAGCTGCGCTTTCTGCCTTCTTGGCAGCCTTAGCCTCTGCACGAGCTACATCTTCAAAGATGCGAGAGTGAGAGAGGATAATGCGCTTAGAATCTTTGTTGAACTCAATCACCTTGAAGTCGAGAGTCTCGCCCAGCTGTGCCTGGCTGCCGTCTTCCTTCACAAGGTGCTTAGGAGTTGCGAAGCCTTCTACACCGCCTTCGAGGGCGATAACTGCACCCTTGTCGAGCACTTCAGTAATCTTGCCCTGATGTACAGAGTCCTGTGTGAAGATTTCTTCGAACTTGTCCCAAGGATTCTCCTCCAGCTGCTTGTGGCCGAGAGAGAGACGACGATTTTCCTTGTCGATGTCGAGCACCTGAACTTCAATAGGCTCACCAATCTTGGTGAACTCTGATGGGTGCTTCACCTTCTTGGTCCAAGAGAGGTCGGAGATGTGGATAAGACCGTCAACACCTTCTTCCACTTCAACAAACACGCCGAAGTTAGTGAAGTTGCGAACCTTGGCGGTGTGCTGGCTGCCTACAGGATACTTCTCCTCGATGTTCTCCCATGGATCAGCCTTCAGTTGCTTCACGCCGAGAGACATCTTGCGCTCCTCGCGGTCGAGGGTGAGGATGATAGCATCCACTTCGTCGCCCACCTTCATGAACTCCTGTGCAGAGTGGAGGTGTGCGCTCCATGACATTTCAGATACGTGGATAAGACCTTCTACACCAGGTACAATCTCAATGAATGCACCGTAGTCAGCCATCACAACAACTTTGCCGTGCACCTTGTCACCAACCTTGAGGTTAGCATCCAAAGCATCCCATGGGTGTGGAGTGAGCTGCTTCAGACCGAGGGCAATGCGCTTCTTCTCGTCATCGAAGTCGATGATAACAACGTTGAGCTTCTGGTCGAGCTGAACGATTTCCTTAGGATCGCTTACGCGGCCCCAAGAGAGGTCTGTAATGTGGATGAGACCGTCAACACCACCGAGGTCGATGAATACGCCATAGTTTGTGATGTTCTTGACAGTACCTTCAAGAATCTGACCTTTTTCGAGCTTAGAGATAATCTCCTTCTTCTGTGCCTCAAGCTCAGCCTCAATGAGTGCCTTGTGGCTAACAACCACGTTGCGGAACTCCTGATTGATTTTCACAATCTTGAACTCCATGGTCTTGCCAACGAATGTATCGTAGTCGCGGATAGGCTTCACGTCAATCTGAGAACCTGGGAGGAATGCTTCCGTGCCAAACACGTCAACAATCATACCGCCCTTTGTGCGGCACTTCACGAAACCATTCACGATTTCGTCGTTTGCGAGCGCTGCATTCACGCGGTCCCAAGAGCGTGCCTGACGTGCCTTCTTGTGAGAGAGCACGAGCTGCCCCTTCCTGTCTTCCTGATTCTCGATGTAAACCTCAACAGTGTCGCCAACTTTGAGGTCTGAAGTGTAGCGGAACTCGTTCTTGGCGATGATACCCTCGCTCTTGTAGCCGATGTTCACCACCACTTCGCGGTCGTTGATAGCGGTAACAGTACCTTCAACANNCTNGNTGTCGTTCACANTGTNGAGNGTGCCTTNGTAGGCNNCCTGTTGNGCGGCCNTGTNAGCNGNGCTCACGCCGTCGTTCTCGAATGCCTCCCAGTCGAAACCTNCCAGCGGNTTGATNTCTTTNNNTTCCATAAATAATNAAANGNGNGTTNAGTTAATAAAGTTAGACATTATGTTGATAAAATCTAATTTGCTTGTCGCTTGCAACCGCATCTTCATCCTCTCCTCAGCACATTAGTTGTACAAAACGGCTACAAAGTTAAGGCTTTTCTGATGGATGACAAAGGGAAAAGCTGGAAATTATTCACCATCTGCCAGCACAGGCCATCCATCTGGGGTGAAATTCATTTTGCGGAGGAATATCTTTGCTTNTCCATGATGTGCTTTCTCATAGGCATGGGCAAGGAAATACCATTGTCCGTCAAACTGATAGGCGGAGCAATGACCTACACCGAAGAAATCGGCATTGGGACCGATGAGGGTGTCACCGCCTCCCTTTGTCATGNGCNGACCTTTGCTGTCCACGTATGGACCTTTCACTTTCTTGCTGCGCCCTACGACGGTGCGGTAGGNGCTNCGTTCGCCTCGGCAGCANTAGTNAAAGCTGACGNAGAGGTAGTAGTATTTCCCATGCTTGATGATGAAAGGAGCTTCGACCGCATTGTCGCCTGCTTCGATAGTGTCGTTCCCCTCGATGGTATAATGAGCGATGTTGTCAATCTCCGCCAATGTCACCTTTCTGCCAACACGCCTTGAAATGGTTGTAGGCTTGCCAGCAAGCGTCTTGAAGTCTTTCTTCAGCCGCACAAGTTGGATGCCGTCCCAAAAAGAACCAAAAGTGAGCCAAGGCGAGCCTTTCTTATCTACAATGAGATTTGGGTCGATGCAGTTGTAAGCATCCACATGCTGGTGGGAGACGATGACTGCCCCTTGGTCTTCCCACTTGTAGAGAGGCGACGTGGGGTCAAGCGTCTTGTTTGTAGCGAGTCCGATGGCCGAGCCGTTTTTGCCAAACGTAGAGCATGAGTAATACATGAGCCATTGACCATTATGTCGGCTAATGTCGGGTGCCCAAGTGTGTCCACGATAGCCTCGGATAGAGTCGATAGCCCACTGGGGGATAGGGCTGAGCACAGACTTTTCTGGCTGCCAAGTCTTCATGTCGGCAGAAGAGATGCTGCTGATGCCCATGCCCGTAGAAAAGATGTAATAGCGTCCATCCTCTCCACGCGCCATCACAGGGTCGTGTACATCGGGGTGAGTGGTGTCAACATGAAACCGTGGGCGATGCTGTTGTGCATGGATAGGCAGGATACTGCTCCCTAAGACCGTGAGTAGAAATAGGATTTGTTTCATAGGGTAGTGTGTTAGTTGTAAAGTGTTAGTATAATGAATAGGTAATCTGGTAATTAGCGAAAATTGTTGCAGCTTTAAGGTGTGAAGGCTTCATACATTGCAGACAACAAGCACTATGCGAGGGCAAAGTTACAGCATTTATCCGTGTTGTGCATAGTCTCTGCCTGTTTTTTGATGCTTAGATAGCAAAATATGCTGTGAAACGCATTTCTTGTGGGAGTCATCATGCTTTTGTCTTCATTCGTAATAAGGGTTATCCCCAGTGCTAAGCACGTCTCTTTTGTCCTCAGACGAGAATCTGTAAAACCTTGTCTTGGGATACTTCCATGTTTGAAGCAGTTTCACAGCCTCCCAATCGGAGTCCCCGACATCGGTTCGTCGGTGTCGGGGACTTCGGTGAACCGATGTCGGGGACTCCGATTGGGAGGTACAGAAGCTATCCCCCGTGCTGAAGTGTCTTACAGCCAATATCAAACCATCTGGTCTGTTATCCTTCCTTATTCGTCCTGACGAGGTGCTGTTAGCGTGTCGGTCGTGGTTGCTGTTGTGCTTTTCTTATTCCTCGGGCGTAGTTTCCACTTCCTTTTGATATTCTCGAAGTTGTGACGCCATGAGAGACCGATGCCTTGGGTGTTGAGGGTGGCTTTTGTGAAGTAGCGGTCGTTCGTCTGGTTGTAGGCTTTCAAGTAGAGGTTGCCTTTCTTATCCATGCGCCATTTCACTTCAAAGTCGCCAATGAAACTGGTGTTGTTGGTTAGGGCGTTGTCGCGATAGCCGATGGCGCCATTGATGAGCAGACGCTCGTCGAAGAGACGGCCTTCGAGCAGCCCTTCCACATCGAGGTCGTTCCAGCCTTTTTCGCCAGTGGTGAGAGAGGAGCCAAAGTTCCAGTTGCTGTTGTGCCCAATCATGTTGCTGAGCATCTGATTGATTTGTCCGCTCAGTGTAGAGGAAAGAAGCGAGTTGGCGGCTTGTCCTGAATTGCCTCCGCCATTCGCTCGTGCAAATTCGTTGGGGTAGAAGCGTCCCAAGCCCAGCAGATAGATGGCTTGGGTGTTCATTTCCTCTTCGGAGTTAATCATGGAGCGCACCAGCTGGCGTATTTCATCGTTTACGTTGGGGAGGTCGATGTCGAACTTAAAGTCCATGTTACCCAGTTTGCCCGTGATGTCGAGCAGACAAATCACTTTCACCTTGTTGTTTTGTGAGAAAGCCGTTGTGGCGGTCAAGTCGCTGAGTGGTACAGAGTTGATGGTGTGGTGGCAGATGAGGTGGATGTTGGCATCAAAAGGATTTCCGTTAAATTCCACCTTTGAATTGGGTTGCAGGACGAGGTCGCGGAAGATGATGTCTTGCAGATAGAGACGGTAAGAACCCGACTGGATGTTGTAGTTGCCGAACAGCTGGAAAGAGCCTTTGTTGTACCACTTGGCTGTCAGGGCTGCGTGGCCGAAGGTGCTCATGTAGCCTCCGTCTTCGATGTTGTCCATGCGGAGCTTCACCTCGCAGTCAGGTGTGAGGTTGATGTCGAAATTGAGGAAAATGTCGCTGTCGTAGTTCTTCTTGGCTTCTTTCAGAATTGTGAGCGAGTCTTTTTGTACGGGCTGTTCATGGCTTGTGTCTGGTGATATGTTGTAGATGTCGGGATTTAGAGCCAGCAGCGAGTCGCGGTCTCTGAACTCGATGAAGGAGTTGCCCGTGATGGCATCGGGGGTAGCTGCATCATAGGCAAAGACAGAGCCGCGTGTGGGGGTGATGCGGGCATTGACATAGAGGGGATGCCCATCGCTTCCGTCGATGCTCAGTTCGCCGTCGGTAAAGACGGTAGCCATGAACTTGTCGCTATTGAACTCTTTCTCGTCGTAGGCAAGAAGTTCATGGAGGTTTGCCTTGAAGTGGTAGGCGNAGTTCTNCATGTTGCGATGGGTCAACNGANCGNTGNNGGNGGAACGNTGTCNAANGCGGNCGTAGAGGNTNATGTCTTGNAAGTCGAACCGATAGGGACGGAAGTGCAGCGTGTCTCCCTCGATGTGGTAAGGTACATTGGTGGCGCGGAGACGGAGGTTGATGTTGGGCACAGCATCGCCCACAATGTTTACGTCGTTGAGGGGACCGATGATGCTGATTGGACCTGTAACGTAGCCTGTAATCTCTTTGAACACACCTCGCAGGAAGCCGTGCAGGAAGGCTGCGTTGGTGTTATGGGTGTTGACGTTCAGGCGGATGTCGTTCTTTGACGGTGATACCCATCCGTCCAGCGTGGTGATGCCTGTGATGTTCCGCTCTCTGTCCGTCAGCCCATCTGGCACTTTGTATAGGTCGATGATTCGCCCTGTCATCGTGATGCCATCCACTTCCTCGTCCCAGCGGGCTAAGATGTTGGCGTCGCCCAGTGGTCCTTCCTGAATGGAGAGGTTAGCCACAGAAAGGTCTGCGCGTATGTTGGGCATACCGCCTGCCATTACGTTGCTTATCACGGCTCGTCCCGATGCCTTTCCTGCAAAGCGCACTACATCCCAGTTGATGATGGAGAGCAGGTATTGAATCTCCAAATTGTTGAGTGTAGCCACTAACGAGTCGGTGGGTGATGCCGATGCTTTGCCGTCAATGGCGAGGAAACTGTCGCTGTTGTTAGCGAATCGTAGGTTGTGGCATTCGATATCTTTCTTGTAGAAAGCTAATTGGGCAGGCGACATCGTCCATGTGGTGTCGTTGATGGTGGCATACGATTTGCGCAGCTGGATGTTGGTCTTCACGTTGCCGAGCGAATCGCTGAGTTGCACAATGGGCAGGAGTTGTAAGGAAATGTTGTTCTGTCCCACAGAGTTGAAGTAGAGGTCACTTGCGATGCGGTTGTTGTGTACGTCGGCTGTCACATCAATCGTGGTCGACGTGGGCTTCCTGTCGTCGTCTCCTTCTTGGAAGTAAGAAGCGATGGTATGTATGTTCATGTTGTCGGCAGTGGAGCGTAGCACCATTGCTACATCGTCATACTTCTGTTGGTTATAGGTAATGTTGGGGGCGTCAACCTGCAACAGCATTTCGTGGGTGTCAGAATTCATGTCGCCGAACAGGTGTATGGGCGTGTTGATGCCGAAGTCGAAGTCGGTGAAGTGGTGCAGGAGTGGTGCATCTCTTAGGGTAAGGTCGTAGGTGAAGTTGCTCTTCTCTGCTTTGGTNGGTTTGAAGNGNAAGGGCAGATGGTGAGCNNGTTGGTTTGTGCNGTTGCTTGCGATGTCGGTCAACGTCGTTTCGCCTTGGATGTATCCTGACACGATGTCGCTGGTTATGGTGTACAGGCTCCCTGTCTCCAGCAATGGCTCGGCATGAATCTGCAAGCCATTCAAGTAGAAACTCTCGCTTGGGGTAGATAGTTGGATGTCCTTTGCTGCGATGTCGCCATAGAGGTGTTTGAAGTCTGTTCCATGCAGCTGCACCGCCACATTCATAGACAGGCTCTCGTCTTGGTAAGCGTTGGTGAGATGCAGCTTGTGTGGACGGAACTGCTCCATCAGCAATGCCAGTTGTATGCCTTTGGAGGGTGTGTCGGTGTAGGTGAAATCGGCATTGGCTTTCACGTTCTCGTCGTCGATGGAGAGAGTGCCTTCTACGCTGTTGGCAGTGCTGTTGGCATTGAAGGCTATGTCGTGATAGTTGTAGCCTTTGTATTGGAGATGATGAATGTCGCCTTGTAGGCTTCCGATAGGGAAGGGCTTTGTATCTGAAAGGTTCACAGCCACATTGAGACCGAACGATGCTTTGCCCCATTGTGGGTCGTGTAGCAGTTGCTCCATGTGGAGGCTGTCGGCGTTGATAGTGGCTGTAAGAAACTGGTTGGCGTCAAGTTCCATGTCGTACTCTGCCGTTCCGATGCCCGTCATCAGCTGTCCTGTCGATGTCACGGTTCCATTGGCGGCGTAGTTGATGACGCCCTGATAATTCACCGCTTTCAAGTGGTTGATGAGTTCGTCCTGTCCATGTTGGGGGGCAAGTGCATTGGCAAGGTTCAGGATTGCATCGTTGGTGCTGTGCAGGGAACCAATGGTGACTTGAAAGGTTCGTTGCTGTTTGCGAAGTGGATATTGGATGTTCGCTTGGGCTTGCAAACGAAGGTCTGTACTTTCAATGCGGCATTCTTTCACGGTCACGCACTTGTCATCTCCTTCGGCACGGATGCTGAATTGGACGGGCTGAATCCACGAGTTTAGTTTGGTACAGATGGATTGCAGGTCGCTGAGGGTGACGCTTCCTCTGATGGCGGTGGGTGCCAAGCGGAAGATGCTGTCTGTTTTCAGTGCTCCGTATTCGACGTGCAGCGAATCCATCTCAAGGTGAGAGTGGGGCAGAGAGAGGCTGAATTGTGACAGAGTGCCCACCTGAGAGTTTGCCATCAGTTTGAACTGCATATCATTCAGTGTGAGCCCCGAATTGAGTTCCTTGGCTTTCAGACGTTTGATGGTNATGTTGATGGAGTNGTTCGTCAAGCTGCGTATCACCACATTCATGCCACAATCGTGCAGGTTCAGGTGGTTCACGTCAAGGGTGCNTGGACGGGTGGCTTCAGANCTCACATCATAAGTCACATTGGCGTATCGCATGATGAACGAACCGATGTGAAGGTCCAGTTGTGTGGGTTCTTCCGTCTTCTCCTTCGTGAAAGCGTCAAGAATGAACTGATAGTTGGGGGTGCTCTCCTGTGTCTTCCGATAGAATGTGGCGTTGACACCAAAGAGTTGTGCTGTTCCTATATCTATTTGACCAGACAACAGCGACAGCAGGTCAATGCTGGCAGACACGCGGGCAACAGTGCCCAAGGGCTTCCCGTTGGGTTCATACACCGTCATGTCGTTCACAATGACGTGGTTGAGAAAGCCAAGGTTCACACTGCCGATTTCGACCTTCGCCTTCAGCTGTGCGGTGAGCAGGCGCGCCGTCCAGCCAGCCAATGCGGTCTGCATAAAAGGTAGGCTGAAAAGCAGAACGATGGCTGCATATCCTGCAACCATCGCACCTACTATATTGACTAATATCTTCTCAAGTTGCTTCAACCTTTCAACTTGTTCTTAAAATCGACCATCTTGATAGCCGTCACTGCACACTCGTCGCCCTTGTTGCCCATCTTGCCGCCTGCACGGTCTTCGGCTTGCTGCATGTCGAGCGTGGTGATAAGTCCGTAGATGACGGGCACATCTTGTGTTGTATTCAGACGAGCCANCCCGTAAGTGACACCTTGGCAAATGTAGCGGTCGTGGGGCGTGTCGCCACGGATAACNCATCCGATGGCTATCACGGCATCAACCCCCGTTTTTACCATTTGTGCAGCACCATACACCAACTCGAACGAACCAGGAACGGTCATCACCGTGATGTCCTCTGGGAACACACCGCTTTTCATCAGCGTCTGCTTCGCGCCTTCCNGCAACGNTGCTGTGATGTTCTCGTTCCATTCCGNCNCANCAATGCCCATCTTCATGCNAGTGGCATCGGNTACANANNGAATGTCNTAGTCGGACAGGTTATGATTCTTGGTTGCCACTTTACTTGGTTGCTCTTTCGATGTACTTGTCCATCTCCTGAGAGAGAGGGCTGCGGAAGTACTGCTTCTTGATTCGGTTGTATAGCTCGATAGCCTTGTCCTGCTGTCCCATCGCCTCATACACCTCGCCAGCCTGTTTCAGGAAGACGGGGCTTTCAGCGTCGTTGTCAGCTTTGTCGGCTGCTTTGACAAGCATCTTGGCACCTTTCTCGTTGTCGCCTTTCTCCACATAGAGGTTGCCCAAGGCTGCTACAGCGGCGGGAGACACCATGTCGTCGTCTTGTGTGGAGAAGTCCTCCAACATCTTGATGGCTTCGTCCGTCTTGTCTGTCTTTGCATAAGCAAGACCTGCATAGAGCTTTGCGAGGTTGGCAGTCTTTGTGCCGCTGTATTCGTCAATGATTTTCAAGAAGCCCTTCATGTTACCCTCGCCCTTCAGTGCCTGCTCATACTGCTGCTGAGCAAAAGCCGTCTGAGCACCAGCAATGGCTTTCTGTGCTTCCAATTCCTTATCTGCCATGTGGTTCTTATAGGTGTACACACCTGCCACAATCACGATGATTGCGCCCAAAACGGTCACAATTTTTTTCCAGTTTTTTTCGATGAATGCCTCGCCTTTGTTCAGCTGAACATCAAGCGCGATTGGCTCATCCTTTGTTGTCTGTTGTTGTTTGTTTTTTGCCATAATATGTATTTTTTGTTTTTGTTTCAAACACAAAATCATGCAAAATTACAACATTTTCTTTGAACACGGAAAACTTTCCTCGAAAAACTTCATCCCCGTCTCTCTTTTCCCCTTTTTCTTTCCATTGTCGTCACGTCTCTGGGAACGCGTCGTTGGGCTTGTGTTTGCTCTTGGGGCGTTGTCTCTATGTGCGCACCGTGCGCATGTTATTTCACATACCCTGCGTTAAATAATACGGGCACCCTGCGCATATTATTTCGCTCAGGGTGCCCGTTACTGATTATCAAGGGTGTACAGATTTTGTCCTTTCGTTTGTTTCGGATGTTTTGTCTCTGGCGTCTGCCTTATGGCTGTTTGAGTGTTTTTCTGGCTTCGTTGAGGCGCTTGAGTGCCTTTTCGATAAGGTCGTGTGTACCAGAGCCGTCGTTTACATACTGCACCACCATGTCGGCATAGTCGATGGCCTCGCGCAGTTCGGTGGTCTTGTTGCGGATGTCTTTGGTCGCAGTGAGCAAAGGCAGCAGCTCGCTGAGGTCTTCAGGTTCGGCAAGGTTGCCCGGACGCATGGTGTTGATGGCTACGTTGAGAGCCGATGCAGCCGCGTTCACTTCGTCTTGTGACAGTTCCTTGGCTGGTTTCTTGTTGACGTTTTGGGCGGCTTCCATCTGTGTGAGCAGACGGGCGTATCCATTCGGTGCCCAAGGTGAGAAGGCTGGCACTTTTACAGCCTGTGCATTCCAAGCGTTTTGGCTCTCTACACGTTCTTCTGCCACTTGCAGCAACTGCTCCAAGTTAGTCTTGTCGATGCCTTTCTTGGCTTTCTTTTTCGTGCCCGTTTCTACGTTCAGGCGCAGATAGTGGGTGGAGTGCTTCGTCTGGTAATAGTCAGGTTGGAACTCCTTACCTGCCAACGAGAGGGTGTAGAGATTATCGCCATATTTCGTGTCTTTAGTGGCACCATTCGGCAGGATGTCGCTCAGGTTTGACTGGAGCGTGAAGTCTGCTTCTTTCCATTCCTTCACGTCGGGCGTTGCCATTACCAGCGGTCCGTACATCAGCGTGCCTACCCATTGTGGCATGAATGGTGTGCGTGTCTCATTCTTGCCAGTGGCGGCAAGGTCCATCTTGTCGGGACCCCAGTTGATGTGCTTCGTGAAAGGCATGATGACTTCCACCTTGTCGTTGGGTGACCATTCTCTCTGAGGAATCTCTACATAAGAGCAGGGCTGATAGGTCTTGGCAATAGACTTGCCGTTCAGCTTCACGTCGAAACCCTCGGTGGCCCAGTAGGGCACACGCAGCTTCATAGCAAAGGTCGTCTTCTTCTCGTTTTTAGGGTCTGCTGAAGTCACTACGATTGTGCTTTTTTCGGCAGGCCATTCGCAGCTTTGGTTCAGGAGCACGCCTTTCTGCTCCCATCGTGCCACGGTGGGCAGGTACAGTGCCACCCAGATGGTGTTGTCGTTCACGAAGTAGGCGGCTTCCTGGTATTTCACGTGGTTCTCTACACCTGTGCCTCCACAGCAGGAGGACTGAGGTGTCTCGTTGCCGTATGGCTTTTGGGCATTCATGCCTACGGCATACTGGTAGGTCACGCCCCACCAGTCGGGATGCACAGAACCCACAATTTGGTTGTAGAGCACACGCTCGTAATAGTCCATGTACGCAGCGTTGTCGGGGTCAAAGCAGTTCAGGTCTTTGGTCAGCTTGGCGAGGTTGTAGGCGCAGCATGTCTCGTTGATATCGGGGTTTGGGTACATATTGCGTTGGTGGTCGCTCATCACGTTTGTGTTCATAGAGAGTATCTGTGAATAGGGCTGACGGAACATCTCGCCATTGCCTACACCGCCCATCGCATAGGCGTAGCGACCTTGGATGAAGTTCCAGAAGTTGTAGGCCAAGTTGTAGTAATAAGGATTTCCGTTGGTGATGTAGGAACGTAACGCGCCCACAATCATCGGGATGTGCTGNTTGGCGTGGCGTGTACGGATGTCGTCCACGTNCTTAGCCACNGGGTNGAAGAATGCTGGTGAGTCGAAGTAGTTGGCGGCTTCGATGAGTTTTGCCTTTTCTGTAGGGNCGCTCACCATCTCGGAGAGNNGAGCCAGCGATTCNGCGATGCCGNCAACCTCGCCCGCAANGTACATGNTCNANATCNCGTAACGGTTGCCTGGACGAGCCTGACGTGCAGCTCGGTCACCGTCAGTCTTCACATAAGTGCGGTAGTGCATGCGGTTCCACACCCACAGACCCATGTCTTTGGCTATCAGCAACGCCTTATCAGCGATGGCTTTGTCGTCAATGTTGTTGGCAATGTCGATGAGACCTGCCAGCTGCTTGTGGATGGTGTAGTAAGGTGCCCATACTCCATCCTCATTGTTGTATGGGCTATAACGTTCAATCAATGCGGGATGGGCGGCAGGGATGGCGTTCAAGTAGCCATAGCCATAGTGGCGGTAGTCCTTCTTGTATTCGTCGAAAGCCGCCCAGCTCCCCTTCATCTGTTTCAGTTCCTCCTCGGGGGCATAGTCGCGCGCTTCCCAATAGCGGTTCAGGGTGCTGTCCCACACAAAGGTAAGTTCTTGGCATGCACGCAGTTCGCCCACCATTCTGCTGATGCGTTGGCGCAATTCGTTTCGTTCTTTGGCATACTCGTCGCCCTTGCATGAAGCAAAGGCAAAGGCCAGCGCACTCATATAGTGACCGCTACCATGCCCTTTCAGTTTGGTGGTGGGAGAGTCCCAGCCGTCTGACTTTGTGTAGCCCTCTGTCGGCAATCCGTAAGTGTCGCGGTAGTTGTAGAGCTGCTGGGTGATGTCAAGTGCCAACAGGGTCTTGATGTCGTGCTTCATGTTGTGTGACAACCTGTTGCTTCCCGCTATGCTGACATCGGTGGGTGGGAGCGGCTGTGCAAGTGGTTTGTTGCTGGGGACTTCCCAGGGCTGAGCCGTCACGGTCACGTTTGCCGTGATAGGATAGCCGCCATCAGTGGTGTTGTCACCAATCACGTAGCCCTTCACGGTGTAAGTCTTGCCCACGGGGTACAAGTCGGGGTTTGCCTGCTGCTGTTCTGTGCTGAGCAGGGAGTTCGTCCACTTTGTCTGACGCCATTCGTGTGTGCCGTCGCTGTAAGTCACCCACACCTGCCAAGGCAGACGGGGGGCTGTGCCCGCTGGCGAGTTGACACTGATGTCTTCCACCTTCACTATCGTGCGCTGCTTTGCTTTTGCGACTGCAAGTGGAATGGGGTGGTTAGCAAGCGCAGGAGTCCATGCCGTTGCCTTTTCTGGCAATATAAAGCACAGCAACAACGCTCCACCCATCATTAGGTTCAAGTTTTTCTTCATGTATCTAACAATTAAATTCGCTTCAAAATTAGACAATTATCCCGACATACCAATTAGGGTTTACATGAAAAAGTACGATTTTGTTATTTTTAGCACGATTTTGGGCGTTTTCGGCTGACTTTATGGGGTTGCCTTTGGCTTGACGGAATCTTTTAGGGATTTTCCCCTCTGTGGTAGGGATTTGTGTACCTGTTCCTTTCTTCTGGATTACGACCTTTGCAACGTGGAGAACTATAGTTCCGTTTGCTATAGACAAAAAACAATACAGATATGAAAAGATTTTTGACATTAGCTTTGATTGCGATTCCATTGCTTGGCATGGCGCAAGATGACCTTTACTTCACTTCCTCCAAGAAAGCGAAGGCTGAAGCGCAGAAAAAGGAAGCGGCTGCACGAAAGGCGCGCACGGACGTGGCTGCCCAACCTGCATCAGTGGTTGACTATAACAGCAACCATCGTAGTGAGGACGAGTACAATCGTCGTTATGTGAATGGTGCTTATCAGGGCATGATTGGTCAGCAGCGCACTGACACCTTGGTCTCTGGTGTCAGTGATGTTGAGGCTGACTATGGCGATTCCAAGTACGACATGGACGATGCGGAACTTGATTACCGTTTCTCGCGTCGTATCGTTCGTTTCCACTCCCCACGTCTTTATGCGCTTGCCAGTCCATATTATTGGGACCTCTACTATGGCTATGGTGCATGGGACTACCTTTACGTCCCGTATGATCCTTGGTACTACCATTGGGGCTGGAACTACGGTTGGTCATGGGGACCTTGGGACTGCTGGTACGGCGGTCTTTGGGGATGGCATCGCCCTCATGCCTGGGCATATTGGGGATGGGGACCTGGATGGCATCATGGCTATCCTGTGCATCACCTCACTTATTCGCGCAACGTCTTGCCTCGCCAGTTCAATGCCGCCCGTGGTCACATGAGTGCTGGTAATAGAATCCGTACCAATGCTTTAGGTCGCACGATGAATACTCGCACAAGCGCTTTGAACCGCACAGGTGTCGCGTCTTCTCGTACCAGCGCAATGGGACGGGTCGATGCGCAGTCTCGTACACAGACCAATGGACGTTCTCGCACCAGTGCTGCTACACGGGGCGACGCCACTCGCAGTTCGTCCAACGAACGCTATATGCCATCGCGTTCTTCCAGCAATCAGAACAGCAGTAGCCGCAGCACCGAAACACGCTCGCGCACATCGGGTGTCTCGCGTAGCAACACCACAACCCGCAGCACTTCTCCTTCTCCAGCTCCTTCTCGCAGCTCTACGCCAAGTTATGGTGGAGCAAGCCGTTCAGGCAGCATCGGTGGTGGCAGCAGTCGTGGCGGAGGTAGCTTCGGCGGTGGTGGCGGTGTTAGCCGAGGTGGCGGCAGTCGCAGATAACGCAATTCTTTACACATTTTTATATTATATAGCACTATGAACACTTCAAAGATATATCTCCTGCTCGGCGCATTCCTCGCTACAGCAACTACAGCATTGGCACAAGACAGTTATGATGCACAGACTTTCTCGCAGAGCGACCTGAATGGTACGTCACGCTTTGTGGGCATGGGTGGAGCACTTGGTGCTCTCGGTGGCGACATCAGCGTGATGGGCACCAACCCTGCTGGTACGGGTCTTTATCGCAAGAGCGATGGTGCTTTCACTATCAGCGGTGTCTTCTCTGGCGACGGTGCGATGGGGCACGATGGCGCGCGCATGTCTATCGACCAGGCTGGTCTTCTGGTNNCTTTCGACATGGANAACCNATCGGNAAAAGGNCTTCAGTATGTNAACNTCGGTGTGAACTACTCAANGAAGCGGAACTTCCTTTCCAACCTGCTCGCTCCTGTTGGTGGTTTGGACGGCATGTTTAGTCAGACCTTCCAAATGGCGGATATGGCTAATGCTGCCATGTTTGATGCACGGCGAGACGGCAAGGATTATGACAAATACTTCGGTCTCATGCTGGATTTGGCAACAAGAAACGATAACACCGTTTTGCCCGACATGGTGGATGAGGAAGGCAATCCCGTCTATGATGAATACGACAATAAGCTCTATGATGGCGTTGCTGCCTCCAAAGCCATATATGAGCGTGCCACCTATGGCGCTAATTCTCAGATTGACATCAACCTCTCTTTCAACGTGAGCGACCAACTGTTTTATGGACTCTCTGTGGGCGTATACGACATTGACTACAGCCGCGAGTCTTTCTATCAAGAGACAGGTGTCGATGGATACTCCTATGATTGGAACAACTGGTATAAGACGAGAGGTGATGGCTTCGATTTGAAGTTGGGCTTCATCGCCCGTCCCTTTGAAGACAGCCCCTTCCGCATTGGTGCATATATCCACACCCCCACATGGTATCGCATGACGGATGCCAACGGTGCTACTCTTTATTCTGGAGACAGAAGGGTGGGTTATCTCGAAAACGCTGATTTTGATTATAGCTACCGCACCCCTTGGAAGTTTGGTCTCAGCCTTGGTCACACCATCGGTTCGTTCTTTGCGGTGGGTGCAGAGTATGAGTACCAAGACCTCAGCACTGCCAAGTTCAGCGACATTGACGGTTACGCATCTGAGTATTTCCGCTATACCAACAGTGTGANCAANGAGNCTCTGNGTNGGNANCACACNCNCAAGATTGGTGNTGNAATNAANCCTNTTGACGAGNTCTCCATCCGCTTGGGCTACAACTTCGTGTCTTCGCCTTTCAAGAAGGACGCCTACCGCACGTTGTTTTACGATGACCCTTACACCGAAACCGACTTCACCAACTGGGGCGACATCAATCGTCTTACGTTCGGTATCGGCTATCGCTACAAGACTGGCTACATAGACCTCGCTTATCAGTATCAGATGCAGAAAGGTGACTTCTATGCTTTCGATGATGTGAACCTCAAACCGACCACAATCGAAAACAATCGTTCTCAACTGATGGCAACCTTCGGTTTCCGATTCTGATTGTTGAAGGGTGATAGCAGGAAACAAATTAGGGCTGACGCGATGCACAATCACGTCAGCCCTAACTCGTTCTTTTCTTCTTTGTCCCCTCGTCCTCGACTTTAGATGATACACAGCCCCCGTTTGGAACAAGACGACTCGAAACACCATGTTTGGTTTAGGCTTGTCATGTCCCGAACGGGGGTCGCAAGTGGGTGGACAGGGGGCGCAGAGCACCTCCCTTAAAAATGCTATAAAAATCGATGTCCCCGACATCGACCAATCGGAGTCCCCGACATCGGTTGACCGATGNCGGGGACTCCGNTTGAGGGGCTGTGAAAGCACCCCTCTCTCTCTGGAATGCTTTCACAGCCTGTTTCTGACTTTCCCGTTTGGGGACAAAAGATATGTTTTTATTTCGATAGAGGNNTATTCTCGCCTCCCTCTNACTCNTCTTTGAGGANTGCTGCAGTGATACNTTTTCNNCTTGCTGCCACATATTCAGGAGTTCCCTCCACCACCACAGTGCCGCCCTGCATACCGCCTTCCGGTCCCATGTCGATGATGTGGTCGGCGAGTTTGATGACATCAAGATTATGCTCTATGACGACGACGGTGTTGCCCTTGTCGACCAAGCGGTTGAGCACGTTCATGAGGGTGCGGATGTCCTCAAAGTGGAGTCCAGTCGTAGGCTCGTCGAGAATGTAGAGGGTCTTGCCCGTGTCTTTCTTAGCCAGTTCGGTGGCAAGTTTCACGCGTTGGCTCTCTCCGCCGCTGAGGGTGGAGGAGGGCTGACCGAGTTTGATGTAGCCGAGCCCCACGTCTTGCAGCACTTTGATTTTCTGTAGAATCTTGGGTTGGTTCTCAAAGAACTCCACAGCTTGGTTGATGGTCATGTCGAGCACGTCGGCAATGCTCTTGCCTTTGAAGCGCACTTCCAGCGTCTCGCGGTTGTAACGCTNTCCGTGACAGGNTTCNCAGGGNNCNAGCACATCGGGNAGGAAATTCATCTGAATCGTCTTGTAGCCANTGCCGCCANAAGTCTCGCAGCGTCCACCTGCCACGTTGAACGAGNACCGCCCTGGCTTNTAAGAACGCATCTNCGCTTCTGGCATCGCNACGAAGAGTTAACGGATGACGG
>WFLX010142655.1_pt1 | contig 20352 bp, 14 predicted proteins | sample 4967041 | NCBI WGS metagenome assembly WFLX01 (sample SAMN12857096, study PRJNA449069) | gut metagenome | isolation source: stool from male and female vole | host: Microtus ochrogaster | place: USA:Florida | collected 2017
ATATTGTATTCTACGCCCCAGACTCCTAAAATTTCTCTTTATCATCGAGTCCTTCAAACGCCTATTATTGAAGAAGTGGTTAAAAATCAACTTCTCTACTTTCGCCATTGCTGAAAGTACAAAGCAACGTATAGTTGCCAAAGTGATCTGGATTTACAACGTGTAGCATACTTTTAGAATCTCATCAGAATTGAGCAATGGATTTTATCATAATCACCTTGTTTTTCCACTCCATTTTTTCCTCTTCAGAGTTTGTGATGACAAGAAGGTTGTCGCAATGTAATTCCTCCGAGGCTTCCACCAGAGCATCCAATTCTCGTTTGCGGGTTTTATCTGAAGTCATATCATAACAAACTTGGATAAGTTGCTCCACTTTAGAACCTTGTCTTGTAACAAAATCAATTTCTTTATCGTTTCGGGTTCGATAGTAAAACAACGTCTTTCCCGGTACATACCCACGTCGAAGCAATCCTACAAACACCTGGTTTTCCAAAAGTCGTCCAAGATTTTCACTCAGATTGAATGCCGTACTTTGAACAAAGCCATTGTCGACTACATACACTTTGCTTGGAGCCTTCTTCATTAGCTTCATCTTGTTGTTGAATCGTGGAAGATAGTAAAACAAATAAGGCTCAGCCAAATAATCACAGAATTTTTTAGTAGTAGTCACGCTAGACAATCCTAAATCTACCGCCAAATCATTTGCGGAAATCGGGTTGCAGAAATTGGAAAGTAAGTATGTGGCAAGATTGTANNAATCAGTAGTATTCCTGACNTNGTGTCTCTTAGCTACANCCTTCAACAGTATCGAATCGAAAAGTGTCGATAGATANCNNTTTGTGATATTTNGTGNNTGGANAGTTTCTGGANNTNCACCATTACGCNAATAATCATCGGNAAGAATNCCAAATTGCACCTTCTGTTCTTCAATCTCAGNATTGATCTTTTTCCATCGCCTTGTTTCTTCCAGACTGAAAGGAAGCATTTCAATCTGCAGATAGCGTCCTGTCAATACAGTAGCCATTTCACTACTCAACATTTTGGCATTACTTCCAGTAATAATCAAATTTTTGCCACGTCGATATAGCTTATTTACCCATAAATCCCATTCTGGTAAGTTCTGTATCTCATCAACCAACAAAAATTCATAGTCAGTATACACCTCGTCAAGCATTTTCATGACTAAATCCTCGTCCCAATTTTCAAGCAATTGGTTATCATCAAAATTCAGATATGCAAAATTTCTTCCTTGTAAAAGCAAGAGTGCGAATACAGATTTTCCGACACGACGCGGCCCTGTGATAAGCTTAATCAATGGGTTTGCAAGCAACTCATCGACGTCATATCTTGTATCTCTATATTGGTATGGGCGAGCCATCAGCTCATCTCGCTCGGCTCTTTGATTAAGAATTATATTTTTCATTTGCGGTAAGTATTAGTCCACAAAGATAATCAATTTTATCCAATAAAATCACTGTACTGGATAAAAAAGCATGTTTTTTATCCAGCACAGCGCAAAAATTGGATAAAATCAGCAAAATATCCATATATTTCTAGAGCGTCGAGTATACGCTTCCCATTATGTCTTACAGTCCCTCCCGCGTTGCCCGTGACCGGGCCCCTGCGTTTCGGTCTGCAATCGCTAAATTATAAAAATATTCCTTTCATATCAATACTATTATCGTTAAAATCGCAATAATATGCAAAAAAAATCCTCCCAGAGACCTTATTTTCTCTTGGAGGATTCTTTTAAGTAATCTAATTTTTGTCGTTAAAATTTTATTTCCGCCAAATTAATCTTCTATGGAAAGATCCGGCGTGAGCCGAAGAGCAGATGGTGCCATTCTCTTCAATTTTACATCGATTTTATATCGGTTTTGTATCGGTTTTATATCGGTTTATTGACTATATAATCATATTTTGGGGTTCAATGTCAGATTTTGGGATTCATGTAATTCAGAACTATCATTCAAAATAAATTTATAAGTTAATGTATTTGTTATTAATATTGAAGAACATTAATTTAATTTACAACAATTTATCTATCTATAATCGGCATTACAAATTCGTCACCAAGTTGGTGACGAATTTCTTCAATGGCTCGTTGAGGAAATTCGTCAACGACTTGTTGACGAATTATATCAATAACCCTAATATTAGAGTGCACTCAGTTTGGGATTCCAGACATAAGAGGCAAAAGCCATCACGAATCGCCTCTCCGAGGCTGCTGCGTCTTTACCTTTACCCCAGGCTAAAGCCTGGGGTTTCAACACAATAACAGCTCTCCGAGCTAGGTAGGTGCGTTGAGCAATATCACTTGCAACTGAACACCCAAATAAAAAACACATTTCCCCTAAGACCAGATTCCTGCTTTTTCTTTCGGAGAGGAAGCGCCGAAGCATGAAGGTCAGGAAATAGGGGAAAGTGTAGAACTGGCCGTTAAAAATTATGTTGCTAATTTTCAATAATTTCAAGTTCAAATTTCACATAATCCGGACTTTTTAGCCTCATTTTTCACATAATTCCGACTTTATCAACCTCAATTTTCACATAATCCGGACTTTTTCTGCCCTATTTTTCACAAAATTCCGAGTTCTTAGTCAGTATATGGTCATTTATAACCATTGCGAGTATGCGAAATAGTTCGTAACTTTGCAGACAAAACAACGATACAAACCGGTATGAACTTNAAATCAACATATATCGCNNNNGCAATTGCNGCNATCTCNATGGCGTCNTGCTCNGGCAACCATCANCCTCAAGCAGAAGACTCCGCAACCGCCACTCAAAACTCAACAATNGAANAAGACACNACTATGTTCCGCCAATTNACCAAAGACAATCTCTTCTGGACCCGTGCTCCAAAGAAANACTCCATCACAGACTCTCTCATCACAATCCAGACTGATCCCAAAACCGACCTTTGGCAACGCACTTACTACGGCTTTCAGAACGACAACGCTCCCGTGCTGCAGATGAAGACCTCCCGCAAGTATTTCTCATTTACCGTCAAGACCTCTTTCGACAGCTCAGTGCTGTTTGACCAATGCGGCATCGCCATCTACCTCGACAGCGAGAACTGGGCAAANGCATCNATCGAATACGAAAATGAGNAGATTTCTCGGCTCGGGAGCGTAGTGACCAACAACGGATACTCCGACTGGGCCACAAGCGACATNCCCTCCTCAATCCACGAGATGTGGTATCGACTCAGCCGCCGCGAAAGCGACTTCTACATCGAGACCAGCACCGACGGAGTGAATTTCCAGCAGATGAGAGCCTTCCATCTCTTCCATGGCGATGGAGAAATATCCTTCGGCATCTACGCAGCAAGCCCCAGCGACCATTCCTTCACCGCCAAATTCACCGACATGAAAGTCGGCGAATGCCAATGGCCAGCTTGGACTGCCGATTAATCCGGCATACCGACAACTATCTTGCCTATCTGTCCNCGCCGCTCAGCCATCAGATGGGCATCTGATATCTTATCGAAAGGAAAGCGTTCGGCTATCACAGGCCGGACGTTTCCTTTTTCTATAAGCGCCATCATACCATCTATCTGACGCTGAGTAGGATAATTACTATAGAAACCTGTCAGATATACACCCGTAGGCACNTCCTTTATCGGGTCGAAACTTTTAAGGCCGTATACNCCACCTAACAGTCCGGTATGGCACACAATCCCATGATAGGCTGCCAGCCGCAAAGACTCCCTTAGCGTAGAGGCTCCAATCAGCTCAAGCACTTTAGTGGCTCCTGCTGGATACTTCTCAAGAAACCTGCGACGGAACTCATCTCCTTCCAAAATCACATCATCGGCCCCATATCCGCGCAGCAGCTCNCCCTTCCGCTCACTGCGGGTTGTGGCCACTACNTTTGCNCCAATGGCTTTTGCAAGTTGCAGGGCAGCAATTCCGACAGTCGATGANCCCCCACGGATGAGCAGAGTGTCNTGNNCAGTNAGNTGCAGCGACATCTCGAGCGAGCCATATGCNGTATAGAATGTCTCAGGAATAGCAGCCAATTCCTCCCACTCCAAATTACTATCCACTGCAAACACGTGGCTTGCAGGCAATAAAGCATATTCGGCATAGCTGCCGTTAAAGCTACGCCCCATGCCTCCCATGAGAGCTATCACACGTTGCCCCTTCTTCAATCCACTGTCGGAAGGGTCTGCAACCTCCCCGACGCATTCAATGCCAGGAACAATAGGTTTATTGATATACGACTGCGCCACTTCAAACTGGCGAAGCAGCACCTCTGAATGGTTGATTCCGAATGCCTTTACCTTGAGCAACACCCATCCCGGACGCACTTCGGGCACCGGNAGNTCNGTGATTCTCATTTCCTCTGCCTTACATGGCTCAGTAAGCACAACAGCTTTCATATTTCTTTCCAACATTGAGGATCTGGTGAATAAAACGAACGATGATAACCATAAGCCACNGCGGGACAACCTCGGCAAAAACGAAGCAACTCGCACTTCGAGCATTTCTCAAANTTCTCATATTGCCGATACTGCTCCATCTCCTCGCCTTCCCATAGCTCATGGATNGGCTTATGAAACATATTGCCGACGACACTCTCAAAGCGTCGGCACGCCATCACGTTGCCNTTGGGCTGAATGGTGAAATGGCAATCCCCACAGTGGCAACCGTCATAAATAGCATCCGGATCGCTATCTTCCGGAATCTTGAAGAGTCCCTTTTCATAGAGGAAAAGGGTCCAAAGATGATCTTTGAGATTGAATATAGTGCCGGAGTCTTTATANTGCTCAAATTTTTTCCAGATGCGTTCAAGGAATTCCTTATATTCCAAAGGGGATATGTGGGTCGACTTTTCTTCTGAAGTGGGGCAATATCTTCCAAAGGCGAATACATCCACTCCTTTCTCAACGACCGTGTCGACGACATCAGGAATCTCATCTATATTGGTGCCAGAGACGGTGGTCATCACTGCGACACGAATCCCGTTTCTTTTCAAGACATCAATCTTTTCGACAGTGGTGTCGAATGAGCCAGGTTTGCGGATTGCGTCATGCGTATCTCTCATGCCGTCGATCGACAGCTGATATTTCTGGCACCCCATTGCCTTAAGTCGCTGACATACTTCATCCGTAATATGGAAAGGATTGCCAAGGATAGTGAAAGGAATATCCCGCTCTTTCAGCATGGCAAGGATTTCCCAGAAATTGCGATGCAATATGGGNTCGCCACCAGTGATATAAAAATATGGCAGACGCTCCATGCGCCGGCACATTTCCACACATTGGTCTATGACGTTGGCTGCCCTGTCGAGAGGCATTTCTATAATATGGGGATGCCCCTCGGAAAAGATATAACAGTGCTCACACCGTTGGTCGCAACTATCGGTGATGTGCCATTGAAATGCAAAATATTCCATAAGATGTTGTCGGTTTGTTAGAATAAGCTTCCGATGCAAACACATGGGTATTACATCGGAAGCAAAGCTGTAGGTCGGAGAGATTACTTCTCGCCAGCGCCGCAAGCCGANCCGCATGCTGCGGGTTTTTCNTCGGGTTTAGCATCGCCTGCTCCGCAAGCCGAGCCGCANGCTCCTGAAGGAGTAGCGTTTTCAGCTTCTGCACAGAGGTAAGCCTGTGCGGTGTGCTTTACAGCACAATTTGAAATACGTGTCATAGTCGTACTTATTTTTAGGGTTGAACACTGTTTATCATCGCAAAATTAATAATTTATTCTCGATTAATCAAGAGGTTACAATTCATACACCAAGTAACATATTTATCGCAATTATGATAATCAGCGAGTTGTAATAGATTGTAAAATAACTTTTTTCAAAAACTTGCATATGTTGGATATTTAGCTTAATTTTGTGCATAAAAACCCTTCTGCAGATGAGAAAGAAACAGCAACTGAACTCCATTATAGAGATTTGTCCGGTAAGAAATGTCATAGCCCGTTTCGGCAATAAATGGGGACTTCTGGTGATTCTCGTGATAGGCGAAAACGAACCGGTGCGCTACAACGACTTGCGGCGGCTTATTCCCGACATCTCTTCCAGAGTGCTTTCCAGCACACTGCGGGTTCTCGAGGCAGATGGGTTGATAGTGCGCACCTACTATCAAGAAGTGCCGCCACGTGTGGAATATTCACTTTCAGCCACTGGCAAGTCACTCATCCCGATCATCATGCAACTCACCGAATGGGCTCAAAAAAACATGAAAACCATAATCGAACACCGAAAAAACATCGACGTAATTTGAGAATAGATTTTGCATGAATTGCGTTATAACAATATGGAATGGTTGCAAAATCTGATTCAAGAGCAGAGCGCGGTGCAGGCTATAGTGGTGCTTTCCCTTGTCTGCGCTCTCGGACTTGCACTCGGCAAACTGAAGATAGCCAACGTCTCACTCGGGGTTACCTTCGTCTTCTTCGTAGGCATACTTGCCGGGCATTTCGGTTTCTCCATCGACACCCAGATATTGAAATATGCTGAGAATTTCGGACTTGTGCTTTTTGTCTACGCACTCGGCATGCAGGTAGGTCCCGGCTTCTTCAGCTCTGTCGCACACGGAGGCATACGTCTCAACCTCATAGGCCTTGGGCTGGCAGTAGCCACACTCCTTTGTGCCATAGCCTTGACTTTCCTTACTCCCGTAAGTCTCCCGGATATGATGGGTCTCTTCTGCGGAGCCACCACCAACACCCCGGCCTTGGGAGCCGTGCAGCAGACTCTTGCCCAGTTGGGAATTCCTGCAAGCACTCCGGCTCTCGGATGCGCCGTCACCTATCCGTTTGGCGTAGTAGGGGTCATCTTAGGCATCATATTCATGCGCAAGGTATTCATAACGCCTGATGAGGTTTCCGAGCACTCGATGCAAAACCTCCCCCGACCCAAAATAACTGAATTCCAAGTGACCAATCCAGGCATCAATGGCAAGACAGTGGCCGACATAGCCCATTTCTCCAACTGCCACTTCGTGATATCGCGTCTCTGGCGCGACGGTGATGTCTCAATTCCAACTTCATCCACTGAACTCAAGATAGGTGACCACCTGCTTGTCACCAGTGCGCCGGATGATGTAGAAGGCCTGCATATAGTATTCGGAGAGCAAGACAAGACCGACTGGAACGCAAAGGATATAGATTGGAATGCTGTAGACCGTCAACTCGTGTCAAAACCATTCATAGTCACTCGCCGCCAGATCAACGGCAAGACTCTCGGCTCACTGCGCCTTAGAAACCTATATGGAGTCAACATCAGCCGTGTCTACCGCAGTGGAGTACCTCTCTTGGCAACCCCCGACCTTCGCCTTCAACTTGGCGACAAAATCATCGTAGTAGGCGAAGGCAAGGCTCTCGATAAAATCGAACCCCTCATTGGCAATGCCGTCAATGTGCTCGATGAGCCAAATCTCTTTGCNGTCTTCATAGGCATAGTGCTGGGCATAGCCTTAGGAATGATACCATTTCATTTCCCCGGAATAAGCCTCCCCATGCGCCTTGGCCTTGCTGGAGGCCCAATCATAATGGGCATACTCGTCGGAAAGTTCGGGCCTCAGTTGCATCTGGTCACTTACACCACTGTAAGTGCCAATCTGATGCTGAGAGCCATCGGACTGTCGCTCTATCTTGCATGTTTAGGACTGGAATCCGGAGCTCACTTCTTCGAGACAGTGTTCCGTTCGGAAGGATTGCTTTGGATTGGATTAGGGGCAATCCTGACAGTAGTGCCGACAGTGCTGATAGGATTGATGAGCGTGAAAGGTTTCAAAATAGACTTTGGCACTACGGCCGGCATGCTGTGCGGCTCAATGGCCAATCCTATGGCATTGGATTATGCCAACAGCACCCTACCAGGCGACCGCGCCTCAGTAGCCTATGCCACTGTATATCCACTCTGCATGTTCAGCAGAGTTATCCTCGTGCAAATTGCAATTCTTTGCCTCACATAAACCAATAAACTTATAAACCCATAAACCAATACCCCCACAATGACACCCACTAAAAAACCTAATCAGGCAGGAGCAAGACTGGTGGCCTTTATCGCAGTCTTCTGCTTATTGGCTTCTCTGGCAGTAATCCGCAATGGGTCGCTTTTCGGTCGTGAAGCTTCCAGCTTTTTTTCTTCTGGAGATGCNTCTGCAACAGAGGCTCAGGATGAAGTAGCCACNATTANCCAGGAAGGTAGNGAAGAAGTNATCAACACTACCGAGATTGGCAAAGACATCTCAGGATATGCCGGNCCNGTNCCATTGGAAATTTATGTATCAAATGGCATAATCGACTCCATCGTAGCGCTCCCAAACTCTGAAAGCCCAAAGTTTTTCGGCAGATTGGAAGAGGGAGGACTGACACGCGCATGGAATGGCAAGACACTTCAAGAAGCAGAGACAATGGAGGTGGATGGCGTCTCAGGAGCCACATATTCTTCCAATGCCTTCATAGGGAATGTACGGGCGGGGGCAGCTTATGCTGTCGGCGAGAAAGCCAAGACGTCCGCACCTGTATCTGCAGCAACCATTGCAGCGCTTATAGTAGTCTTATTGGGTGCAGTGGTTCCGCTCTTCGTCAAGAAGCCAGCCTACCGTCTGGTGCAGGAACTGCTCAACGTGGCAGTGCTCGGTTTCTGGGCCGGTACATTCATCGACTATGCGATGATGCTCAATTTCTTCTCCGGAGCCCCACACATGACACTTAGTTTTGTGGTCACACTCATCCTTCTCATCGTCGGCCTCGTATATCCCCTCTTCAACAAACCCAATTTCTACTGCACATGGATCTGCCCATTCGGCTCCCTGCAGGAACTTGCCGGAAAAGCATGCAAAAAGAAATGGAAGATGTCGCCGAAACTCATCAAAGGTCTTGACAATTTCCGTCAACTCCTTTGGGTGGTTCTACTGGCATTTCTCTACATTGGCTGGGCCACAAGTTGGATTGACTATGAAGTCTTCACAGCCTTCATCGTGGAGTCAGCATCATGGATAATAATTGCCGTTGGCTGCCTCTTTGTCATCCTTTCGCTCTTCATCACGCGACCATTCTGCCGCTTTGTCTGCCCTACAGGCTCCCTTCTAAAGCAAGCATAATTCCCCAACTTGTCATTTTGTCATTTTGACATTTTGACAACTCATCAACTTGACAACTCAAAAACACCACAAAATATGAAACCCCAAAACTGGATTATACTCCTATTGGCAATCGCCCTCGTAGCCGTATCCGTACGGCTAGCTGCCGTCTATTCATCATCATCCGATTCTGAATCAACAGATGCTCCCGACGCGGCAGTCGAATGCATCATGACCCGCGCAAGTGTGCGCAGCTACACCGACCGCCAGGTCGACGACTCCACCATCAACAAAATTCTTCGCGCGGGTATGGCAGCCCCTACAGCTGCCAATCAGCAACCATGGCAATTCGTGGTGGTGACGGATCAGAACCTGAAAGACTCCATCACTTCCGCATTTGAATACACCAAGATGGTAGAGCACTGCAGTTTCGCCGTAGTGGTCTGCGGAGACATGGACAATCTCTTTCAGGGTGATATCCCTGATGGAGGCTTTTGGGTAGAAGATTGCTCGGCAGCTTCCGAGAATATGCTTTTGGCAGCGCACGCACTAGGTGTAGGCGGCGTATGGTGTGGCATATATCCTCTCAAGGACCGCGAGAGCCGTCTGCGACAGATTCTTAACCTTCCTGCAACCCTTACCCCTCTTAATGTCATGGCATTCGGCTACCCCTCTGCTCCAGTTGCTCCAAAAGACAAATGGGCACCCGCCAAAATCCATTACAACGCCTTCTGACACCCCATCTTCGTAATACCGTACAGTTAAGTTTTGAGACTAATAGCCAAAAATTTGGCTATTAGTCTCAAAACTTCTATAAAACATTTAAAAAAAATTAAATTTTTAGTTAGGGTCATAAAAAATTAGTAATTTTGCAATATAAATTTAATGCCAAATCTATTCGGCATAGGCTTGATTTGGCAATTTTCTATTTTCAAGCTCACTCTTAGTTCTGTCTCGAAGCAGCAAAGAGGAAAGAAATACAAAAGTAATGACCCTACTCAAGATATCACGACGCATATTACCATTGGCCATGGCAGCCGGACTCATTGCAGCCACATCCTGCGGCTCAAAAAAGCAGAACCCGCTGGCGGCCAATGAGGATTCACTGGCGCTCGACAGTGTCGCCCAGATTGAGGAAACAGAAAGCGTAAAGCGTCTTCCCGACACCATCTTCCCATCAGCTGCAAAGTTAAGCTTCGTCATCGATGTCAAGGACACCACATCCAATGGCGTTATCGACAATCTTGCCAATCTCTACGGAAAGACATCTTCCATCCTGACATTCCGAAGAGGACCTTTGCGTCAGGGAGATTTCAAAGCAACTGTCGACAGTGTCCCAACCCAGATGAATATAGACTGGACCATTGAGACAGAACTTGAGAAAAAAGACACCGTCTATGGTCCTTGGGGCGGAGGCACAGGCTGGACAGGCCAGCCACTCTATGTAGAATGGCCCGACAGTGTGGCAGCAAAGATGAAGCGCAATGACGCTGTCACTTCTGACTTCGCTGGCAATGAAGTGATTTTCGGTTCGCTCTGCGGCAAACTCTATTTCCTCAATCCTCAGACCGGAAAATTAACCCGCCAGCCCATAGATGTCGGAAATCCCATCAAAGGCACTGCGTCGGTTGACCCCACTTTCAATGGTAACATTTATGTGGGCCAGGGAGTGCCGGCCTCGCGTCCATTCGGAAGCCTAACCATCAGTCTTCTCGACAACAAGACCATCAACTTCAATCCAGAAGACCCCAAAGCATGGCGCCGCTGGGGCGCTTACGACTCGTCACCTATCCGAGTGGGGCAATACCTATTCCGCCCTGCTGAAAACGGAAGCCTCTACAAATACGCCATCGGAACTGACGGAATCCCAAAGCTTCAGGCTACGCTCCGCTACAANGCAAACGGCGCTGCCCCGGGCATCGAATCGTCGNTGGCTGTCTACTCCAACTATGGNATACTNNCNGACNACNACGGCAANGTNCTTGCCGTCAATCNTGACAACCTCAAGCCCGTATGGCATTACTCACTCGACGACGACACCGACGCATCTCCGATGCTGGCTGTGGAAGATGGCGTGCCATACGCCTACGTGGGATGCGAGATCGACCGCTTAGACCGAGGATTTGCAAAATTTGCAAAGCTAAACGTACTTACTGGCGAAAAGGTATGGGAAATCACACCCGACGGCCGAAGATTCAACATCGGCAACAAGCATTTCGACGGTGGCTACTACGCATCTCCACTGCTTGGAGAGGGTGACTGCACCGACATGATATTCACCAATCGCGTGAAGAACACCAACGGACAAAACGGTGTCTTCATGGCCATCAACCGAGCCGATGGAAAAGTGCTCTACGAGACACCTCTGCAGCACTACTCATGGTCGTCGCCTGCCGGGCTGCTAACGAAAGACGGGCACATGCTCGTAGTGACAGCCGACGGCTCAGGCAACCTCTACCTGATAGAAGGCAAGACAGGCAAAATACTGATTAAAAAGAGTGTGGGCTATAATTTCGAGTCTTCACCTATCATCATCAACAATACAATCTATATCGGTTCGCGCACCAACGGACTAAACAAAATCACACTTTTATGACACGTAAGCTCTTTTTCATCCTCTCTCTATTGCTGACCCTCACAGTCCAGGGGCTAAATGCCCGCACCATCGAGCGAAACCTCAACAAGGTGGAGGGTGGCTACAACTTCCTATTCTCTGCCCCGGAAAAATCAGACACGCTCAAACCCCTCGTAGTGTTCCTTCACGGAGCAAGCTGCTGCGGCAAGAATCTGGATGCTGCAAAACGCTACGGCACAATGAACGCCATAGAAAGAGGTCGCGAGATCGACGCTTACGTATTGGCCCCTCAAAATCCCGGAGGTTCCTGGAAGCCGGAGCGAGTAAAGAAACTCGTAGACTGGGCCAAGGAGCATTATAAGATCGACCCGGCCCGTGTATACGTCGTAGGCATGAGCCTTGGCGGATATGGCACNCNCGACTATGCCGCCACTTANCCTGATGAGGTGGCCGCTGCCGTCGGTATCTGTGGCGGTGCTTCTGTAAAAGACCTCTCAGGCCTCAGCGAACTACCACTCTGGATCATCCACGGCACAGCCGACCGAGCTGTCCCCATCAGCCAAAGCGACCGCGTGGCTAAAGCCATCGAGGGTGTTGACTCCGAAACTCCGCGTCTCATCTACGACCGCATACCGGGCATGAACCATNCCCGCCCGGCACGCATATTCNACCTNCCCGAACTCTATNACTGGCTTTTCTCCCATAGCCTCGACGAGGAGGGACGACCTCTCCACGAGAGCNTGAGAATGAGTGAAGACCTCATGAAGAATGCCTATAGAGGCACCTACAGAAAGAAATAAACCAACTTCCTTTCCTACTCATAAGACATATGAACTCCGACCCGAATCCTCAATGGGGGATTCGGGTCGGAGTATAATTTTTGCTTTTTCGATATTCTTTACTTGATGTCGGAATAGGGAGCGTCGGAATTAAGGGCTGTATCGCCCATCTTCACCTCTACCTGACGGGCTACGTTATGCTTCAGCTTGCCAAGATTGTCGGCGTCAAGCACAGGATATACCTCATCGCTCTTGTCGAGAGGCTCCACCTGAGGCTCAGCCACATACTTGACCTCGGCTGCCGGGAATTTCTCCTTTACGTAGTCATAGACCGCATCTTTGATTTTCTTGAACTCATCACTGCGCTTGAATTCTTCCAGACTTCCGTCGAAAGGAACGCTGTATTTGTCGGAAGCGCCAAAACTAACGACATATGCTTTTTCTTCTTTCATAGTATTTTTAAGTTTTTGATAAAATAATGTTTTCAATCTTAAAACACCCACCACGTGCGATGGGTTCACGCTCTAAGTGCTTTATCCGGGGTATTGAATGCAAAAGGAGGGTGCCAAGATCCGGCACCCTCCTGCTGTTTGAATCGGTCGTCTGGAGCGACTTACTTAACTATGATTTTCTTCGTCTGATTGCCTTGACATATGATGTAGGTGCCTCGCTGGAGGCCATCCACTGTGTCGGCAACAAGCAAGCCGTTGAGGTCAAACACCTTGACATCACTGTCGGGATCTAAGCCGAGAAGCTCTACAGCTGTAGCGCGGTCTACGGTCACTGCACACTCCGCAGTCTTGTCGCCGGCCTGAGCTGTAATCACAACGTTGCCCCATGCGATGGCGGTCACAAGACCATTCTCATCCACAGTGGCCACACTCTCGTCGCTGGAAGTCCAGGTTACGGTGGCGTCGGTAGCATCATCAGGTGTCACTGTCGCCACAAGCTGCAATGTCTCCCCTTCGTTCACTTTCGCTTCCGTCTTGTCGAGTGTAATCTCCACAACCTCGATATAAGCCGGCTCTACAGTCACTTTGCAGGTGGCAGTCTTGCCGTTGGAAGATGTGCCAGTGATAGTGGCGGTGCCGGCTTTGACAGCTGTCACCTCGCCGGTAGCCGATACTGTGGCGACTGANTCATCGCTCGAAGTNCAAANGACAGTCTTGTCGGTGGCATNNTCTGGCGCTANNGTNGCNNTCAGGGTGNCAGTGTCTCCTTCAGTCAGGTTCAGTTCAGTCTCACTGAGTGTGATGCTCTCAATTGGTGTTGGGACTACCGTCACTCTACAGATGGCAGAGACATTACCGCAAGTGGCGGTGATTTCTGCCACGCCGAGAGCAAGCGCTGTTACCTTTCCGTTGACATCGACAATCGCGATATTCTCGTCGCTTGAGATCCAAACGACGGTCTTGTCGGTGGTGTTTTCAGGAGCGACGGTAGCTGTCAGACTGATTGTCTCTCCGACCTTCAATTCAGCAGCAGTAGCACTCAGTGTAATGGCTGTAGCGTCAATTATCTTGGCTTTCACTGTCACGATGCAAGAGGCAGTCTTGCCGTTGGCGGAAGCTGCGGTGATAGTGGCGGACCCGGCTTTAAGAGCAGTCACCTCGCCGGCAGCCGATACTGTGGCGACTGACTCATCGCTCGATGTCCAAGCGACAGTCTTGTCGGTGGCATTTTCCGGAGTGATGGTTGCCGTCAGCGTAATGGTCTCGCCTTCTGTAAGGGAAACCTCTGTCTTATCGAGAGTGACTTCGTCTACTTCTACAATCGGGTCTGTGATTGTGATCTCGCAGGTAGCGGTCTTCTGGTTGGAGGATACGGTGATTGTCACCTTGCCTGCCTTGAGCGCTTTCACCAGGCCCTTGGTGCTTACAGTAGCGATGGTCTTGTCGCTTGATGTCCATGTAAGGTCTTTTGAAGTGGCGTCTTCGGGTTCTATCTTAGCCTCAAGCTGTAGAGTTTCTCCAGTCAGCATATCGGCGGTAGTCTTATTGAGAGTTACGCCTGTCACGGGAATTACTGGATCTGTGACCTTAACCATAACAGTTACGGAGAACCCAGCAATAGAAGCGGTGACTTTAGCCTCGCCAGCCTTAAGGCCATTCATGAGTCCCTCGTCGTCAAGGAAGCTGACCACTGTCTCGTCGCTTGTAGTCCAAGCGACTGTCTTATCTGTAGCATCCTCCGGGCCCACAACAGCCGTGAGGTTGTACTCATGTCCGGTATTGAACTCGACTACAGCACCATCGCTGAGAGGCTTCTCATCCTCATCGAGAACGACGAGGCTTGTGACGGGAACAGTCACGATAACCTTGCAAGTAGCTGTCTTATCGGCTACCTTCGCTGTGATGACAGCGGAGCCGCCATTGAGGGCAGTCACACGGCCGGCAGCATCGACTGCAGCAATCGTCTCGTCGCTTGAGCTCCAGACTACGGTCTTGTCGGTAGCATCTTCAGGATGAACGGTGCATTCGATTGCAAACTCAGTTCCCTTTTCTATTACAATCTCGCTCTCGCTGAGCTCGATGCTCTCGACAGCGACAGGCTTGGCAGTCACGGTGATCACGCAGTTTGCGCTAACGCTGCCGGCTGTTGCGGTCACGGTCGCTTTGCCGGGAGCGACAGCTGTCACATTCCCTTCCTCGTCTACCATGGCGACACTCTCGTCGCTGGATGTCCAAGCGACACTCTTGTCGGTGGCGTCATCGGGAGTGACTGTAGCAGTGAGTTTCACGCTCTCACCCTCCATCAAAGCCTCAATTTCGGTAATGTCGAGAGTGACTGCAGTCACATCAATGTCGGTGATGGTAATCTCACAGGTAGCCTTGATCTTGTTGGCAGTAGCAGTAATGGTCACCTTGCCGGCCTTCAAGGCTGTCACGAGACCCTTGCTGACTGTAGCTATCTCCTTGTCGCTCGACGACCAGGTGACAGTCTTGGAAGCGGCCTCTTCCGGAGTGACGGTAGCGTTCAACTGGAGAGTCTTTCCGGTCTTCATCTCGGCCTTGGTCTGGTCGAGAGTCACACCTGTCACGACAATCTCTGCATCTTTCACGACCACCTTGGCAGTAAACGAGAACCCAGCGATTGACGCTGTTATTGTAGCCTCACCTGCCTTATGGGTGTCGATCAATCCGTTGGAGTCTACTGTAGCCACCGCCTCGTCGCTTGAAGTNCATGTCACTTTATTATCGGTGGCATTGGCAGGCTTCACGACTGCTGTGAGGTCATAGCTGTCACCGGTGTTGACATTGATTACCACACCGCTCTCGAGCGGCTTTAGATCTTCGTCTTGCACCTCGAGACCTTCAACGGGAACATTCACTGTAACTGTGCATGTTGCCTTAATGTTGGTGTCGTCGGTAGAAGTGACGGTAATGACAGCGGAGCCGCCATCGACTGCAGTCACCAGGCCGGTCTCATCCACTGTTGCGACCTTAGTATTGGATGACTTCCAAGCTACGGTAGTCGCGATAGCATCAGCAGGAGAGACAGTCGCAGTAAGCTGGAAGACGTCCCCTTTATTGACTGTTGCCTCTGTCTTGTCGAGAGTAACGCCGGATACAGCGTTTTTGACAGTCACCTTGCAAGCAGCGCTCTTGTCGCCGGCAGTGGCCGTGATGACTGCCTCTCCGACTGCGACTGCAGTCACCTTGCCATTCTCTACAGTGGCAACATTCGGGTCGCTGGAAGACCATGTGACGGTGCTCACGATGGCACCGGCGGGATTGATGGTGGCTTTCAGGCTGACAGCGGCTCCCACCTTCAAGGTAGTCTCCGTCTTGTCGATCGACACGCTTTCCACAGCCTTTTTGACAGTGACATTACAAGTGGCCTTGAAGTTGGCGTCGGCAGCGGAAGTGGCCGTGATGACAGCCGTGCCGGCAGTGACGGCCGTCACATTGCCGGAAGCATCCACTTTAGCCACCGCAGTGTTGCTTGAAGTCCATGTCACTTTCTTATTGGGGAGAGAAGCGGGAGTGAGCGTAGCTGTAAGGGTGGCTGTATCGCCCACCTTGAGCACACAGGAGGTTTCGCTGAGGGTGATTCCTGTGACGGCCACCCCAATTTGGGTGGATGTGGAAGTAAATTCCACATCCTGATCCTCGCTATTGATGAAATAGACCTCAGAGAGTTCCACCAGGCCGCCAGCGAAGTCATCTGCTACAGAGACTTGCAGTTCAGCAAGGTCGCCGGAGTTTCCTGTAAAAGGATTGTTATTGGTGGAAAAAGCACCAATGATGAGATTGCCGTTTGGCAGGATATTGCTGTTGACCTGAAACTTTCCGTCTGCAGCACGGTCGGTAAGGGTGACGGCAAGCTTCTTGCCGTCGGCTGCTTTCACGGCCTCGAGTCCTGCCGGGAGCTTGATCTCGGCCTGAAAGCCATAGAACTCCTGGGTGTTGTCAAGGCTGAACCTGAGAGCACCGGTCTTGCCGGGCTCCAGGTTTACAGTATTGACTTTGAAGCTATCGGCCAGTGCCGCGAAAGGAGCGACAACCGACAGCAGTAGAAGGATAGTTATAAAAAATTTCTGTCTCATATCACAATACTACTTTAAGGGTTTTGTCACCGACCTTCACGACGTAGACGCCTGCTGCGAGATCGATTGTCTCCACGTTGTCTTTTGCCACGAGTGTCTTGACNGCGTTTCCGTCGAGCGTGTAGATCNNTACATTGCTGCCGTCTGCATTCGAGATGACAACGCCACCTGCCTCTTTCGAGATCACGATGTCACCGCCGGCTACACCAGCCACGCCGGACACCTCTCCTGATCTTGATGCAAGCTCGTATTCATTGGCGTGCGCATCGGAAGCATAGATGTTGGATATCACGATATCATCGGCATCCAAGAGGTTGGAATCTGCCACTATCTCAAGTATCGGAGCCTGGCAGTCGGCAAAGGCAGCATTACCGAGGTTGAAGAGAGCCACGCGGATGTGGTTGTCAGCAAACTTCTTTGTCAGGAGAGTGTGNCTGTCGGCCACTNTNCCCCCTGCCTTCACCTCTACGCTCATTCCTTCGGGAAGGATGATATCGGCCTGANGAGCCACATACTCCATGGAGTTGTCAAGGCTTACAGGCACAGTGACATTGCTAAGTGATGCATCAGATACTCTGCCGATCACGAGAGCATCTGCCTGCTCATTCTCAGCAGCAATGATGCGGGTCTGAGTAGATGCGGAAGACTCCTGGTCAAGGGCCAATTTGACAGTGGCAGTAGCGTCAGCGAAGCTGATGCGGTCGTCGCCATTGGCATTGGCACCCTTCTCATAGAACTCCTTCCATTCAGCTTCTGTCCAATCTTCAGGCACTGTATAGTCTTGCACTACATAGTTGGAGATGTGGACAGCATCGGTCACAGTAATCTTGCCATCCCAGTTAGCGTCGCCCAGCGTCGTGTGGCACTTGACAGCACACTCAGCAGAGAAATCACCGCAGGAAGCTGTGATAGTTACCTTTCCTACCTTAAGAGCAGTCACGTTGCCGTTCTCATCCACGCAAGCAACCTTGACATTGCTTGAGCTCCAGACTACGTCGGAGTCAGTAGCATTGGCAGGAGCCACAGTAGCCTTGAGGGTCATGGTCTCGCCTACGGTCATCTCGGCCTCTGTCTTGTCAAGCGTAAAGCCAGTCACAGCTACATAAGGAGCCTTGTAGAGATACATGCCGGTGACAAACGTACCCGTACCCCAACCGTTTACCTGAATACTGTTCAGATGAGCGAACNCATAATCTTTCACAATCTTCTTNNCATCGATTACATATCTATTGTCTTCGATGGTCTGATACTCCTCGGTGGCAGCTGAATCGGAGCTATCGTATGGGTTGATCTCGATTGTAGTCGAATTCAAGCAGAAACGAGGTAAGTCTCCGCTGCCGGCCGTAGTGAGAATGAGCTGGTCATAGTCAGTGAGGTCAGCCCACTTCAAATTGTCATTGGAAGCACCGTAGAGCATACGTGAGGTGTTGAATATCTCGTAAGCGCAGTCGGTAGGTTCGCCCTCACCAGGCTCTGCCACAGAAGCATATTTCTTAAACATTTCTGCAGTCAGATAGGAGTATCCCTCGGCTAAGGTCAGTCCTTCAATCGCCTTACTGATATTATCACTTGCTTCTGTCAGCGAGTCCTCAGTAGCGTCTTCTGCCGTAAGGGCAGCTTCAGCGTCGGCAATAGCCTTGGTCAGTGTCGCAAAACTATCCTCTGTCTTAGCGAAAGAGTCATAGTATTTCGCGCTCTCAATTGTTGCAGTGAGTGCCTTCTTAGGCTGTGCAAGAGGATCAGCATCTTCAGTGACAATCTGGAATGTGAAGTCCTTTACTATGGTCTTGACGAGCATGCCTTCCTTGAGAGTAAGGCTTTCGCCATTGGCCGTCACTGATGTCAGCTTGAAGCTTTCTGCAGGAGCGATTGAAAGCTTAGATCTATCGGCAACCTTCTTTTCGTTGGCGCCTGCCTTAAGGTCATTGATCTTCTCTCCATTGACTTCAATCACAACATGAGTTGGGTCGTCGATGTCGAATGTAAGGGTAAACTCCTTGTTTGAAACCGGATCCTTATAGAGATACATACCGGTTACGTAACCGTCAAACTTGATTGCATGCAAACGGGCGAAACCATAGTCATCAATTAGCTTACAGAGATCTACAGTGTAAACATCTCCATCTGATTCGAGATACCTATTAGAAGACCAATCGTCATAGCCAGCATGCATATCCACCATAAGAGATTCCTCCATAGTAGCTTTCTGCTGGCCTCCATCTGCAAGTCGGTTCATACAGAAACGCGGCGTGCCGGAGTTAGCCTTGAGTATGAGTTTGTCATAACCAGTCAAGTCAGCCCAATTCAGATGGTTTACGTTGATGCAATCTCCATAGGGCTTTCCTGTTTCCGTCTGGAGATTATAGTCACAGCTTGTCGCTTCACCCTCACCAGGCTCTTCCACTGACTTGTATTTCTTAAACATTTCTTTGGTCAGCTCGGAGTAACCATCCTGAAGTGCAAGACCATCAATGGCTGCATTGATTTTTGCAGTCGCTTCCTCTACCGACTCTACGGTAGGTCTGACTTCTGCAAGCTTAGCCTTTCCATCTGCGATGGCTGTCTGGAGTGCGTTCCAGCTTTCTTCCGTCTTTAGGAAGTCGTCACAAAGCTCAGCCTTGTTTATAGCTTCGGTTAAGGCCTCCAATGGAATCTCCAAGTCATCGTTGGATGTGTAGAGATACATTCCTGTGATCATACCATTTGCCGCTCCATCTTCCGACCACGGATATTTAATGGCATTCAGACGTGCAAATCCATAGGCATTCACAATCTTTCTGAGATCAACAGTGAATACATTGTTCTCACTATCGTAAACAGTGTATTCTTTTGTCGACCATCTTTGAGATCCTGGCTGCATATCAAGCATCTTGGATGCTTCTTTAGAGTCTGCATCGGCTCCTTCTTTCTCCATGCGGTTCATCATTACTCGCGGTGCCTTTGTGTCACCCATGGTAAGAATAAGCTTATCGAAAGCCGTGAGATCAGCCCAGTTCTTTTCGCTTACGTTTCCGTCACCATATGGAGTGCTTACTACCTTAAAGAGGTCGTATGCGCAACCTGCGTCACTGCCCTCGCCAGGCTCTTCGACAGAATCATAGCTCTTAAACATTTCCGCAGTCAGGTAAGCATATCCTTCCTCCAGTTCAAGACCTTTGACTGCCGCATCTATATTTTCGTTAGCAGCAGTAATAGACTCCACAGTGGCATCCTCTGCTTTCAGAGCTGCCTCGGCTGCCTCGATTGCTGCCTGCAAAGCATCAAAGCTCTCAGCAGTCTTAGCAAATGCGTCGTAAAGCTTAGCACGTTCTATATTAGCATTGAGTTCTTCCCTCGGTTGCTCCAGAGGATCATAAACTTCCGTTACGATGGTGTAGCTTACAGGCTCGGTGATGGT
>WFLX010307047.1_pt1 | contig 20349 bp, 21 predicted proteins | sample 4967041 | NCBI WGS metagenome assembly WFLX01 (sample SAMN12857096, study PRJNA449069) | gut metagenome | isolation source: stool from male and female vole | host: Microtus ochrogaster | place: USA:Florida | collected 2017
CAGTGCGATATTATCGGTTCCAGCGACAGCTCCATCAAAAATGTGATTCCCAACGATATGCAAAAGATCTTAGATCATGCACCCATTGAAAGAATCTATGCGAACGGCGGTAAAGCATATGAGCTGTACATGCAGTATTGTTATCCGGCATGCAAAAGAGAGATTACAAAGCTTCCGTCCACAAGTCCTGCCAATGCCGCGTTTTCCATGGATAAGCTGTTGGCGGCATGGAGTGTGATTATGGCATTATGAGCGCAGAAGCATCAAAGGAGAAAATTTTATGGGATTTATAGAATTACTGTTGTTAGCNGTNGGATTGAGCATGGACGCTTTTGCTGTTTCCATATGNAAGGGATTATCTATGAAAAAGGCTTCAGTGAAGGGTATGGCAGTCTGTGGTGGATGGTTTGGCAGTTTTCAGGCATTGATGCCTCTGATTGGTTATCTGGCGGGCAGAATGTTTGCAGACGCGATTGCTGTTTATGACCATTGGGTAGCGTTTGGTTTGTTATTCATGATTGGAGCGAATATGCTTCGGGAGGCATTGTCAAAGAAAGAGGGAGAGGAAGAGGCAGAGAGCGGAGATCTGTCTGTTAAGACGATGTTTGTCATGGCGGTGGCAACTTCGATCGACGCTTTGGCAGTCGGTGTTTCCCTTGCGATGGCAGGTGATGTGAATATCTGGACAGCTGTCATACTGATCGGTTGTACGACATTTATCCTGTCTGCTGTGGGCGTAAAGGTGGGAAGCATCTTCGGCAATCAATTTGAAAAGAAGGCGCAGGCTGCAGGAGGTGTTATTTTGATGCTTCTGGGGATAAAGATATTATTGGAGCATCTGGGGATTTTGAGTTGAATATTTATAAAATGGAAACTTATATCATTTTATATCAAGACGAAAGGTACGGTTATTAATATGACATTTTCTATCAATTTTCTGATTTTATTCGGAGTGGCATTATTATGCAGCGTGATGGGATTTTATAAGTATGTGTATTTTATATCCATAGGTTATGGCGCTGCCATAGCGGGACAGGGATTGGCGATGCTGATATTGTTCCGTGAGGATCTGACGCTGCCCGTGATTGTACTGTGTGCGCTGCTGATTCTGTACGGATGCAGATTAAGCGGCTATCTGCTGTTTCGTGAAGTCAAAAGCGTAAGTTATCAAAAGCATATGAAAACGGAGATCAAGGATGGTTCTGATATGAAGCTTGGAATCAAAGTACTTCTATGGATTTCCTGCGGACTGCTTTATGTGCTGATGGTTTCCCCGGTATTTTACCGGATCGAGAATCAGGATGTCCATGGGGACGTGGCATTTTATATAGGGATAGTGCTTATGGCCTTTGGTTTGGTATTGGAATCTGCTTCTGATATCAGTAAGAACAGACAGAAGAAGGTCAATCCGAAAAGATTCTGTGACAAGGGACTGTTCAGGATCGTGAGATGTCCTAATTATCTGGGAGAAATGATCATATGGACAGGGGTATTGGTTGTCGGCACATCATCATTTTGTACAGTTGGACAGTGGAGCGTTGCGGTGGCTGGTTATCTGGGAATTATCTATGTCATGTTCAGCGGCGCAAGAAGACTGGAGATCCGGCAGAATAAGAACTACGGTGATGACCCGGAATACCAGGCATATGTGAAGAAAGTGCCGATCATGGTTCCGTTTGTGCCGCTATACAGTGTAGAAAAATATAAGTTTTTAGTGCTTTAATTTTTATTCTGCATTTTTTTGCCCTACAAGGTCGATCTGCCGCCACTTGCCCTGTCGGTATCGGAGATAGGTAAGCAGCGCATTTAAAAGCCATGAGATCAGCAGGGAGAAAAAGAGGGCGTCCGGGTGTCCATTCGGCCAGTCTTCTGAACTGTTCCAAGCTGCAAGAAGATAAGCAAGAGGGACGCGTACTACAACCGTGGTGATAAGAGAGATCACCATCGTTGATAACGTATCTCCTGCGGCCCTTAAGATACCGCCATAGATTTGGATGATTCCCATGGCAATATATCCTGCAGCGAGGATCTTTAACCCGCGTCCACCCAGTTCTACCACATGTTGATATATGATAGGATCTGTATTTTCTTCATTTNTAAANANGGCGNTAAACTGTTTGCNAAAAAGNAGCAGTNCAAGTACGATGACCGCTGAGACGCACAGGGTAAGANATAGCGCTGCCCGTTCACCGGGTTTTAGCCTGTCTGTCCGTCCGGCGCCGATATTCTGACCGATATAGGTGGAGATTGCAAGCCCAAAGGTAAAAGCAGGCAGTACGGCAAATCCATCTACACGCATGATGGCAGTATTAATAGCGGGAACAAAGTCCGCCATCTGGTTGGTCAGACTCTGCACCATTACAAGCGCAAGGGAGAAAATTCCCTGTGTAATGCCGGAGGGAAGTCCAAGCTTTAATATTTTCTTACAAACGTCAAATTTAGGGATCAGATTTTTCCTGGTGATCTCTACAATATCTTTCATCCGAAGGAGACGGANGATACATAAAAGTCCGGAGACGCCCTGGGCAAGGATAGTCGCCAATGCAACGCCCTGTACCCCCATGCCGAGGCCGGCTACAAACCAAAGATCCAGTATGATATTCAAGCCTGCGGAAACCAGCAGGAAGATCAGAGGATAAAGGCTGTCGCCAAGTCCGCGGAGGATACCGGAGACAATATTGTAGAAAGCCGCACCGATNATNCCCCAAAAGATGATCTGCAGATAGGCAGCCGCCAGATCATAATATTTTGCCGGAGTGTTGATAAGGGTAAGCAGAGGNCGGGAAAGNGGAACCCCTGCTGCCGTAACNAGCAGGGCGGCNNTAAAAACNAGNGTAATGGAGGTGCCGACGCAGACAGAAAGACGTTTTTTATCCTTTGCTCCGAAATATTGCGCGACAAGAATCCCCACACCGGTAGAGATTGCGATAAATAACACAAGCAGCAAGTTGATGATCGGCGCGGACACGCCTACTGCGGAAAGCGCATCTATGCCGTTGTAGCCGTTGCGCTCTATAGAACAATATTTTCCTACCACCACAGAGTCAACTGTGGAATAGAGCTGCTGCGCCAGATTACCGATCAAAAGAGGAATTGCAAATTTAGCAATTACTTTTACCGGACTGCCGACAGTCATATCCTGCGCGCCAAATAGTGAGTTAAGTTTTTTCGGCATTTGAAATCTCCAGAATTATGTAATATAAGCGATACTTATCAATAATAGCGAGAATAAAAATTATTGTCAAGGCTGGGTGTTGATAGAATAGAAAAAGTGGTTTAAAATAAAGATGGTATTCGCAAAAGAAATTTATTCATCTTGCAAATATTGTACCTGCGGCAGCACGAATTCGCAGGTTACGGAAAGGCATGGTTATTTATATGGGCATCCTTAATAAATTTTCAAAATTGATCATAACCCTGTTGGTATTGATTTTTCTGTTTATTATCATATGCGCGTTAAATCCGGAGCTTTCTAAAAGGATAGGGGATTCCCTTTTCCCGAAAGAGGATCAGTCAGTATCTTTGAGCATTAATCATACGGATTCGGACTTGCCGGATCCCGTGGGGGACGGCGTATCGGACAATGATATTGTCAACGAGCCGGTTCAGACGCCGCTGTTTCCTGATTATAATGTGAATCAGACGGTAATTCCTAATGGAAATAACCAACCGGCTTCCAATGGGTCGCTGGACTGGAGCAGCACAGGAATAGCAAAAGATACTGCTTCTACATATGTCGCGCCTAACACGTCCGGTCTGACCATTCCCAATGCGGTCAGCGGCAAGAATGGATATCAGCCTCTGCAGGAGGAATACATACCGGTCAGCAGCGCGCAGGCTGAGCAGATTGAAAACCAGCTAGGCACAGGATTTACCGGGGAAGGGCTGACGTTTGATCCGTACTGGTATCCATACTATGGCATGCTGGATGAGAGGGGGCAGCATATTTATTGCCAGATCTATGCTAATGCGAAAGAACTGAACGCTGCATTTGCACCATTGGAACCGATTACGTCAGGTCAGCTGAAATACGCGCTGACTGCGGTATATAACGACCATCCGGAGCTGTTCTGGCTGGACACGGCGTATTACTGCAAATATACCCCGGAAGGACGATGTGCGGAGATCGGCCTGCAATTTAACCGTACTGCGCAAAATCTGGAAAGTGCAAAAGCGGCTTATGAGAGCAGGGCGAGGGAGATCCTTGACAAAGCGCGGGGATTATCAAGTGATTACGCAAAAGAAGTATATGTCCATGATGCGCTGATAGGCAGTATTACCTATGATCTCAGGGCGGAGATGAACCAGAGTGCGTACAGTGCGCTGGTAAACGGGCGGACGGTATGCGCAGGATATGCAAGGGCATTTCAATATCTGATGCAGCAGCTGGATATCCCATGCTATTATTGTGCGGGCTATGCCGGAGAAAGACATGCGTGGAATATCATCGTGCTGGATGACGGCTGTTACAATGTGGATACGACATGGGATGATGTCGGTGACGGCACCTATGATTATTTTAATAAGACCGATGCGGATTACGCAAGCAATCATGTAAGACAGGAGCTTTCCGTGTATCTGCCGTCGTGCAATGGCAGGGCATACCGCAATCTGGAAAAGCCGACGCAGACAGCATCATCCAATCAGACAGCTTCATCGAATCAGACCACTTCGTCCAATCAGACAGGTTCATTAAGGACTCTGGCGGATGTCGGCATATCGGAGTCGCAGGTCTTAAAGGATATGGCGGGATATTACCAGAACTGCCATAACCGGATCCTGGCAAATGGCAAAGGGGATTACACCTTCTATAATGTGATAGAGGGAAAACAGCTGCTGGCCAGATGGGAACAGGAAATGGATAATGGCACTTATAAGGATGAATATATGACTGANGTCATGATNGAAATAGATGCCGGAGACTGTGAGATGCAGCTGCAGGTGGAGGAGCTGCAGGGAGAACGGTATCTGATCACGCATAAAGTATCATTAAAATAAGGTATGGAGGTTAGGAGGAGAGAAACGGNAAATGTCTGAATTAAGTGAATCCATCCGGAAAAATTTCCGGGAGGGAGACGACATCAGGGATGCGGGTCTGACCCCGCCGGAGGATATCAAGAGGTTTGATGATATTTTATATGGCNCTGATGAGAAGTGGCAGTGTTTGGATGTCTATCGTCCGATTGCTTCGGAGGGAAGGAAGCTGCCTGTGATTGTCAGTGTGCACGGCGGTGCATGGGTATATGGTGATAAAGATCGTTATCAGTATTATTGCATGAGCCTTGCCCGGTATGGATTTGCAGTGGTGAACTTTTCTTACCGTCTTGCGCCGGAATATAAATTCCCCAGCCAGCTTGAAGATANAAACAGCGTGTTTGCATGGGTTTTGGAGCATGCGGAAGAATATGGATTTGATGCACGATACATCTTCGGGGTAGGAGATTCTGCAGGAGCGCATCTTCTGAGTCTTTATTCTGCCATCTGCACCAATGAGGAATATGCAAAGAATTATGATCTGCAGATTCCGGAAGGTTTTGTGCCGACGGCGGTTGCGCTGAACTGCGGCATCTATGATATGGCGGATGAAAAGAAAAGGGAGGAGGTTACTTTTTCCATTATGGCGGATCTGCTTCCCAAACAGGGGACACCGGAGAAATTAAAGCTTGTTTCTCCAGAAAGATACGTCACGGCTCATTTTCCGCCGACCTATCTGATGACGGCAAGCGGCGACTTCCTGAAAAAGCATACGCCATATATGGCGGAACGCCTGACGGAACAGGAAGTGGAGTTTGAATATCATTTTTATGGAAATTCTGAAAAAACGCTGGGGCATGTATTCCATGTGAATATGAAGCTGGAAGATGCTGTCAGGTGTAATAAGGACGAATGCAGGTTTTTTCAAAAATATATTACTTAAGTAAGTTCACCTTGCTTAGGGCGTGATCTATGCTCAATAAGAAAAAAGCAATGATAAGCAGTATAAATATAGTGAGGATGTCCCAGATATCTGCTCTTGGCTCAGCAAGCAGTTTTGATAATGTGACATTGATGCAAATGTTAAGTGGAATGGCAAGCAGCACACTGATTCCGGCAGCACGGAATTTTCTGGCGCACAGACGGCAGGAAACAAAATATATGCTCCAGAGATATACGAGGGAGATCAGTGACATACGCCAGCCGATGGTAAATACTGCCGGTACATTGATCAGGATGCCCAGCAGATAAAGATAGGGAATGAGAAAAATACTCAGCGCCATCAGACCTCCGGTGATGCCTTTTTTTCCAAGGATCACGATCGGGAAAGTGATCACATAGGCAAAAATGATAGAGCTTAATGTAATGCACGACCAGGTCAATTCTCCGGTAATGGCAATATCGCATATGGAGCAGACTACGATCCCAAGAAAAAGGACAATGGAATAAATGAAAGCAAACAAAACATTTTTTCTATTGCTGTTTTCATCTTTTCTTTTCAGGATGATTAAATTTTCTTCTGCGCTTTGCGCATAAGCATCCGTATCCATCCGTTCACCGCTTAACAATTCATTTACATTTATCCCTAATATTTCACATAGTTCCAGCATAATAGAGGAATCCGGCATACTTTTTCCGTTTTCCCATTTGGAAACTGCCCTGTCTGTAATGTTTAGTTTTTCTGCCAGCTGTGCCTGGGTAAGCTGTTGCTCCTTACGACATGCGGCAATAAATGCTCCNATTTTGACCTGATCCATCATAGTAACCATACCTTTCCGTAACCTGCGTATCGCATTTTTATAATAGCCTGAATTTTCTAAATATAAGATTACAATATTTTAACGGATAAGTATACAAACCAGTGGTTGAGTTATTAAAAATCTTTATTTTATCAGTTTTTTTCTCCCTTTTTAAATTGTGTGCCTGTGAAAAATAGGTTATAATCATACTAACAATATTTAAGTTTGTGGAATAGTTAATAAGAACAATTTCCCGAAAAGCAGAGAATAATTTTTAATGGATTAAGGATTTGCAAATGATATATTATATCTTAANATTTTTTGTTATTTGCTGATCAGGCACAGGACTGAGAAGGTGGATAGATTTTCCCGCTGATGAAGTTTAACATAATCAAAAATAGAAGCTTGACAATTAGGTCTACAAGATGTAAACTAATGGCAGTGGTTTACATCTTGTAGACCTTTGCCATTGATACAGATATATGATAGAAGAAGCATGGAGGCAAGAATNATTATGANTGATAAGAAATTGGGCGCTATTGAAGCCAGATTCGCAGATATGATATGGGAGAATGAACCGGTAGGTTCGGGAGATCTTGTGGCAATGTGTAGCAGAATACTGAATTGGAAGAAATCTACTACATATACCGTATTAAGGAGATTGTGCGAAAGGGGAATCTTTCAGAACCGGGAGGGAGTCGTCACATCCCTGATTTCCAGACAGGATTATTATGCNATCCAGAGNGAACAGTTTATTGAAGANACNTTTTCNGGATCGCTGCCGGGATTTCTGGCATCNTTTACCACAAGAAAAAAACTTTCCGAACAGGAAATAGAGGANCTGGAACGGTTGATAGAAGAGAATAGGAGGAGATAGCTATGTTGTTGAAAATGTTGTCCGAAATCGTCAATATGAGTATGACTGCCAGTATCGTGATCATAGCAGTGCTCCTGCTTCGGTTGGTGCTAAGAAAAGCGCCGAAAGTATATTCTTATCTGTTGTGGTTTATTGTTTTGTTCCGGCTGCTTTGCCCGGTATCCATATCTTCCGCAGTATCCCTGATGGGGATGTTTGATACTCCGGTGACGGAGGAGGGAGTGATCACCTATATTCCTTATGCAGACGATCTCGGACGGGAAATAACGGCGATAAATTTTGAAATCATTCCTGCCGGACTTTCTTCTGTGGAAATGCATAGCGCGGAAAAACCGGAAACCACATATGATCTACAGGAGATTCTTGTGGTGACGGGAGNAGTATTGTGGATTGCNGGTGTTGNNGCATTGCTTATANATAGCATATTTAGTCTGGTGCGACTTTTAAAAAAGCTGGTGGGTTCCGTGAAAGTAGAAGATGGGATTTATCGAGCGGATCATATTGTGACGCCTTTTGTTATGGGCATTATATATCCGCGGATCTATCTTCCGTCAAAGCTTACGGAAACAGAAAAAAATTATATTCTGATGCATGAAAAGCACCATATCAAAAGAGGCGATCATATCTTTAAAATATTATTTTATATGACATTATGCGTATATTGGTTTAACCCTCTGGTCTGGGTCGCATTTTATCTGTTTGTAAAGGATATGGAGATGAGCTGTGATGAGGCTGTCATGCGGCGGATGATGTCGGATATCCGCGCGGAATATTCGGAGGCTCTTTTATGCCTTGCAACAGGACGGCGTATGATGACAGGCATGCCGCTTGCTTTTGGGGAGGGAGATACAAGAGCCCGGATAAAAAATATCTTAAAGTGGAAAAAACCTAAGAAAGCGGCTGTGATTGCTGCGATGATTTTGTGCGTGGCTGCTGCGGCCTGTTTGGTCACTAATCCTAAAGTGGCTGCTTCCGGCATGAATATTGCTTCCGGCGATGCAGGATCTTCGCCCGGTATGAACGATGCTTTTGATGATGCAGAGTATGCTTCGGCAGTGGAGGCGTTAAGGGCGGCGGTGATCAGATATTATCAGGCATATGCTGTCCCTGCTGATTTTTCCTGCGCCGGCATTATGATACGTTCGGTGGATATGTTTGTTTTGGCTGATGAAATGGATGCACGCAAAACGGCAGTATATTATATTTATGCCATGTATAAGGATATGGATCTTAAGGAAGACGGCGTAAAGGAACTGGTAACCATTTCTGCCGCGCCAATGGTCATTACGCTTATTTGGGATGCGGACGGGGGATATCGTGTGGAAGAAGACGGTATTGTGGCGGTCAATGACCTTACGGGAGAAGACTATAAAGCCTGTATGCAGGAAAATTTCCCGGAATCTTATCATGAAGACGGTTCCCGTAAACTGTCAGATCTGTACAAGATGATTTTATGCATGGATTGTCACGCGCAGGCGGTGGAATACGGACAATTGGATACGGATGCCATTATAGGCGGATTGGTTGACCATATTGCAGGGGAACCGCTGGCATCCTCGGCAACGCAGGATTACATTCGAAATTCGCCAGTGGAATATCGGGAGCTTATTTATTATGGAAATTATACGATAGCATATGCGGAAGCATATCGACAGACAGGCGCAGCGGATCTGAAGATGGCAATTTTAGATTGTGCAGAGGCGGAAATCCGTATGTATATTGAGAGACCTGATGAAGCACAGCAGGAGCGGAATGAGCTTAATGTGCAAATTGTCATCACCGAGCAGGAACGGAATGAGCTTAATGCGCTACAGGATCAGCTTAATGTGCAAATTGCCATCACCGAGCAGGAACGGAATGAGCTGATTGCGCTGCAGGAACTTAACGAATTGATTGCGCAACTGGGGATGGTTGATGGGATGATTGCCAGTACCGAGCTGGAGCTTAACAAACTGATTGCACGATAGGAACAGTTTGATGAACTTATTGAGATGCAGGCGAGGAGGGAGATCCGGTCTATGCCACAATGGATGTTGCAGTTTGATAAAAAGAGTGATATATTTATTTTATCAAGTAAGTAAAATAAAATAATTAGGGAGAAAGTATTATGGGAACAGTACAACAGAGAAATATTGCTCTTTGTATCATTTTGTCACTGGTGACTTGTGGGATCTACGGCATTTATTGGTTTGTGTGTCTGACAAACGACACTAATGCAGTAGCAAACGAGGAAGGAACATCCGGCGGGCGGGCTTTTTTGTTCGCTTTAATTACTTGTGGAATTTATACCTTTTACTGGGCTTATAAATGCGGAGAAAAACTGGATAAGGCAAAAACGGACAGAGGCATGCAGGCTTCCGGCTTAGGAGTGCTCTATCTGATTCTTTGTTTCTTCAGTCTCGGAATCGTTGCTTATGCATTGATCCAGAACGAACTGAATAGTCTTGCATAATAAAAGATGGACGGTAAGCGCCTTGGAAAAGCAGGAATGGTTATTTTGCTTCTTGCGGGATATTACATATTTGTCAGATATACCGGGATAGGTATTCCCTGCCTGTTCCGGTATGTTTTTCATTTACAGTGTCCGGGCTGCGGTATTACCCACTTGCTGCTGTCTTTGGGAAGAGGGGATATTTACGGAGCTTTTTACAGCCATCCTGTTATCTTTTGTTTTATGCCGTTTCTTTTATGGATCATAATAAAATCAGTCGGAAACTATCTGTTTACTAAAAAAACAGTCTGGCGAAAATGGGAATCCGCCGGGATGTGGCTGCTTGCGGCAGTTTTGATTTTATTTGGGATATTTCGCAATATCCCATGAATAGGTCATATACATCTGACCTCCTGCTTTTTCAAAAGGCAGATGCCGATGCAGGAAATGATCATCCCTGCGGCACAGCACAGAATCGGCATAAAGTGACCATGCAAAAGGCTTCCGGCATAATCAATATTATGTTCCAATAATGCCATCTCCTCATTGTCCATGCTTGATAAATATATGCTGGCACACATCCATATTCCCCAGAGGATCCAGTAGATGATTTGACCAAAACGGATGAGGAGGCTGCCAAGGAACAGGCGTATGCCCAAAGCGATGGCTGCGAATGCCAGCACCCAGAAGATGCCGGAAGAAAAGCTGCCAAACAGCGCAGCGAAAAACGGAAACAAGAATTCTTTTGAGGAGTCGGGATAGAACAAAAAATATACCAATAAGGAGTTTATCTCACCATTCACATATCTGACCGTTTAGAATGCCACAACAGTATTCCCTGTAATATTCCNTACTCGGTTATGATGGATGCTAAAATACTTATTACCAATTCCNTTGATAATGGTTCTTCNATATTCAATAGCCTATACCATTNTTCAAAGACAAGTAATCCTTTGATCCAAGCNNCTNCTTTATTTAGTGCCAACTGAAGGACAGCTTNTATNACCAAAAATTTNATAAATGCAAAAGTTCCTCCAATTNCAGAACTGCGACACAAAATAACATATAAAACTGTGCANGAACATACATGAAAGAAGAATAATAATAAGCAGAAAATCCGCAANNAAAAATCTTCACACAATGNGANCGGAAAAAACAACAGATATGCTATCATGAAAATAATCATAACTATCGGTATAATTATGCCACAGATCAGAGTCTTTGAAAAAGAAATTTTGCAAAAAGAATATCCACTCATGATCTCATAATAGATTGTCTTTTGACGAAACTCTCTACCTATATATACCGCTATTATTGTACAGATGAAAGCAATCAAATACAAAAAGTCAGGTGCCATTGAAGCCCATACCATTTTTTCCGTAATCTCACTCTCCAAACCAACAAGATTGATATAGCTCATAAAAAACAATATTAGTGGGATTAAAACAACGTATTTCATAATTGATATTGAATGAAAAAANCGGTATAACTCAATCCGAAACAGATTACTCTTCTTCATTCTTAGTTACCTCCTAAAAATCTATTCTCTTTGAAGATAACTGTATGATAACCAATAATATTATGTATTCAACAACAGCTCCGCCGATAATGCTTATCATATATTCTGGCGGAATCACAATATCCGTATTAGTAACCGCACTCCACTGACTCATNACCGATAATGCCTTNCATCTGTTGTAAACATCTGATGTCACAAACAGCTCCGCTGTAAACAAAACCAAAACTTCAAGTAATGTAAATCTGACAAACGCTAAACAACCGCCTAATGCACCATTTCTGCAAAGCATTACATATAAAACTGTACAAGTACAAATATGGCACAATATAAAAAACATGAATAAAATATGTACCAATGAATACATTTGCAATGCTCCTGATACAGATACCAAAAATATCAATATGCATAACTGCATCATTATTGAAACACAAAGCCCACACGTAATCGTTTTCGTACAGCAAATTCTCCATAAGCTGTATCCAGCCATAACCTCATGATTAATCGTCTTTTGTTTAAATTCCCTACCCACATAATTTGCTGCCACTACAGAAACAAAAAATACTATCATCAGATTTACTACCTTCATTGTGGAATTTATAGCTCCCATTTGAGTNCCATCACCAAGCAAAGCTTCAGAATTATCAACAGCNAAAAAAATGGTTNCAAAAAAGATTGTAACCATGCATATAAACATGAAAAAAGAATGAATAAAACGATACATTTCAACTCTATATAAATTACCTTTCCTCATTGCCAATTATCTCCCTCATATAATATTGTTCAAGATCAAGNGATAAATNTTTCAAAGTTTTTTTATCGATCATATCTATTATCTTTCCACCCTTTATGAATACAAAATCAGAAGATAACTGAAATAATTCCCCCAAAATATGACTTGATATTAAAAGTGTAATGTTTTTTTCTTGGCATAAACCAAGCATTATCTCTCTCAATTCAACAATGCCCTCAGGATCAACGCCATTCATTGGTTCATCTAATACCAACACCTCCGGATTTGATGCAAGAGCACAGGCAATACCAAGTCTCTGTTTCATACCAAGCGAGAATTGCTTTACTTTCTTTTTCCCTGTTTTGTCAATCTTTACAAGTTCCAATAATTGTTTCAGCTTTTCTTCATTAGTCTCACCCTTAATGCCGCCGATTATTTTAATATTCTCAAGTGCTGTCATACTTTCATATAAATAAGGATTTTCAATCATAAAACTCATTTTTCTCCTGAATGTTTCAATCGGCTCTCCCGTCGAAACAATTATTTCGCCCGAGGTAGGCACTGACAATCCTGCAAGAAGTTTAAAAAAAGTTGTTTTTCCAGCACCATTCGGACCAATAATACCATAAATATGACCACTTTTAATTTCAAAATTAAAATTATCTACTGCTATTATCTTTTTATATTTCTTGGTAAGATTCGATATTTTTAACATGCCACTAATTGTCCTCTCTCCTTTCTTCATCTATTACATATAGGCAGGCAAAGCAGACATTATATACATCTGACTTCCTGCTTTTTCAAAAGGCAGATGCCGATGCAGGAGATGATTATCCCTGCGGCACAGCACAGAAGCGGTATAAAGTGACCGTGCAAAAGGCTTCCGGCATAATCAATATTATGTTCCAATAATGCCATCTCCTNATTGTCCATGCTTGATTAAATATATGCTGGCACACATCCATATCCCCCAGAGAACCNAGTAGATGATCTGGCCAAAACGGATCAGGAGGCTGCCGAGGAACAGGCGTATGCCCAAAGCGATGGCTGCGAATGCCAGCACCCAGAAGATGCCGGAAGAAAAGCTGCCAAACAGGGTTGTAAAAAACGGAATCTCCGGTTGTTCTCTGGAAAATTCAGAATAGCATAAGGGAATCAGTACGCCGTTCTCCAATTGAAACAGGAGAACGCAGATGATATACAGGATCAGGCTTCCGAGGACGGTCTGGAACAATTCCGCCAGGATGTAGTTTTCCCTTGTTGTGCTCATGGATATGGCAAGCGTAAAATATTTTTTTACGGTAAAAGGACCGCTAATGATCCAGAACATAGCAACTGAAATAAGGGACATTGTACTGGCCAGAGGAAATACAGGCGTATCACGCAGTCCGCCTAGGATTCCATACATGATGATCAGATTTAGAATCAGTCCGATAAGATAGACCAGTCCGGTGATGGTAAGTAGGGAAACAAAGTTTTTTTGAGTGATATTCCAAAATTTTCTCATAATATTCTCCATTCCGCCGCCTTCAGCGGCTCAGATAGCTTTCTTTAGATTTCATATAAAACTGCTTATGCTACATTCTGTCGATGGTCCTTTTGCCAAAAAGAGTTACGATCAGACCATAAAGTATCAGCATGCCTCCGATGATGAGTAATCGGGAGGAGGGGCTCGATAGATATTCTGTCATAAGGAAGAAAGAGTTCAGTGCAAAAACAGCTAAGCCGCCATAAAAGATAACCAGAATCAGTATCATTTTTGCATAGCCGAACCGGCGGATCAGAAACCCATTCAGAATCCCTAAAGTAGCAGATAAGAGTTCCGAGATCACAAAGGACAGGATCATATCGGCTGTTATGGGAGTGGAAGCAATCATCTTCATGAGCAGAAAGATTGCTAAACATTCAATTAACAGCTCTGCTGTGAGAATATAAATGCTTAGATAGATATTTCTGCGGGTACACCCCATAGACAGGCAAAAATCGATCTGGTATCTGATATAGTTTACGATCAGGGCGCAGGGGATGATGGCCAGAATCGTTTCGAGATATCCTATGATTTCTTCCGGCGATCCATTGACAAATGAAGTCAGAAAGACACCGTAAATCAGACCGCCTAATATAATAATGGAAAATACTTTCCCCTGATACAGGCTGATATATTGTATATGACGTTTGAGACCTTCGTTCATAATCGTATGCTCCTTTTAAAAACTAATTTTCGTCTCCGCAGATTGCAATAAAGAGATTCTGNNAAGATACCGGCTGTACGGAAATCTCGCCGGATGAATGAAATTCCTGACCATTCTCCATCAGTACCGTGATGCCCTTGCTGCGCCCGATTTTCTCGGGACGGTATGTTTTTAAACCTTTGACTGCCGCGTCAACAGCATCTTCCCTGCCGCTGATATGGACCGTTCTTGATAACAGATCTTCCGTATTTTCTTTNAGAAGAATGGCGCCGTCTTTTAACATTATGACTTCTTCAAAGACAGGAGAAGCTTCATCAATNATATGTGTGGAAATCAGAAAAGTNCGTCCNGTTTTNTCATATTCTTCCAATANCAGTTTGTAAAANTTATCGCGCATGAAGACGTCCAGACCNGCAACAGGCTCATCCAGCAGCGTATAATCGGCTTTNCTTGCCAGNGCCAGAATGATGGTAAGCATGGACAGCATACCCTTTGACAGCTTCAGGATTTTTTTGCCCGGTTCCAGTTCAAAAATTTTCACAAGACGCTCTGCCATTTCCTTATCCCAGTGNGGATAATAAATAGAAGCGGCNTTTAAATAATCTTTTACCTTCATNGAGGCGATGGNGCTTTCCGCAACNGGATTCANTTCTCTGGAAAAGCAGATATGGGAAAGNGNCTGCTGATTTTCCCAGACGGTTTNTTCNCCNANCNTAATATCACCGGAGGTTGCGGGACACTGTGCGGCAAGAATGGATAAAAGGGTAGTTTTGCCCGCACCGTTTCTGCCGATCAGACCNTAAATCTTACCGGGNTCTAAGGTAAGGTCGATGTTGTGCAGGACTTCTTTTTCTTTATACTTTTTAATAATGGTTTTACACTGTAATGGCATAAGTTCTTTTGCGTTTTCCATGGTGATCATTCCTTTCTCCTATCATATTTTACGGCGGATACTATTATTTTTTATCTTCTTCGGCTTGGATCATGCGGATCAGGTCTTCTCCGGTTATCCCAAGGCTGTGGGCTTCTTCCATCATAGCTTTGAAATAACGCTGGTAAAATTCCTCTTTCCGGTGCTGTCTGATCTTTTCCTTTGCCCCGGAGGTTACAAACATTCCGATCCCTCTTTTCTTATATAAAATATTTCTATCTACCAGAAGATTGATCCCCTTGGCAGCAGTTGCCGGATTGATGGCATAAAGTGCTGCAAGCTCATTGGTGGAAGGCACCCGTTCTTCTTCCAGCAGGATATCCCTGAGGATATCATTCTCGATCATCTCACTGATCTGCAGATAAATTGATTTTTCCTGGGTGAGAATCTCATTCATTACCGATCTTCCTTCCTGTTATTAAGTGGTGAANCTGTCTGNTTTATTCCGAAACAGGTTCTGTTTTTAGATCAAATTGCTTTTTCTGTATTACAAAATATCTTTTTNGTTAGTTGGTTAGTTACTTGTGTAACTAACTATACCACCTAAAAAATGAAATGTCAACAAAAAATTTTGAGGTAAAGATTTCGGACGGCAGAAGGGAGCTGCGTGATATCTTTGTCATATTCTATATAATACTTGTACATTGCAGTAAATGTATGTATAATTATGGCATAAAAATAATTTAAGAAGACGCTGATGAAAGCGTTTCCCATGCCGGAATATTATTAATCTAAGAGGATGTATAATGAAAAAGATCAGCGTAATCGTTCCCTGCTACAATGNGGCAGAATATCTGCCCNGGTGCNTGGAACATTTGTTAAGGCAGNCGATAGGTATAGATNATNTAGAAATTGTTCTGATAGATGATGCGTCCACGGATGATGGCGCAACGAAGGAAGTTATTCTGGCATATGAAAAACAGTATCCGGAATCAGTGATTGCCGTTTTGCTGGATCAGAACAGAAAGCAGGGAGGGGCAAGGAATGTAGGTATTTCCTATGCGGGCGGAGAGTATTTGATGTTTTGTGACGCAGATGATTGGCTGGCACCTCTGGCAATGGAAGCTATATATCAAACGGCGGTACATTATAATGCTGATGTGACTGAATATCGTTATAAAGTAGTTACGGATTATACGGAAATCGAAGAAAAAATAGAAGAAGGAAATGGCAGTAACATAGTAGTATTTTCTGACAAAGAAGCAAAAAGAAATATGCTTATGGTGTCAACAGATGAATTTTCTTTTGGCTGCATGAGAAAAATGTATAGAATGTCTTTGATCAAAGAACATGACATACGTTTTGCGGAGGGATTGATCTGTGAAGAACCGTCTTTTACTCTGCCGGTTCGTATTTATGAGAAGAGGCATGTGTTTATTGATGCGGAACTCTATTATTATTATCAGAGGCCGGATTCAACAGTTCATCGGAATTGGGATGCAAATAAGCTGGATAATGTCAAAGTATGGCTGCTTCTTATGGAAGACGTGAAAAGGAGAGGCGAGTTTACGGACTATGAGAAAGAATTGGAGTATATGTTTTATGAATGGGGATTTGGATTGAGTATTAGTATGATGCTTTATAAAGGGTATCTTCTAAATGCTAAAGAGATTACAATTTTAAAAAATATATTATTTTGTATGTTCCCTGATGTATTGAAGAATCCGTACGTTTTGGAAAAAAAGGACAAGTGGAATATCATTTTAAAAAGGATTCTGGAGCAGAAAACAGAATTGACGCAGGATGATATCAATGGCCTGCAACAAGAATTGACTATTGTGTTGCAGGAAAAAAACAGGCGATGCAAAGAGGAAGATTAAAATAAGAATGGAGGGATCTGTATGAAATGCATCAGAACTGCATTGGAAACAGAAGTTGTAAAGTATGAAGTTGGAAAAAACATGGAAGACGGATTTGAATTGTTATCCGATGTTGTGACAAAAGGCTGGATCGTTACAGATTCTCTGGTTCGGATCAAAAGGGAGAATGGCACCGTGGTATGCCCTTATATCAATACCCGCAGGGGACGTACATTTATCGGTGAAGGCGATTATGTAGTCAGGGACATCGATGGGACCAATCATGTGTGCGGTGAGGATAAAGTATTCAGCCGCTATCAGAAGATAGAGTAAAAGAACTCTAACTCTTTTCCATCCGTGACATCCTGCGGATGGAAATCGTCAAATCTGTAAATTTACTTTTCGGAGACGACTTTTCTCATATCATGGGCAGGACAATAAGTGCCTGCCATAATTTCGTGTAAAATCAAGAAATATCCAAGAAGTTTTAATAATAAAACAGGAAAGGAACAATCCAAGTAAAAATTAAGGTAGGCAGAAACCGATTTTAATAGTACAATAGATTCTGTATAAAAAAGAAAGAGGTATCATGCTATGAAGACAAAGGTATTTATAGACGGAAGCGAAGGGACGACAGGGCTTCGCATTTATGAGAGATTTGCAGGACGGGAGGATATAGAATTGCTTCCTATTGCTTCAGAACTGCGTAAGGACGTCAATGAGAGGAAACGGCTAATCAATCAGTCGGATATTACCTTCTTATGCCTTCCGGANGCNGCGGCAAAGGAATCCGTAAGTCTTTTGGAAAANGAACATGTGAAGATNATTGATACTTCTACGGCNCANNGGACAGNGNCCGGCTGGGCATATGGATTNCCGGAGCTTTCCAAAGAACACAGGGAAGCGATCCGGACAGGCAGTCGGATNGCCGTGCCNGGATGTTANGCGTCGGGATTTATCTCGCTGGTATATCCGCTGGTGGCGGGCGGCATCCTGCCGAAGGATTATCCGGTGAGCAGCTTTGCGCTTTCGGGATACAGCGGTGCGGGAAAAAAGACGATCGCAGTGTATGAAGGGAAAGACAGACCGAAGGAACTGGAGTCCGGCAGGGAGTATGCGTTGACGCAGCAGCATAAACATCTGAAGGAGATGCAGAAGATCACAGGACTTACAAGGACGCCGCTGTTTTCCCCGATCATAGATGATTATTACAGCGGGATGGTGGTTTCCGTGCCGCTCTATGCGGATATGTTAAATGGAGCGCAGACGCCGGAGAAGCTGCTTTCTTATTATGCGGATTATTATCAGGGAGAGGCGTTTATCCGGGTGAGCGGACCGGAGGACGAGATTGCCGCCGGCGGTTTTCTGGCAGGCAATGCCCTGTCCGGCTGGGATGGTCTTAAGATCTATGTGACGGGCAATGAAGAACGTATCGTATTGTCCTCGCAGTTTGATAACCTTGGAAAAGGCGCTTCCGGTGCGGCGATCCAGTGTATGAATCTGGTGCTGGGCTGTGAAGAAACGAAAGGATTGAATCTCTAAAAATAAAAAATCAAAATTTTCAAAAATTCCCATAAAAATCATTTCTTAAAACGTATCTTTTATAACTGGGNTATATAACTGGGTTATTTAAGATTGAGGGAAAGNAAGTGATTTCAGTCATGGGAGGTCGTAAAAAGGTACTTATCTTTGGGCTATGTGCCCTGCTGACCATTATTTTGCTGATTCCCATTCCCCTGCACTTAAAGGATGGCGGAACCGTTGTGTATCAAGCTGTCCTCTACAGTGTACATAAGGTTCACAGCATGGAGTTAGTGGACTCTGAGCTGGTTTATCTCGAAGGAACGATTGTTAAGATCTTAGGGATCGAAGTATTTAACAATACTGAAATTCAGAAATCGGCTCAGGAACCAACTCAGGAAATAACGCAGGAACCATTTCAAGGATTTCTTCAGGGATTGATACAGAAAGAGATTCCGGAGGGGATGCAGGAATCATTTACGGTAGGCGGGATAGAAGTATCTGCCTCGGAAGCATATCAGACATTGACGGATACGGAACTGACGGATGCAGTAGAGAGACTTCTTGAAGATAAATACGGAGAGGAGTTCTGCTGCGAGCAGTATATTTATTATGAAGAATTTTCGTTATTGATGGATCTGACCGCCTATCCGGCAGCGGATCCGGAGCTCCGGTTTGCGGTTGATGTGCGGGGTGCGGATCAATTGGAGCTATGGTGGGATAGATATTATAACGAACTTTATCGGGAAGATGTTGACAGGTATCTATATGAGGCGGCAGCGTCTGACGGGATCGGTCAGGAGGAAATTTTTGTAAATCTCCATGGAATGATGACAACGACCGGAGTATCTGCGGAAACATTCTATCAGCAGGGAATGAATATCATGATCTGCATTCCGGAGGACCGGGTAGAAGAGGTTCAAGGCAGCATACAGGATATCATAGAAGATATTTATGNCAAGACACAGTCGGAACATCTGTTTTGGATCTATCTTTGTACGGATGGGATCCATGGCTGGGATGAGTTTCGGTATGACGGGATATGGGAATCTTACAGGGTGGAATATATGGAGGAATCTGCAAGCNTATGCTTGTGNGGAGAAAAGCAGCCGCATCTGGANGTATTCCTTGGCAGNACGCCGGGNNTGTTTTGCGAGCTCCCTNTCCANAACGAGGAGACGGCGGNAGCCTCACAGGGGGATTATCCTGCCATGGTGGTGGTGGANGGCNTCCTGTATAAGGATACGGGAAAGATCAGTACGGAGCTTCGTTGCGGGATGATGGATGGAGAGATCACAAGCACGGTGGATACGGTGCCTGNGGAAGANGANCAGTCCAATTTCGGCACAGGATATGGTTATCAGTATGGTATGAATGGCATTGAGGTATCCATTGACGGGGAATGGCATATCTTTGAGCCAGAACAGGAAAGGGAGGAAGGAAAGTGAAAAAGAGGATTGTTGGAACAGTGTTGGCTGTAATGCTTGGCATGGCGATTTGTGCAGGCTGCGGCGGCAAAGACGCGATAACGCGGATGGATGAGCCGGGGATCGAGAGTGAGCAGGATGCTCAAGACAGTGCGGACAGTGGAAGCGAGCAGGATGCCGGAGGTAGTACGGACAAAGGAAGTGTGGTA
>WFLX010284368.1_pt1 | contig 20334 bp, 15 predicted proteins | sample 4967041 | NCBI WGS metagenome assembly WFLX01 (sample SAMN12857096, study PRJNA449069) | gut metagenome | isolation source: stool from male and female vole | host: Microtus ochrogaster | place: USA:Florida | collected 2017
GTAGGCACCTTGCGACCATCACGGACGTCGCGAATGGAAGTCTCAACCTCAAGAGGAATAAANGTAGCATTCTGATGAGGAGCATACATCTTGAAGACGTAGTAAGTAGGAGTNANCACCATCTTGTCGTCTTTAGTAAGNACCATNGACTGAAGCACATTGGCAATCTGCGCGATGTTTGCCATCTTGACGCGATCAGTGTGTCGGTTGAAGACGTTGAGACTGAGAGCCGCTACCATGGCGTCGCGCATAGTGTTCTGCTGATAGAGGTGTCCAGGGATTGTACCAGGTTCTTCATCCCACCATGTGCCCCATTCATCTACGAGAAGAGCGACTCTCTTCTTAGGGTCATAAACACTCATGATNGAGTCATGNTTCATGATGACGGGCTCGATTTCAAGACACTTGCCAAGAGTCCAGTAGTAGTCATCATTGTCAAAGTTTGTCGCCGAACCCTTGCTGCCGTTCCAACCTTTTACGGTATAATAGTGCAGTGAAAGACCCTTCATATGGTTTTTAGCCTTCTTCATGAGCACGTCGGTCCACTTGTAGTCATAGTCNCTTGCACCGGAAGCAATCTTATAGAGTTTGTTGCCGCTGATGTCACGACAATAAGTCTGATACCGNCGATATTCAGAAGCATAGTCCTCAGGGGTGAAGTTGCCACCGCAACCCCAGCTTTCATTGCCGACACCAAGGTATTTAAGTTTCCATGGTTTCTCACGGCCATTTGCTTTGCGTTTTTCGGCCATAGGACCATTTTCGGCCGTAATGTATTCAACCCACTTGGCGAGTTCCTCTACAGTGCCACTGCCTACGTTTCCACTGAGGTAAGGCTCGCACTCAAGAAGTTCGCAGAGATTGAAGAATTCATGCGTACCGAAAGAGTTATCCTCTACGGTGCCTCCCCAGTTATTGTTGATCATCACGGGGCGTTGGTCTTTTGGACCGATACCGTCTACCCAATGGTATTCGTCGGCAAAGCAACCACCGGGCCAACGCATCACAGGAACCTTAAGGTCTTTGAGAGCCTGCAGTACATCATTGCGATAGCCGTTGGTGTTAGGAATTGAGGAGTCCTCACCTACCCAGAGGCCTCCATAGATGCAAGTGCCAAGATGCTCGGCAAACTGTCCGTAGATTTCAGCAGGGATTGNGAGCTCTGGATTCACTTGATCCAGGTTCAGCTTGACTGTTGCCTTCTGATCTGCAAGCGCAGGGAAGACTGTCATTGCGAGGGCCGCCCCAGCGGCAAGGGATACAAATAATTTCATTTTTCGTTTTATGTTAGATTGGTTTTTTCATGAACTTTAGATTCTACGGCAAAGTTAATAAAAAATTTGCTATCATAAGAATATTTCGCTAATTTTGCAGTTAGAAATAGTCGCAAATGAATTCAGATTGGTCAATTAAAATGTATCAACCCGAGGAGGCGGCTCTTTGGGATGGTCTTGTCGCTGCCTCGCGTCAGGGCACGATGCTCCATATGCGGGGATATATGGACTATCATGCTGATAGATTTCATGATCACTCATTAATTGCTTATAGAAAAGGGAAACCGACAGCTTTATTGCCAGCAAACCTCCGTAAAGACAATACACTTTGCTCCCACGGAGGACTTACCTATGGAGGTTGGCTCACTCCTACTTCTCACTTCAACGGATCTGACATGCTTGAACTTTTTGAAGCGTGGATAGAATGGTGCAAAGAAAAAGAAATCAAGGATATAGTCTACAAACCTGTGCCTCATATCTATCACCGAATACCTGCCGAAGAGGATCTTTATGCCCTATTCCGATTTGAAGCCGAGATAAAGACCATAAACCTTTCTTCGGTTATTGACATGAGAGATAACCCAGGTCTCAACACCCTGCAAAAACGTCATCTTAAGAAAGCTTCCGCCCTCAATCCTTGGATTCGGGAGACATCGAATGTTTCTGAATTTATGCCACTACTCCAAGAATGCCTCCGAAGTCGCCATGAGGCAGACCCAGTCCATTCTGATTCAGAACTTCAGACACTCAAGAACCGTTTCCCAGAAGGAATACGTCTATTCTTAGCAGGAACAGACCACCAACCAGAAGCCGCTATATGCATCTACAATACAAACTCAGTTGCCCATTGCCAATATATAGCGACTTCAGAGAGTGGCAGAGAAAATGGGACTCTTACCTTCCTGATGCACCATCTTATACATGAAGTTTTCTCCGAAAACCGATATTTCGACTTCGGAACCAGCAATGAAGATGCAGGCCTCATCCTAAACTCCGGCCTCCTCCACCAAAAGACTGGCCTCGGTGGACGCGGTCTCGCCTACCAAATCTTCCAACTCCATCTATAAATTTTTCAAAATATTTCAAACCCAATATGCAACCCCAAAAAGGTTGCAACAATCCGATAATTTTATTATTTTTGCATCGCAATAGAAAACTTTTTACCCTATCATCACATGATACGAAAAATATTACTGACAATTACGATCGCTGCCACGCTACAGGCTATGGCAGACGACAAAGGAGCAATCACACAGGAGATGCTCGACGGTTTTAAGGCGGGGTATGAGAACAATGCCGCTAACAGGGCTCGCCACNATGCCCTGAACGCTGCAGGGATTGAGAAACNCGCCTATANTGAGAAAGTGCGCAACAAGTTTGACGACCACTTCTCCCATAAGGTGGAGACCAAGGGAATCACCAACCAGAAATCGTCAGGCCGTTGCTGGCTATTTACAGGTCTCAACGTGCTTCGCTCCCAAGCTATTGCGCAGCACAATCTTCCTAAACTCACTTTTTCCCAAAACTACAATTTCTTCTACGACCAGCTTGAGAAAGCCAACCTCTTCCTGCAAGGAGTAATCGACACTTCAGACCTTCCAATGGAAGACCGTCAAGTGGAATGGCTTTTCCAAAACCCTATTGCCGATGGTGGCACATTCTGTGGTGTTGTTGACATTGTTGGCAAATACGGTGTCGTTCCCACAGAAGTGATGGCAGAGACTGAAGTGGCAAACAGCACTTCTGCCTTCCGCAAGCATATGGCTACCCGGCTGCGTGAAGATGGTCTCCGCCTTCGCCAAGCAAAGGCAAAAGGGGCAGACGAAAAGACTCTACAAGAGATGAAGACCAAACAACTCGGGGAAGTCTACAAAATGCTCGCTCTCGCACTNGGCGAACCNCCNACAGAATTTACNTGGACCAAGCGNGACAGNAANGGAAACGCCATNGAGACNAANACTTANACNCCGCAATCNTTCTATAAGGAGCTCCTGGGCAATGACCTCAAGAATGACTATGTCATGTTGATGAACGACCCTTCGCGTGAGTATTGGAAAGTATACCGCATAGACTATGACCGCCACAGNTATGANGNCNANGACTGGACATACCTCAACGTGNCAATGAAAGNCCTCAANGAGGCAGCCATAAAGTCGATAAAANNCAGCACCGCAATGTATTTCTCTTGCGATGTAAACAAATTCTTGGATCGTGAAAAAGGAGTGCTTGACTTAGAAAACTTCGATTATGAAGCCCTCTTCGACACAAAGTTTGGCATGGACAAGGCTGAACGCATCTCCACTTGGGCAAGTGCGTCATCACACGCTATGACGCTTTCGGGCGTTGACCTCGACACAAAAGGAGAACCTATCAAATGGCTCATAGAAAACAGCTGGGGCACTACAGGACATGACGGCTATCTCGTCGCTACCGACGACTGGATGGACGAATACCTTTTCCGCCTTGTAGTCGACAAAAAATATGTAAGTCCGAAGATTCTTAAAGCCATGAAGCAAGAGCCTATCACGCTCCCTTCTTGGGACCATTTGTATTTAATGGAGAATTGAGTAGCATTAAATTGAGTAGCATTATAGGAATCTTCCGATGATTGAAAACGCTCCGCGCATCCCAAGCCTTGTCCAATGATAGGCGAAACGGATGAGCGGACGTTTTTCTTTTGGCACCTCCTTCAACGCTTGTTCATACAATGGCTTCGCAAGTTCCGGATGCCCTTCCTTCGAATAGTCTGCCGCCAAGATTGCCCTGCGATAACTGATGATGTTGTGGAGCCGCAGTTGATTGCCACTTCCACTACGAGAAATGGCTTCATCAATCCCGTCAAGAGCGGATTCCCATCTACTCACCTTAGCGGAAAATGACACTCCGGATATACTCTCAGTCTGCGGATAAACTTCTGCCATTGGCGTCGATAATGCCACCACACGAGGATTGCCAAGAAGAAGCCTTGCACCAGCCTCCAAATCATCCCAACATGTATATTTGCCATTCCAGCCACCACAGCGCAACATAGCCGACCGCTTCGCAGCATATCCAAGCGTGCAGAAGATAGCATGCACCAAATGACGCTCAAGAAGATTGCCCGAGATGGAGTGGGTGAGTCTATCCCCTTCCTTGCGATGTATTATAAGGGGCCAAGCTACTGCGTCAGCATTTGGATCTTCATCCCATGCTTTCATTATCTCCTCTAAAGCACCCGAACGCATCACATCATCAGAATCAAAAAACATAATTCGCTCCGTCTGCGAATGTTCGAGTCCAGTCTGGCGCGCATATGCGGCTCCTCGGCGACTCTCCTTCAGCAAGCGAAGTGTGAAACCGCGGTCCACATGCCCTTGCTTCCAGTCTTCCACTTCTGCGTATGTAGAATCAGAGGAATCATTATCCACCACAATGACACACAGCGGACGATAGCGCTGAGCAAATATGCTGTCCAGACACCTGCGTATAAGGTGAGCCCGGTTGTAGACCGGAACCACCACCGTCATGCATTTTTTGTCGTAATCTAATTCCTTCATCATTTTCTTAACGCCCCATATAGCTTAAAAATTGAATTATATTTGCAAAAAAAGACAAGATTTGTTAAATTTGCAATGTGAAGAAGATATCGTTGCTCATACCAGTATATAACGAAGAGGCGTCGCTCGACGCGCTCTACGATGCACTGCGCCCGCTTCTCGACAATTCCCATCCCGGTCTCAATGGAAAGGAGTATGAATGGGAAGTGATTCTTGTCGATGACGGAAGCAGCGACAGCTCACTAAGCAAGTTGAAGGAGCTGAATTCTACCGACTCAAGACTCCGCTACGNAAGTCTCTCAAGAAATTTTGGTAAAGAGAACGCCCTTCTCGCTGGTTNCNNCAGAATGAGCGGGGATGCAATGGTGATAATGGATGCCGATCTCCAACACCCTGTGGCTACAATCCNACAGATGNTATCAGAGTGGGAAAAGGGGTTTGANGANGTCTACGGCCAACGCCTCTCACGAGGNAAGGAATCCATCTTCAGGAGACTCTTCACAAAGACCTACTATAGTCTGCTCAATAAGAGCANACGCGNANATGTGCTCCCCAACNTAGGAGANTTCCGNCTGCTNGACCGCAAGGTGGTAGACGNAATTCGAAATTTACGCGAATCGCAGCGCTACACCAAAGGGCTCTATTGCTGGGTAGGATTTAAAAAGACGGGGGTTGAATTCCAGACAGCTGATAGGGCTGCCGGAGAGACTCATATGTCTGCGGCCCGACTCATAAATCTTGCATTGGAGGGAATCACGAGTTATACCACTGCCCCTCTACGCATAGCCACAGTGTTGGGATTTATCATATCGCTGCTTTCCATCTGCTATATGATCTATATCTTCTGCAAGACACTTATATTTGGAGATCCTATCCAAGGCTTTCCGACCATCATCTGCACGATCCTCTTCCTCGGAGGATGCCAGCTTCTCGCACTCGGGATTATTGGGGAATATATCGGAAAGATTTACAATGAATCAAAACATCGTCCTGCTTACATAGTGGGCGAGGAAAGCGAGATGCCACTCGGACATCAGCAAGCTGACCATAAAGATACTGAACCATGAAGATATTGATGCTCGGCGACTATTCCAACCTCCACGCCTGCCTCGCAAAGGAGCTGCGTTCAAGAGGACATGAGGTCACTCTTGTCTCTGATCGAGGAATATACATGCAGACAGATGCGGATGTGGAATTAAAGAGGCCATCTGGATTTCTTGGAGGTGTGAGATATCTCTACAAAGTGATGGCTCATCTTGCTGACTGGAAAGGATATGATGTAGTGCAACTTATCAATCCCCAATTTCTNTCTCTCAAACCGAGCAAGCTCCGCATCATCTATGATATTCTCAAGAAAAATAATCGCTCANTGTTTCTGACGCTATGCAGCAACGACTATTTCTTCGTCAAAGACTGCGTAGACACCGACCTCNTCAGATTTTCTGAATTCCGNATTGGTAAAGAGCTTACTCCGCTTGTCAAGTGCGACCCCCTGCGNGAAACAGGATGGCTGATTCCATCTCATGCCTCCTACACCACACATCTCTACGACACTATAGACGGAGCAATGTCGGTGCTTCCTGAGTATGACATGTCAGCTCGACAGCATATGGACCCAAAGAAACTCGTTTTCACAAACCTTCCTATTGAATTGGAAGCCCTGGAATATACAGAAATGGATTTCGATTCTCCCGTCAAAATTCTTATTGGAATGCGGGGAAACATGGAAATTCAAAAAGGAACAGCGCGACTTCTTGACATCTGCAGAGAACTTGAGGGGGAAATGGAAGGGCACCTCGAAGTTAAAGTGGTGAAAAACCTTTCTTTAGAAAAGTATCTCGAGGAGTTGCGAAAAAGCCATATCGTAATAGACCAACTATACTCATACTCTCCGGCCACCAATGCGCTTCAGACCATGGCCTTAGGACGAATCACCGCTTCGGGCGGACAACAAGAATACTATGAGTATATCAAAGAAGCCAGTCGCCCTATCTTTTGTCTATCTCCTCTCGAAAAAGAGGAGGAAATCAAAGACCGATTGCGTAGCCTTGTACTCGACAGGGCACGCATGAAGAAAATGGCAGAGGAAGGCCGACTGCTGGCAATGAAGCACAACGACGTGCGCAATATAGCTCCCTTATTTGAAATGCATTGGGAGAACACACTAAAAGAGATTAAGCAGGATAACAATGGATAATAATGTGACCGACAACCAAAAGAATGCTTCCACATTGCTTCAGGTCTTGATTTGCACCTACGGCGAGGATGGCATCAAAAGGGTGGCCGCTTCCGGCCATCCCACAGTGCCTGGTGTGGAGTATCTTGTAAGCTGGCAGACCGACGGAAACACGCCTATACCTGCGACTCTTGACAGAGCAGACTTCTCAATTCATACCACCGATACCAAAGGACTATCCGCCAACAGAAACATTGCACTCTCAATCGCCACAGCTCCCCTTCTTCTAATTGGGGATGACGATGTGGACTATTCTGAAGAAGGTCTGAGAGGAGTTCTGGACGCATTTGCAACCCATCCAGATAAGGACCTACTCACATTCAGATACGAATCACTTTCTCATTCTAAATTCTATCCCACACGCCAATGTGATCTTTCCACTCCGGAGAAAGGGTATTTCGTCACGTCTTTTGAAATTGCGCTGCGAAAAGACTCTGTAAGAGGCAAGATATGGTTTAATGAAAACTTTGGGATTGGGAGTACTTTCCCTTCCGGTGAAGAGGATGTATTCATTCGTGAATGCCTCGATGCTGGACTTAAAGGCTTGTTTATTCCCTTGACCATAAACCGACATGATGGAACAACCACCTCCGAGCGAAATCTCATGCTTGCAACGCGCCCCCAAACCAAGGGAGCCGTTTTCCTTCGCCTCCACCCTCATGATTGGTCTTTGAGAATGATAGCTCATGCTCTGAGGGAAATTCCACTCTGGAAGAAAGGTATCGCCCCCTCTCCTCTTTCGTATTGTCTTAACTGGATAAAAGGAGTAAAGACAGCACGTAAAAAACGTGTATTTCCCACTCCTGACTATTCTTCAACATACCTGCCGAAGTCATGAACGACAACAAAAGAAGTCAAGTAGAAGGATGCACACCGTTTTTCTCAATCATAATACCAGTCTTCAACGCTGAAGCCTATCTTGGGGAATGCCTGGAAAGTATTCTCGCCCAAGACTTCCAAGACTGGGAAGCGGTATTGGTAGATGATTGTTCTTCCGATCGGTCAGCTGTTATCGCTGAAGAATTCGCCAGTAAAGACACTCGAATAAAACTCTTTAAGTCAGATAATAATTCAGGAAGAGCATACATCCCCAGAATGCGGGCTGCCCATCTTGCCGGAGGCAAGTATTTGGTCACAATCGATGCTGACGACAAAGTATCCCCCGACCTTCTGACTCAACTCTATAATAAGATCATTTCATCCGGAGCTGATTTAGTAATTCCAGAGATGTGGAAATGGGACGAATCAGGGATTAATAAGCTAATCCCCACCGACACATTCGACAGCACTAAAATCTGGGAAGGGAAAGACCTTGTCAGCCATACACTATGTGGGTGGGACATCCCTATGTGTGGGTTCGCTATCCTACCTGAGATTTATACAGGGGCTGACCAGAAGCTGACCGAAGAGGATAAAATATCCATCTTTTCCGATGAACTCCTTTCCCGCTGGCTTCTCTTCATGTGCCGAAAAGTCACCATGTGTGATGCTAAGTATTTTTACCGGCAGCATAGCGCATCTATAACTCATGTCAACCTCCTTCGCATCATCGACAGCACTCTTTCTACTTGCGACAGCCTCCTCCGCATGACTTCGACAGCCTTTGGAGAAGACTCTCCGACTCATATCAAAGCCATCGAAAATAAATTCTATGCTTGTGTCGACTCCCTGCGTCTCATCAATAAGTCAAAACTTAAGGGACATCATCAGACTGAAGCCACTCAAAGAATCGCAACAGCCATGCAGTATATGGATACATCGATACTGAAAGGAAGAGTCAGCCCACGCTATCTGGCTATAATGCGTCTTCCTATGCCAATAGCAAGAATGGCCTTTAAAATTATCGACCCCATTATTCGACTTAAAAATGGCATCTGAAAACTCGTATAAGAATATCCTGAAGGGCACATCCATGTTTGGAGGTGTTCAGGTGTTTCAGATACTCATCAACTGGGTCAGAGGAAAATGTGTGGCTATTCTTCTTGGGCCCGACGGGATGGGTATGGCATCTCTATTCACTTCCTCTTCCAATACGATTCAGAAATTCGCTTCGCTCGGCCTCAATCTTTCTATTGTCAGGGAAATGGCAGACAATTCCCGCGATAAGGAGTCGGCCTCCCGCTTCATAGGACTCTCGCTTAAGATTCTGGCAGCGACATCCATTCTTGGTGCTCTCATATGCATTCTTTTCGCAAAGCCGCTCAGCCGACTGACATTCGGAAGCCCCGACATGTCGTGGCAATTCATGCTCCTCGGCATCGCAGTGGCTTTTGGCATCGCCGGAACGGGAATTCTATCCATTCTTCAAGGCCTGCATGAAGTCAAACGCCTCTCAAAGGCTTCTATTGTAGGGGCTCTGACCGGCCTCTTCATTGGAGTGCCGCTCTATTACTTCTATGGCAACTCGGGCATCGTCCCGGCTATGGTCGCACTCTCCATAGCTATGTTTATATTCTACTTAATTTCTCTTCGCAAGAGCATTGACTACACCCCCTTAAAGAGTTTCACCCGTGAACACTTTCCAACGATCAAACGCATGATAGGAATGGGAGTCATTCTGATGGCAAGTGACTTAATAGGGACTTCTATCACTTATGGCATCAACATCTTCATACGCACTTTGGCTTCCGACATTGAAGTTGGCCTATATCAAGCGGCAAACTCGGCAACAGCCCAATATTCAGGCATGGTTTTCACAGCCATGGCGATGGACTATTTTCCCCGACTGACAAAAGCGTCAAACGACAATACACTAATGCACTCTATTGTCAACCGCCAGACAGAGATTGTGGCTCTCATTATAGCGCCGGCTGCCTGTCTGCTCATCATAACCGCCCCGTTGGTGATACAGGTCCTCTTTACAAAAGAATTTGACCCAATTCTGCCACTTATGAGATGGATGGGATTGGGTATAACTCTTAGGGCTCTTATGATGCCAATGGGCTACATCACCTTCGCCAAAGACAACAAGAAAGCTTTTTTCGCTCTCGAAGGACTTTTCGGCAATATCCTTACACTGCTCTTGAGTTGTCTCGGATTCTACTTTTTCGGCCTCATTGGCCTTGGCTACGCCTTCCTTGCAGATAATGCAGTTTGTCTCATAGTATACTATTTCGTAAACCATAGACTCTACGGCTACCGATTATCACGCGAGGCTTTAAAAGGAATGTCGTATGCTGTCATTCTCGCCTCTGCCTGCTTCTCATTCTCACTTATGACGAATGCCATATATTCTTACTCGCTGATGGCCATTTCATGCACTATAGCCATCGTGTGGGGAGTAGCAAACCTCAGAAATAAACTTAAAGCATCTGATGATTCAGTCGACAAGAACGATTGAAGATCTCAAACCTTATAACAATATTTCCATTACAACTGCTTTAGATATGAACATCGTAAAAAAACTAAATAAAAGTTGGACAGACGGAGAGTCTTTTTTGATGATTCTTTTCGCCACCTTATTCATTCTTTTCTTGGATTTCTCATTCTCCTTGCATTTGACACATATATCACTGCCATTCAAGATAAGTTCAGCCATTGCAGATACTTGCGTCATCATCATCCCGTGTATGTTTCTTAGAGGTAAGTGGAGAGTCATTGGTGTTTTAGCCACATGGACAGTAGGCATAATTTTGTATGCTAATATACTCTATCATAGATATTTCGAGGATCTCCTACAAGCCTCAAGTTACCTAAACGCAGACATAGGCGATCCAGCCATCACAAGCGGTGTGATATCTTCTTTCCATATATACGATATGCTTTTTCTTATCTTGCCTATTTGTCCTTTGGCTTATTTATTATGGAAGAGAAGAGAGGTGCTCCGATCTCCAATAAGANAAAATNTGNAAATCTGNATTGCAGCCNTATGCNTGATGTCNTGGAGTTNCTCATATGCCGGCGTATTCCGNAGGATGATACTTTGGCATCNTNACGAATCATATAAGAAAGTAGCAGAACTAATTTTCTCAAAGGATAGCTTGACTTGGAGAGACACCTATGAGATGCATAATTTCTCTGGATATGTAGTGAAATGCATAGTCAGCTGCTTCAATATCGGAATGGACCTGACGCCCAAGGATATTAGTGTAATCAAACGACATCTCTCTAACAACGACGGAAAGCGAGCACACTTTACAGACGATTCGCTGTCTACACTTGAAGGAAGAAATCTGATTATGATAATTGTAGAGTCTCTCCCTTTCAAGGTAATAGAAAAGCCTGAGGTTGCCAAACTCATCCCAACAATAATGAAAATTACTGCTGACTCCTCTTCGATTGTCAGTAAATGCCGCATCCTTGCCGACTACGGCAGGTCATCTGACGCACAATTCATCTACAACACGGGTCTGCTTCCGCTAAGAAACGAAGCGTTGGTAGACAATTATGCCTTCAATGATTATCCTTCAATCGCCAAGGCATTGAATCGCCAATCGATGGAAATCATCGGAGAGAACAAAGGATTATGGATGCATTCCCTTACTACGAAAAGTTATGGATTCGACACCCTTATCGACAATATAGCCTCAAAAGGTATGGATCAGGACAGTGTTATTTTCAAGAGGGCAGAAATCGAAGTCTCAAAGTTGATTACTCCTTTCTATCTCTTCGTCACTACGATATCTATGCATGATCCCTTCGATGATCAAAAAGTCACTGACGAGTCTGCATTTCCTCACTTCAAAGTTGAAGATGAAAGAGATCGGGAATACTATGCCCGTTTGCGCCATTTTGATAGAAGCCTTGAAAGATTCCTTGCAATCCTAAAGAGTAAAGGATTATACGATGACTCTGTTATTGTAATTCTTGGTGACCATGAGATACAGGCCTCAAAGATTTCAACCAATCTTCACGATGAGTATGTGCCTTTCATTATAATCAACTCCCCATTAAAAAGCAAAGAAGGACTCTTGACGACTCAACTTGACGTGTTTCCTTCCCTTCTCGATATGATGGGCAAGCGCTACAGCTATCTTGATGTAGAATATTCAGGATTGGGCCAAAGCATCTTCTCAGACAAAGCACAAGCTGGGGAACCTTATTTACCCACCGACTCAGATTATAATGTATCTGAGATGATAATAAAAGGAAGACCATCGATGTGATGGTCTTCCTTTTATTATCATCGTTTGCGTCGGCGCACGGATTTCTGCGCGCTGGAATTAGCGGTGTTGGAAGTATTCTTCGGCTGAGAGACTTTCGGAGTGCTGGGTTTCTTCTTTGAGGCAGCCGACGATGTAGTCTTCTTGCGCCCTGAGCGCTTTGACTTCCGGGTTGTAGTCACCGGTTTCTCCTCGTCGGCAGTCACAACGGTACGCTCGGGAATAGAGTCACCGCTTTCTACAGCAGCCACGCCTGGAGCCTCGCCATTTTCCTCCGCCTCAAGCATAGCGAGGTATTCTTCTCGAGTCGGCACCCATAGGTCCTTTCCAAACTCACGAAGACGGGTGTCTATGCTGTCTTGCGCTCGCAGACGGTCGTCCTCATCGGGAAACATCTGTGCCATCGATAGATTGCGCAGGTTTTTGGTCTTGTATATCTCTCCCTTGTACATTCCAAGATTGAAATAATCGTCGAGGCTGTATTGAGGAAGGTTATTGTCGTCTGTGAGGAAGACATATTGCTGAGCGAGATATGGACGCAATTGGTCAAACTTAACCCAAAACATCGGGTAGTTGGCGTCTCCACCGAAATCGCCACCTCTCGTCAATACCGGGCATATTGCCTCGACAAAGGTCTTCATGCGGTTGGTGCGTCGGTCAAACTCCCATTTCTCGATGATATAATATTTCAATACCTGCCCTGTCGGGACGTCTGCCTCCTCGATAGTATAGACAGCTCGGTCGCCATCACCCTGCTTTTGATAGTAGATATCAAAACGGTCGAGCATCTCTCCTACCTTGATTTTATACTGGTCTGTAAAGACCTCGCGTCCGTCGAGATATTCATATGCAGGTATCTTGCCGTCTACGACAAGACTGAGCATGATGCGGAAGAGATTCTGCTGGCCATCCACAATATCTTCAGGGAAGTAGAGAGGAGTGTTCTCAGGCACATTCTTAAGGTCGAGCTGACGATATATCTGACGCTGATAGGCAAGGTCGGCGTCATGAGTCTTTGGCCCCTCGAAAAAGCCCTGCATTCGGTCGGTTATCTTCGGACCCGATGTATCTTCCTGCTTTTGGCCACGCTTCGAAGCTCCGCTGCGACGCACAACGCCAGTATTGTCCTGCGCCGTCAAGGAGAGGACAGTGGCCGCCAAAGCGGCTATAGGGAGTATTTTCTTAAATAGCTTCATATTCTATTACTTATGAGGCGACTGAATGCCACCTATACTTTAATTTAGCACTACCTGCATTGGCGATATCGTACGGGTGATACCGTCAGGACCTTTCGCCTTTACATCAGAGATGAAGAACTGTTGGCCATTCTTAAGGCGTCGGAACTGCTCCTTCTGTCTGGCTGAGAATTTGGAGCCGTCACTCACTTCCGGAATTGCATTACCCATCGAGTCAAAAAAGACGGTAGAGAACGATACTACTGTGTATGCGACGTCAAGAATTCCATCATCGACAGAAGCTGACAGACCATCGCACGCCATCAAGGCTGCCTTACTGATACGCTTCGGTCCTCCTTTGTAGACAGATGGATTGCCCTGGGCATCTTTGACTGAGATATACGCTGTAGGGTCTGGAAGCTGACGGATACGGAAGGTCATGCTCCCCACATTCTGATTGCTACCATCTACTGATGCAGAAACGCTTATGACAGCATTCTCACCGACCTTAGTCGGACGGGCTATCCAATGGTCACCATTGCGTGTCAGTGCTCCATTGGTCATTGTCGCTGTCAAGGCAGACATCGGCACTCCAGGAACTGAGATAGATATCGGGTTGTCGATACCGGCATAAAGCACGTTCATCATCGTTGGTGAAATCGTCGCCATCGGCTCGATAACGTTATATTGCGATCTGAACTCATGTTTCTCAAGGGTTCCGTCGCCTTTCTTTACTTGAAGATAACCTGAATACTCATGGGAACCCGTCTGACCAGCAGTAAACTCATATATACCATTTGGATTTCCGAGCTTTTGCCCATTGACGAATATTTCGGGGCGCATTGTGGTGTCTATGGCGGCAAGCACAATCTTAGCTGAGTATTTACCTCCGCGCATGACCATGTTAGAATTTGGAAGTACATATGCGCTGAGCTCATTGACACGTACGTCGCCGATATCTACGTTGGTTATGAGATTGGATAGAGCCTCGCTCTCTGCCTGACTGACGTCATTCTGCAGCTTTGTAAGCATAGTCACCGCTGCTATCGCAGGCATATTGTCAAATAGCTTTTCCTCCCATTTCACTTCTCCTACGGTGCCTTTCACACTTTCCACTTTTGTAGAGAGCATCTCATTTATCACGCCACGCTTGACAGTGTCAGGCACGAGTGAAGTCACATATGCGCGGTATTCCTCGATAGCCTCGCGAAGCTTCTCTCCTCGTTTTGAGGCAGGATTCAGAAGCACAGCTGAGGCTGCTTCAAGGTCATCAAGATTCTTCAGATCTGTATAGTCGCCATCCTTGCCATCGGCCTTCTTGGCGATCTCCGTCTTAATATCTTCAATAAGAGAATAGAGTTTCCCGGTGTGCTCATGAAGGGTATTCCCTTTCTCATACCATGGGCCAGCCTTGGTGGGATTCTTCTCATAGAGTTCCGCCAAGTAGTCGAACTGTATTTTATTTTTAGTAGAAAGATTGTCGTTGGTGCGATGCAAGGAATCCTGCACCTGACTGAAGCCGTTAAGCACGTCGCTCGATACGTTGAGCGCGAGCATAGCGGTAAGGACGATATACATAAGGTTTATCATCCTCTGCCTCGGCGACATTCTTGCTACGTTGTTTCCTCCTCCTGCCATTTTCTAATTTATTTTTCCTCGAAAGGATTCTGACGCTGGGCTGCTACGCCGCCAGCCATCGGGTTGGCCATGTTCATGGTCATAGCCGTGATCATATTTTCATATATCTTGTTGAGCTGACGCATATAGCGGCTCATGCNCTCTGTCTCCTCGNAGTAGCGNCTCGACTCGTTGNCTGACTTCTNATACATATCGCGTATATCCTTCAGGCCGCGGTTGACTCTGTCAATGCTCTCAAGCTGCGAGCTGATACTCTTGAGCTGAATCTCGTAGATAGTGTTAAGGCCGCCGATATTGCGGTTAAGGTCCTCCAGTCGCTCCACATAACCATTGGAAGAAGCAGACACGGATTCAGAATTGTCTGTGATAGCTTTGTATGAATTGAGCAGTACTTCGCTGACTTTGTTGAGCGCATCAGTGGTCTCGCGCAGCTGGGCAATCTGTTCGGTGACGCCCTTCATCTGCTCAGCCATATCCTTCATCGACTCGACAAGATTGTTGGTGTCCTCCTCACTGATATCCATATTAGGAGCTGCTACACCTCCGCCTCCGCCTGCTATTATGATGCCTTGAGATGCACCGGAAGAAGCAGCCACTCCAGAAGCGCCAGCATCATCATATCCTTGAAAATCAAGGCTACTAACAGATGCTCCACCAGATGAAGAACCTCCACTTCCTCCAGCTATAACTACGCCTCCGGAGACCCCGTCGCCACCATGTCCGCTCAGATCCGGACGATCTTCCGGATTATGGCTATCGAGCACCGGGAATACATCTTCCCAATGATAATCCTTCGGAGGACGGTCGAAAGCAGTCAGCAAGAACATTGCAATCTCAGTACCCATACCGATACAGAGCAGTGTGCTACCACCGGGAAGGTGGAGTATCTTGAAGAGCGCACCCCAAATCACGACGGCGGCGCCTATGGAATATGCGAAATTAAAGAAACGCTGTCCTTTCTCTCCGTGCAGGAAACGTTCTATGAAGTTGGCGTATTTGCGGATTTTGACCATTGATGTTTGAATTATTTAGCGAGTCAAAGTATTACTTTCTTTTCTGAGTTCCCTTAGCGAAACCAATCTGTGAGCGCACGCAGCGGAATCCGATATAGGAGCGTTGCTCATTCTGGTATTCCCACTGGCGAAGGTCGCTGCGAAGATTTTGCATTACGTCTTTCCAGCTACCGCCACGCACAATCTTGCGCTTCATCTTATATGGGTCTTCGATTGCGGCATTATAGCGGTATTCAGGATTGATGTCGCTCGTAAGACGATCTATGCTCTCCGTAAAGGCTGTAGAGGTCCATTCGCTGACATTGCCGGCCATATCGAACAGGCCGAAATCATTGGCCTTGTAAGTGCCCACAGGCGAAGTGATGACGTGTCCGTCGCGCACATAGTCGCCGTCGCCAGGCTTGAAGTTGGCATAAAAGCATCCGCGCTCATCCATTGGAAGAGTCTCGCTCCATGGGAAGGAACTTTCGGAATTTCCGGCACGTGCTGCATATTCCCATTCCGCTTCCGTAGGCAGACGGTAAGGCTCAATATAGACTCCCTCCTTGCCCAGACTACGGCGCAGATAGTCTGTGCGCCAGTTGGCAAAGGCATTTGCCTGGTCCCAGCTTACTCCTACCACTGGATAGTTGTTGTAGCCAGGGTTGGAGAAGTAAAGGCGCGTGTATTGCTCATTGTAGGCATTGTCAAAATCGTTGATCCAGGCAGTGGTGTCAGGATATACATTGACAATGTATGTATTGAGAAAGTCGAAATCTCCAGAGAGAGGACGGGTGACGGTCTCACGGATGATCTCACCCTCATCGGTCAGATAAGCTGTATCCTTTGATATAATCGGCAATTCATAATTGACCGGATTGTCTGTGTTATAGTCGCGTCTGGTAGCGTCAAGTCTATTCTTGCGTTTGGCGGCTTCCGTATGGTTGAATATCTCATAGCGATAGTTGAGCTGAGTGGGGTCGAGCTCTCGCTGGCCTGTTATTGGGTTGGTGCGGTAGACGCTCTCTATAGCTCTCTGCTCATCTTCGTTGGCGTTGCGCCAAGGTATAGGTTTGTTCCAGTTGAGATAAGGAGTTATGGGATTTCCCTCCTTGTCTTCCTCAATCTTAAACGCCTCGTTGCCACCATAGGCGGGGTCTGCGAGACGCTCACGGATGATGGAGTCGCGCACCCAAAGCACAAACTGCTTGTATTTGGAGTTGGTCACTTCAGTCTCGTCCATCCAGAATGCGTCGACAGAGACACCCTTGGGATTCCCTTTGATGCCCCAGATAGAGTCATCCTTAGCAGGGCCCATAGCATATGCACCGCGGTCTACAAGCACCATACCATAAGGAACTGGCTCGGCGAAGGTGCTTCCGCCTACACCGGTCACTTCACCTCCGGCTCCGCCTCGNCCAANCGNCGCACAGCTTGCGAGCATAAACATAGCCGCTGCTATCCATACAGCAGTGAAGGAATAACGGTATGCGGCTGCAATANCTTTGATGTCTNAAATTCTCATTATTTAGAGGTTGTTACGATTGCCTTTTAATAGATGTTGTTTAAGTTATTTCCTGCCCAGATGCTCACATTAGGCGAATACTTCTGTGCCGGTGTCTGTTCTTCCCGCTGAAGTCAAGCTTCAGCCGATAGCCTACCGTCAGTTCGTGGCTGCCGCTCGATGCTTTCAGTATCTTCGAGGTCGGTATGTCGTAAGCGTATCCCAGAATGAAATTCTTGAATTCCGCGCCCAAATTGATGCTTACGGCGTCGTCCCATCTATAGGCCAGGCCACCAAAAAACATCTTATTATACCATCCTTTGAGCGATACGACACCTGAGAAGCTACGGANGTCGGATGCCACAATGAGATCGGGTTGCAATTCTATTAACGTGTTTTTGACCGGAATATTGCTTCCGGCCGTCACATAGAGCACACGGTTAACATATGTTTCGAATTCGTGGTTGTCTGAAGTGGCGGAAGAAGAGGTGGTACCTTTCGTGTTCAGCTTCACTTTCGGAGCCGCTGGATGCAGCATAGAAACTCCGACATTAAACTTAGGATGTACGTATTGCAGACCTATGCCAAAGTCGACAGTGCCGCCTCCTACATCCTGAGTCGGTATGGAGGGGTCGTTAGATTCATGATAGTCGTCATCGTCTGGTATATAGACATCCGACCCTCGGAAATTTGACCCGAAATATCCTACCTGAATTCCTATCGTAAGTTCTCCCCCGAAGAGTTTTTTCAAGCGGCCACTCAACTGACCGTTGACATATGTATTTGAGAAAAGCCCTATCCCTTCCTGAGTGACATTTACTCCTCCACCCCATCTTCTGCCAAGCAGCTTAAATGGTATGTCGGCAGTGGCAGTAAAGCTTTTTGGGGCGTTCTCTATCCCGACCCACTGAAGGCGTGCAGCTCCACGTATCCTAAGCCAGTCAGTCGAGCCGGCTGCCGCAGGATTATATAGGGTAGGAAGGGCCCAGGCCTGGGTATACAGAGGGTCACTCTGCGCCCTTGTAAAGAGGGGCGAGAGCGAGGTAAGCAGGCTTACGACGGCGAGCACTACAATTCGCTGTATATTTCGTATAGGGTTATCCATTGATTTGAGACGTTTCTTTGCTATTCAAAGTAAAAGGAGAGCACCACCATGTTGCCCTTCATTTTATTGAGTGATTGGGTTATCTGCATCGTAGCGGGATTCTCGTCAAGGTCAGGCCGGTCATGCTTGAGAATATCGGTCAGTCCAAAGCAAAACTTAATCTCCGGACAAAGCTTGAAGAAAGGGAGATAGAAGTCACACCCCAATCCCACAGTCAGCATCGTGTCGAAGTTTTTAGTGACAATAGGATCTGAACGTTTTTTCGAGATATCGAGCACCCCCATAGCCCCTACTGTGAAGTATGGACGAGTATTGTGAAGTCTATCGCCAGATATCTTAAGGTCGAGTGGGATGACCACATATGCGCTTTTCATATCTTGAATCTGCTTCTCGCCAGAATTGAAGTCGAGCATATGCACGGTCTTCGAGCCAAAATACATGCCGGGAGAAAGACGCAGGTTAAAGTATCGGTGCAGACGGAGGTCGCCGAGCACTGTGGCGTTGAAGCCAGGTGAAAAGTCAGGCACCTCTACTTGCCACTGATGCCCGTCGTCGGTGATTAGTCCTGAATGAGTGAAGGAAAGATCCTGCACGTGTGTGCCCACAGAGAAGCCCCAATGCCAGCGCTTGAGGTCGGCATACTGACGGTTTGGCACCTTCTCGCCCCATTTGGCGTAGGAGGCGCCCGGGATACCGAGCACAATCAACAGCATTAAGAGCCGCAGGGCAGTATTTCGAAAGGTTGAAGATGTCATATGTATGTGGAAAGTATGTTGCGACATGGGGTAAAAACCGCCACATTCTGTATAAGAAACGAAAAAATGAAATTTTTCTTATGCAATATTATGATGTTTGCAAATATTTGCTTAAATTTGCGGAATGAAACGTATAATAACCCTTGGAGAGATAATGCTCCGTCTTTCGCCGGAAGGTCATCGGCGATTCATTCAGAGCGACATCTTCGAAGTCATCTTCGGTGGCGGCGAGGCAAATGTCGCTGTTAGTTGCGCCAACTATGGTATGGACGCAAAGTTTGTAACTAAACTGCCTACTCATGAAATCGGACAGGCTGCTGTCAATGCCCTCCGCCGCTATGGCGTCGACACNCAGTACATTGCCCGTGGTGGCGACCGNGTNGGNATNTANTACTGCGAGACNGGTGCTTCNATGCGCCCCTCNAAAGTGATCTATGACCGCGCTCACTCANCCATNNCAGAGGCTGATCCTTCAGATTTNGATTTCGANGAGATCATGAAGGGTGCCGANTGGTTCCANTGGAGNGGNATCACNCCNGCNATCAGCGACAAGGCNGCTGANCTCACTCGCCTTGCTTGCGAGGCTGCAAAGCGCCACGGTGTGACAGTATCTGTCGACCTCAATTTCCGCAAGAAACTCTGGTCAAGCGAAAAGGCTCAGTCTATCATGCGCCCCCTCATGAAGTATGTCGACGTCTGCATTGGCAATGAGGAAGACGCAGAACTCTGTCTCGGCTTCAAGCCGGATGCCGACGTTGAGGCTGGCGATACCTCTGCCGAAGGATACAAAGGCATTTTCCAAGCTATGATGAAGGAATTCGGATTCAAATATGTAGTCTCTACTCTTCGCGAATCTTACTCCGCAAGCAACAATGGCTGGAAGGCCATGATCTACAATGGCGAGGAGTTCTATGAGTCTAAGCGCTACGAAATCAACCCCATCATCGACCGCGTAGGCGGTGGCGACTCATTCTCCGGCGGCCTTATCTATGGCCTCCTCAACAAGGAGACTAAGGA
>WFLX010053558.1_pt1 | contig 20314 bp, 19 predicted proteins | sample 4967041 | NCBI WGS metagenome assembly WFLX01 (sample SAMN12857096, study PRJNA449069) | gut metagenome | isolation source: stool from male and female vole | host: Microtus ochrogaster | place: USA:Florida | collected 2017
ACCTTATCGATAAATGAAAAGAAACGTCGCTGCCACGTGGCAGCGACGTTTCTTTTCATATTTACCGACGGTATCAGTCGATGATGTCGAAATGAGTGTACTTGCGCAGGCACTCGGGCACGACGATNCCCTCGGGTGTCTGGTTGTTTTCGAGCAGGGCGGCCACGATACGCGGCAGNGCCAGNGCCGAGCCGTTGAGNGTGTGGCAGAGGTGNGTCTTCTTGTCNTCGCCACGNTAGCGGCACTTCAGGCGNTTGGCCTGNTAGGTCTCGAAGTTGGACACCGACGATACCTCAAGCCAGCGCTTCTGGGCGGCTGAATATACCTCGAAGTCAAAGCAGATGGCAGATGTGAAGCTCATGTCGCCGCCGCACAGACGCAGTATGTGCCAGGGCAGACCGAGCTTTTCGAGCAGNCCCTGCACGTGNGCNTTCATCTCCTCAAGGGCGGCGTATGAATTCTCGGGCTTCTCGATGCGCACGATCTCCACCTTGTCAAACTGGTGCAGGCGGTTGAGGCCGCGCACATCCTTGCCGTAGCTGCCGGCCTCGCGGCGGAAGCATGCCGAGTAGGCGCAATTCTTGACGGGCAGCTTGTCTGCGGGCAGTATCACGTCGCGGTATAGATTGGTGACTGGCACCTCGGCGGTGGGTATCAGGTAGAGGTTGTCGAGGTTGCAGTGATACATCTGGCCTTCCTTGTCGGGCAGCTGGCCTGTGCCGTAGCCCGANGCCTCGTTNACGANNTAGGGNGGCTGGATCTCANNGTATCCNGCNGCNGAAGCCTCGTCGAGGAANAACTGNATGAGNGCNCTCTGCAGNTTNGCGCCCTTGCCNNTGTANACNGGGAATCCGGCNCCGGTGATCTTCACNCCTAAGTCGAANTCGATGAGATTGTATTTNTTNGCCAGATCCCAGTGGGGCAGCGCATCAGCNGGNAGCTCGGGNATGACACCGCCNGTGAGCTCTACCACNTTGTCTTCGGCCGAACGGCCTGCNGGCACNGCATCACACGGCACATTGGGCACGGTGAGGAGNATNTCGCGTATCNGGGTCTCGATCTCGCCNAGCTNGGTCTCNATCTGNTTCTGCTCNTCNTTGATGGCNGCNACGCGGGCCTTGTTTTCCTCNGCCTTGTCTTTTTCGCCGTTTTTCATGAGCTTTCCGATCTCNGCNGCGAGTTTGTTGAGTTCGGCACGCATGGTGTCGTTNTTGAGCTGCAGGCGNCGGCGTTCNTCGTCGAGGGCCACCACCTTCTCGATGGGTTCGCGGCCGTCGAAGCATTTCACTGCGAGNCGCTCGATGATATGTTCGGGNTTTTCCTTAATNTGCTGTATTGTTAGCATCGCTTGGTATGTTTNGTAGGTGATAAGTTATAGTATATTAGGTATGTAGCAGGTTGGAGCTGCGGGATTGATCCCAGCCTGCCGATGCTCCGCTCAGTTGAGCAGCTCCTTTACCTTGGCTGAGATGACCTTACCGTCGGCACGTCCGGCCAGACGTTTGGTGGCCACACCCATTACCTTGCCCATCTCGCGGGGCGATGCGGCTCCGGTCTCGGCGATGATGGCGCGGAGCTCGGCCTCAAGCTCCTCGTCAGAGAGGGCCTTGGGCAGGAATTCCTCGATTACGGCCAGTTCGGCCAGCTCGCCGGCGGCGAGTTCGTCGCGTCCGTTGTCCTTGTATACCTGAGCGCTCTCGCGGCGCTGCTTGGCCATTTTCACTATGATGGCGAGGGCCTTGTCGTCAGGCAGCTCGTTGTTGGCTCCCGGAGCTGTCTTGGCTTCGAGAAATTCTTTCTTGATGCCTTGGAGCGCGTTCAGACGCTCGCGGTCGCGGGCCTTCATAGCCTGCTTGATACCTTCGTTGACTGTTTCAAAAAGATCCATAACTGATATAGGGATGTGTTAGATATCGAGTATACGNTAATCTATGTCACTCACACAGATTCATTTATTTCCGAATTGCAAAGTTAGGTAAAAATTTGCAGGCGTGCAATTTTTTCTGTAACTTGCAGGCGTTTCTGAAAACTCCGTTAAATATGTGCACAGAGAAATATATCTATCCNTTTACCGACTTCGGATTCAAGCTGCTGTTTGGCTCGGCGGAAAATAAGGAATTTCTGATATCTTTCCTTAACTCGCTATTGGGAAGGNACGACGAGATNNTCGACATNACNTATAAGAATACNGAGATGTTCGGTCTTACGGCCGGTGACCGCAAGGCCATCTATGACCTCTATTGCGAGACNTCNGANGGCTCACACCTNATAGTGGAGATGCAGAANGCCTACCAGCGATATTTNCTGGACCGCACGNTCTACTACTCGTCATTCCCGATGCAGGANGCTGCGAAGAAAGGAGAGTGGGATTACCGGNTGCCCTCGATCTACACCGTGGCGTTTATCAACTTCGTGATGCCCGACAACGCGTGCGACCCTGAATTCAAGCATGTGGTGAAGCTGACCGACATCAACACCCACCGTGTATTCTACGACAAGCTCACNTANATTTATCTTGAGATGCCGAAATTCAACAAGGAAATNGGTGAGCTCGATACNCTCTCTGACCACTGGCTGTATGTGATAAAGAATCTTGCCCGACTCGACGAGAAGCCCAGGGAGCTGCGCGACAANATATTCGAGCGCTTCTTTAAGGTAGCGGAGATCGCCGGTTTCTCGCACGAGCAGCGGATGGCCTACGAGGCGTCGCTTAAGAACATGCGCGATTACGTCAACACCATAAGCGCGGCAGAGGAGAAAGGTCTTAAAAAAGGTCTGGAGCAAGGCCGGGAATAGAGGGCAATAGGGATTGCCCGTGAATTAAAGACCCTCGGTATGTCGCCAGAAGAAATTGCCTTGGCAACCGGTCTGTCCATATCTGAGATAATCAAACTTTAACCTTAATACCATAAATATTTAATTATGAAAAGACTGTTTTTTATAGTTGTCGGATGGATGGTTGCCATACTGTCGGCATCCGCTCAGGATTTTCCGGATTTAAGCTGGATGGAAAATGCACCTGACAGATACCTTCCGAAGATGACCCAGGTGATAATTTCCGCTGACTCACCCTGCAATAAGGATGGCGAGGCTTTCAAGGATTTTATCCCGCGCTTCCGCAAAGACAAGGCATTCCGTGACTCACGTGTAAAATTCTCTGACGAATTCTACAAGATGAACTTCGACATGCTGGCCTACTGGAACGANGGCAACGGCTATGCNNTGCTGAAAGCCGTGAANAANAATCNGAGNTGTGACAANTCATNCGGCACCTGGTATAATGTCTCGGCTGACGAGGTGTGCTTCCGTTACGAAGATGTGCTGCCTTGCGTCGATGCCGGAGGTAGTAGTTTGTCTGTCCGTTTCCAAAGAATAGACGGAAAATGGTACTGCACCGGTGTTATGGCAGCCGGCTGATATAAATACAAGATAGACAGCAACAGTCTCTTTCAATGCTCTGTAATGGTGGCAAGGAGACTGTTGCTGTTTTGATAAAAAAGATGTGTATTAAGGTGTTGCGGCGATGAAATATTGGGGAGGGGTTAAATTACAGTTACGAAAAAGTCACAATAATGTGTCACGTTTTTATCTTAAAGAAAAAATTGATAAATTTGCAAAGGAAAAATGTATTTTGATACATTCTCAAACCAATCTTTATCGTAAACCTTAGGTAAAAAATGACATCAGCACCGATATCAGGTAAAATATTGTTGGTCGATGACGACGAATATATCACCGATCTTCTCAAATTCAATCTTGAATCTGAGGGCTTTGGTGTGGATGTGGTAAAAGACGCACGTAAGGTGTCGTTTGACATTCTCGGTGACTACCGTATGCTGATNGTCGATGCCATGCGGCAGGAATATACCGGTCTTGACCTCTGTAACGACATNAAGACCAACCCNGGCACATCNNCNGTGCCTGTGCTGCTGTGNACATCNCGCGAAGACGAAGACCTTATNATNGANGCNTTTGACAACGGAGCCGAAGANTTCATGTCNAAGCCNTTCTCTCTGCGCGAGCTCATAGCNCGNGTNAAGGCCATATTGCGCCGCCATCCCATGGCGGCTCCGGCTGACAAGCCCTCGCGACGACTTGAGCTCGTAGAGCCCGAGATAGCGCTCATAATCGAGATAGAGACACAAAAGGTGGTGTCGCAGGGCAAGATCATACCTCTGACCAAGACGGAATTCTCGATACTCGTCTTCCTCATGAAAAACAAAAACTCATTCTTCACGCGCGAAGAGATACGCGACGAGGTGTGGAAAGACGAGCAGCCCGGCAACAACCGCATCGTCGACACCAATATATCCAGACTGCGAAAGAAGCTCGGTGACAACGGACGCTATGTCATCAACCGCTATGGTCTGGGTTATGCCTTCGTCGATAACCTGGCCTGATAGGGATGCTCGCCACGTGCCACATATCCGGCCGTCTCGAAGCCGGTTGCGATGAGGCCGGAAGAGGCTGTCTTGCCGGACCAGTGTGCGCCGCNGCCGTAATCCTGCCCGATGACTTCACCCATCCGCTCATCAATGACTCNAAACAGCTCACCGACCGACGTCGCCGTGAGCTGCGNGAGATTATAAAAGATAGCGCCGTGGCATGGGCCGTGGCNATGGTCGACAACGANGAGATNGACNGNATCAACATACTCAACGCATCCATTCTGGCCATGCACCGCGCCCTCGANGCCCTNGATGTGCGTCCCGGNGCCGTGATAGTGGACGGCAACCGCTTCAAGCCNTACGCCGACCTGCCNTGGCAGACATTCGTCAAGGGCGACGGACGCTANGCCAACATCGCCGCCGCCTCAATCCTGGCCAAGACNTGCCGCGANGAATATATGGAGCGNNTCAGCGNNCANTATCCGCAATACGGCTGGGATATCAACAAAGGATATCCCACCAAAGCCCACCGCAGGGCCATCGCCGAATACGGCCCCACACCCCTCCACCGCAGATCATTCCGTCTGCTGCCGCCGCCGACCCTCTTCGACGGTCTCGGCTGAGATCGGCCCCTCTTCATCCCCGAATTAATAATCAATAAAATAAATAAGCAGTCATGAAAAATATTTATCTGTTTCTGGCCGACGGTTTCGAGGAAATCGAGGCATTGACAGTCGTAGATGTCCTGCGCCGCGCAGGTCTCCGGGTCGTGACCGTATCTGTCAATGACGCCCCCGCCATCACCGGCGCCCACGGCATCATAGTAGAGGCTGACATCGCATACACCGGGGCTAATTTCAACGACGCCGACTGGCTGATAATGCCCGGCGGAATGCCCGGAGCCGCCAATCTGGCCGACAGTCCCGCTCTGTGCAATCTCATCAGGACACATTTTGCCGACGGCGGTAATGTGGCGGCGATCTGCGCCGCGCCTGCTGTAGTGCTGGCTCCATTGGGCGTGCTCAAAGGCCGCNACGCCACATGCTATCCCGGATTCGAGGCTGCATGTGCCGAGGGTGGCGCCAAGATGGAGGACACCCGTGTGGTCACCGACGGCAATCTCATCACCGCCAATGGTCCGGCCTCCGCTCTGCCGTTCGCCCTGGCCATAGCCAAGGCAGCCGCAGGCGCAGACGCAGCCGACCGGGTGGCGGCCGGTATGCTGGTGTGAGCCAACAGATAAGAGTAACCCTATACAATCAAGTCAATCTAATAAGGACAGATCAGTTATGTCAATCGACAATATCATATCACAGGCAGTGAGCAAGGCCGTGAAGGAGCTCTACGGTGTGGACACGGCTCCCGAAGCCATCGTGCCCCAGGCCACCCGCAAGGAATTCGAGGGAAACCTCACCGTGGTGGTCTTTCCATGGGTCAAAGCCGCCCGTAAGGCACCCGAGGCCGTCGCTGCTGAAATCGGCGCATGGCTCGTGGCAAATGAGCCGGCTGTCAAGGGCTATAACGCCGTCAAAGGCTTTCTCAATATCGTGATACAGCCCACCTACTGGAANACCGTGCTCGAGCACATACTCNCCACCCCCGACTACGGATTCAAACCCGTGACCGACGACAGCAAGCTCGTGATGGTGGAGTATTCATCGCCCAACACCAACAAGCCCCTCCACTTGGGTCATGTGCGCAACAATCTCTTGGGCTACAGCCTGTCGCGTATTCTTGAGGCGTGCGGCAACAAGGTGGTGAAGACCAATATCGTCAACGACCGCGGCATACATATCTGCAAGTCGATGCTCGCATGGCAGAAATGGGGCGACGGCGCCACACCCGAGTCAACAGGCAAGAAAGGCGATCACCTGATCGGCGACTTCTACGTGCTCTTTGACAAGAAATACCGCGAGCAGGTTAAGGAGCTCGTGGCCAAGGGCATGCCCGAAGAGCAGGCCAAGAANGATGCGCCCCTGATGCAGGAGGCACGCGAGATGNTGCGCCGCTGGGAGGCACGCGACCCCGAGGTACGCGACCTCTGGGCCACCATGAANTCGTGGGTCTACGCCGGATTCGACGAGACCTACAAGCGNCTGGGCGTGAGCTTCGACAAGATATANTATGAGTCGGAGACATATCTCGAAGGCAAGGAGAAGGTGCTCGAGGGCCTGGAGAAGGGTGTGATGTACCGCAAGGAGGATGGATCGGTGTGGGCCGACCTTACCGGCGACGGACTCGACCACAAGCTGTTGCTACGCAGCGACGGCACATCCGTGTACATGACCCAGGATATNGGCACNGCCAANCTGCGCTACATCGACTATCCTATCGACCGCATGATCTATGTGGTGGGCAACGAGCAGGAGTATCACTTCAAGGTGCTCTCNCTGTTGCTCGACCGTCTGGGATTCGAGTGGGGCAAGAGCCTCGTGCATTTCTCATACGGTATGGTGGAGCTGCCCAACGGCAAGATGAAGAGCCGCGAGGGCACNGTGGTGGACGCCGACGACCTNATGGCCGCCATGGTGGATACCGCNCGCACTGTATCGGGCGAGCTNGGCAAGCTCGACGGCGTGTCGCCCGAGGAGGCNGACCGCATCAGCGAGATGGTGGGCATGGGTGCCCTCAANTATTTCCTGCTCAAGGTNGATCCGCGCAAGAATATGCTCTTCAATCCCGAGGANTCGATCGACTTCAACGGCAACACNGGNCCCTTCATCCAGTATACCTACGCNCGTATNTGCTCGCTGCTGCGCAANGCCGCNGAGAGCGGNATCGCNATCACNGACTACANNGANGTGGAGCCCAACGACAAGGAGGTGACACTGATACAGAAACTCGCCGATTTCCCCGCCACAGTCGAGGAAGCCGGACGCAGCTTCTCACCCGCCCAGATCGCCAATTATGTCTACGATCTTGTCAAGACGTTCAACCAGTTCTACCACGACTACAGCATCCTGGGCGAGACCGATGCCGCCACACGCTCGTTGCGTCTGTCGCTGAGCCGGGCCACAGCCGAGGTGATCAAGCGTGCCACATCACTGCTGGGCATGGAGGTGCCGGAGAGGATGTGACCGGATTTTTTTTCAGTGAGTCGTTAATCTTTTTACATTATGTATGTCTAAATAAATACCGGCGTGCAACCATAGCGCCTGCCGGTTGTTTATTAAGTTAACAACTTACGAAAATCACAAAACCTAAAGATATGAACAATTATCCTGATTACTCAAATCAACAAAACTACGGGCAGCAGTCAATGTCGCTTGACTCACGCGTATCATCCGTGATGAAGAAAGTGTACGTAAAGATGACTCTGGCCCTGCTCGTCACCGCTGTGGTGGCTCTATTCTGTGCAAGTTCACAGGGCATGATCAACTTCCTCTACGGCAACCGTGCGGTGATGTGGGTGCTCATCATAGCCGAGCTCGGCATCGTGTTCGGTGTATCGGGAGCGATCAACAAATTGAGCTCTTCGGTANCCGNCATCGGCCTGTTCTACTTATTTGCAATAATCAACGGCATGATGCTGTCGTCAATATTCCTGGTATATGACATGAGTGCCATATACACGACATTCTTCATCACTGCCGGTACATTCGGTGCCATGAGTGTCTACGGATACTTCACCGACCGCGATCTATCCAAGATGGGCTCGATATTATTCATGGCCCTCATCGGTCTTATCATCGCCTCGCTTGTCAATATGTTTCTGAAGAGCAGTCCGCTCGGCTGGATCATCTCTATCGCCGGCGTGCTTATCTTCGTGGGCCTCACAGCCTGGGATACCCAGCAGGTGAAGAGGATGGCGGCCTACGCTCCTGACAACATGGTGAGCCGTCTGGCCACTGTCGGAGCGCTCACGCTCTATCTCGACTTCATCAACCTCTTCCTCTACCTGCTCCGTTTCTTCGGCGGATCACGCGACTGACGGCATAATATTTACCGATACAGGCGGATACTCNCACACNGGGGTATNCGCTTTTTTCTTACAAAGNNTCAGATAAGGNTATCNTGAGGATAGCTGCGGGCCATATTTCGTTAATAAAGNGTAATAAGTTGGCGAGATGGCGCGTATTTTTGTAATTTTGCCGTTAAAATAATACCAAGAAAGCAAAAATGGAAAAAATAGATACTCTTGATAAAAAAATCCTCGATATAGTGATCAGAAACGCGCGTATTCCCTCAAAAGACATAGCCGAAGACTGCGGAGTGTCACGCGCCGCCATACATCAGCGCCTGCAGCGCCTGATCGACGTAGGAGTCATCACCGGTTCGGGCTATCATGTGAATCCGCGCACCTTGGGATACACCACCTGCACATACATCGGGGTGAATCTCGAGCGCGGTGCCATGTACCGTGATGTGGTGCCGGAGTTTGAGAAGATCGACGAGATTATCGAATGTCATTTCACCACAGGCCCGTATACCATGCTCGTAAAGCTTTATGCCCGTGACAACGAGCATCTGATGAGGCTGCTCAATGACAAGATACAGAATATCCCCGGAGTCACCGGCACAGAGACACTCATCTCGCTGCATGAGTCGATACACAGAGAGATACCCATCCATTAAATATTAAAAACACAATCCCGATGGCAGACGCTTCACACCACAATAATACGGACAACAGTACGGCAAAAGACAACGCACTGCACAATGGCGAACCAGCACCCGAGGGTGCCGCATCACATGCAGGAGCCGCTGACGACTTCATGCGGCGGATTCACGCGGTGAAGACCACGCGCTGGGTGAGATTCGCNATAGTNGCCGTNATCTTCACCCTNTGGGTGGCATGGGTAGGCAACTGGTGGCTGTGGCTATTCATATTCCTGCTNTTCGATATNTATATCACNGGNTATATCCCCCTCACAAAGTGGAANCAGAGCAAGAATCCCGTGGTGAGGAGCGTGATGAGCTGGGTCGATGCCATAGTGTATGCCCTGGTGCTTGTATATTTCATTTTCGCTTTCATCGGGCAGAATTACATGATACCCTCGTCGTCGCTGGAGAAGACCCTGCTCACCGGCGATTACCTGTGGGTTAACAAGGTGACCTACGGTCCGCGTGTGCCCATGACACCCATCCACTTCCCGCTGGTACACAATAAACTGCCGATAATCAACACCAAAAGTTATCTCGACTGGCCCACCAACAGCTANCACNGCNTGAAGGGATTGCGAGATGTGGAGACATTCGACATCGTGGTGTTCAACTTCCCGGCCGGCGACACTGTGGCGCTGAAGTCGGAGGAGCAGAACAATCCGGTAGTAGGCGGCAGATATTACGATCAGCTCGTGGCACAGTATGGCCGCGAACGTGTCAATACCGACAAGGCGACCTTCGGCGACATCATATACAGGCCGGTGGACCGCCGTGAGAATTATGTGAAGAGAGCCGTGGGGCTCCCCGGACAGCGTATCCGTATCTCCGGCGACACAATATATATCGATGGTGTGGCGCAACCGATGCCCGAAAACGTGCAGTTCAATTATATCCTTGCGCTCAACACCCCACTCACGCCCGGGACAGCTCACGAGCTCGGCATTGCCACGGGTGACGTGCAGCCCGTGACCGACGGAGACAACTACACCAACTTCATCGATTACATGCAGGTGCCCGACGGCAGCAGCATATATTTCGTGCCCCTTACCTCCGCGATGATAAAGAATCTCGCTGACAAGGGAATGCTCGTGAAAGCCGAGAAATATAACGATATGCCTGTGGTCAACTTCACCAGAGGCGAGATGTATCCGCTCAAGGCTGATGTAAGCAGAAACTGGACCACATCCGACTGGGGAGGCGCCAACGGTGTGCTGATACCAAAGAAAGGGCTCACCATCAAAAACTTCAACTCCACGGCCTGGCAGCTCTACAACCGCTGCATCCGCAACTACGAGGGACATACCGACTCCCATNTCACCGACGGCAAGCTGTATATNGACGGCAAGCCNGCNGACACTTNCACCTTCGCCATGGNNTATNACTTCATGATGGGCGACAACCGCNACAATTCGCTCGACTCACGCTTCTNGGGCTTCGTGCCTGAAGACCATATCGTGGGCACTCCNGTGTTTGTGATCGCATCCTTTGATCAGGAGCGCAGCCTCTTCAACGGCGGTCTGCGCACCGACCGCATATTCATCGACGCCAACCCTGACAAATGAGGCNGACACGGAGCCACGGCGGTATTCGCCCCGCAATACTTCGGCTCGGTGAGGTATTACGCCGCCTTGTGGCGGTGCGGACGCGCCTTCATTGACACAGNCCTGAGATACGACAAGCGATTCAAGAGCATACACCGGTGCGNNATNGCCGATACNCACGGACAGCTTACGCTCACCGTGCCGGTATCGCGNCCCGNGNCCGGNGCCCCNCATCAGTGGAGCAGCGTGCGTGTNTCNTCACACGGNCAGTGGTGGCACAATCATATCGTGTCACTCGAATCGGCCTACGGCCGCACACCATATTTTGAATACTATATCGACCGCTTCAAGCCCTGGATAGCNGATGCNGANATANCGGTGACCNAGCTNTGCCGGGGCATAGACNAGACNNTGAGGCGCACCCTGGGCATGGACACAGAGGTGATATACGGCGCACCAGCGTCTGATGAAGAGTGTATAGACCTGCGTGCAAATAACTTCGCCGACATAGAAGACATCGAGTATTATCAAGTGCGCGCCGGGCGGTTCGGCTTCATACCCGGCATGTCAGTGCTCGACCTTCTCTTCAACATGGGACCCGAGTCAGTGCTTATCCTCGACCGTATGTCGCGGCCAGCAGCAGCGAGTCGTAGATGACCATAGCCGCCATGGCTTCGACCACGGGGACGGCCCTGGGCAGTACGCAGGGGTCGTGACGGCCCCGGGCGTGTACGGTGGCGGGATTGCCGCAGCGGTCTACCGTAGAGACATCGCGCAGCAGTGTCGCCACGGGTTTGAACGCCACCCTGAAATAGATGTCCTCGCCGTTGCTGATACCACCCTGTATGCCGCCTGAATGGTTGGTGAGGGTGTGGATACGGGGTATCGCATCATCGGCGGGTACGAATGTGTCGATCATTTCGCTGCCACGGCAGCCGCAGCCGGCGAAGCCCATGCCGTAGTCAAAACCTTTGGCGGCGTTGATGCTGAGCATCGCCGAGGCCAGACGTGATTGCAGCTTGCCGAACACCGGGTCGCCCAGTCCGGCCGGTACACCGCGGATCACGCAGGTGATTACACCGCCGATGGTGTCACCGGCCCTCTGCACCTCCTTTATCAGGGCACGCATCTCTTCTGCCTTTTCTGGGTCAGCGCATCTCACATCGTTGATGTCGGCTGCGTCAAGGTCGAGCTCGGTATAGGGCTTGGTGACACAGATATTTCCCACCTGTGACGTATAGGCGCTGATCTTTATGCCGCGCAACGCGAGCGCCTGGGCGGCGAAGGCTCCGGCCACCACACGTGAGATGGTCTCGCGGGCCGACGAGCGGCCTCCGCCCCGATGGTCACGCACGCCATACTTCACGGTGTAGGTGTAATCGGCGTGAGACGGACGGAATACATCGCGCAGGTTGTCATAATCAGCCGAATGATGATCGGCGTTACGCACTAAGAATCCTACCGGGGTGCCGGTGGTGAGGCCTTCGTGCATCCCCGATAGTATCTCCACACGGTCAGTCTCCTTTCGCGGGGTAGTGATATCTGACTGGCCGGGGCGGCGTCGGTCGAGCTGACGCTGCACCAGCTCAAGGTCGATGGCAAGACCCGGCTCGATGCCGTCGATAATGCCACCTATGCCAGGGCCGTGGCTCTCGCCAAAGGACGTGAGCCTGAATATTTCGCCTGTGGTATTCATCTGCTGTAGGGGTGTTTTATTCTGCGGTGAGGTCGGCCACCGTGCCTTTTACGTATGATATCAGGTCATCGGGCCTGAGCTTGAGCTGCAGGCCNCGCTGTCCGGCGCTTACGTATATCTCNTCGCAGTCGGTGGCGGTGGTGTGGAAGAATGTGGGAAACGGNTTTTTCATGCCGATGGGCGAACAGCCGCCCCGGATATANCCGGTCAGGGGCAGCAGTTCTTTCATGGGGATGAGTTCGGCTTTCTTGGCGCCGGCGGCCTTTGCGGCCTTCTTGAGGTCAACCTCGTGGTTGCCGGGCACGACGCATACAAAATATCCGCTCTTGTCGCCGTGGAGCACGAGAGTCTTGAACACACGGTTGATGTCCTCGCCCAAGGCATCGGCCACATGCTGTGCGGCCAGATCATTCTCATCGAATTCGTATGGGATGAGTTCGTAAGGTATTTTGGCGCGGTCGAGGAGCCGGGCTGCGTTAGTCTTGTTTGTGGCCATGGATTCAGATATTCAGTGAGAGTGTGACTGGGCAGTGGTCGCTGCCGAGGATGTCGTTTCTGATGTCAGCGCCTTCGAGCGCCGTCTCCAGTCTCTGTGATACAAGGAAATAGTCGATACGCCAGCCGATGTTGCGTTCGCGACCCTTGAATCGGTAGCTCCACCAGCTGTATGCGCCTTCCTTGTCGGGGTAGAAATAGCGGTAGGTGTCGATGAATCCGCTGTCGAGCAGGCGNGAGAAGCACGACCGCTCCTCATCGGTGAATCCGGCGTTGCGGTGGTTGGTCGCNGGATTCTTGAGGTCTATTTCCTTNTGGGCNACGTTGAGGTCGCCGCATATCACCACCGGCTTGCGGGCATCGAGGCCCTTGACATAGTCGAGAAAGGCCTGNTCCCAGGTCATGCGGTAGGGCAGACGGGCCAGTTCGCCNTGNGAATTNGGCACNTATACATTGACAAGAAAGAATTTNTCGTATTCGAGGGTCACGGCGCGGCCTTCGCGGTCGTGCTCGGGCACGCCTATGCCGGTAGATACCGACAGGGGAATGTGGCGGGTGAAGATCACGGTGCCGGAGTATCCCTTTTTCTCCGCGTAATCCCAGTAGCTCTCATAGCCCGGAAACTTCAGGTCTATCTGTCCCTGCTGGAGCTTGGTCTCCTGCATACAGAAAAAATCGGCGTCGAGACTATTGAATATTTCGTCAAATCCCTTGTTGCACACAGCGCGCAGGCCATTGATATTCCATGATACAAACTTCATATCGTGTTTTTTGATTATCCTGCAAAGTTAATAAATTATGCCAATGCTTGGCGCAACAGGCGATGTTTTTTGTTATGAATTATATTTTGATTAATTTTGTGGAATGAAACAGACGGTAAAATACAGATTGACTGGTATGCAATGGCTGGCGGTAGCGGTGCTGGCATTGCTTGCCACGGCGTGTGCGAGTATCNGNCGNCCTGAGGGCGGTCCGCGCGACGNGAAGCNGCCTGTNTTTGTGTCATCTAATCCGCCTATTGGTGCAACAAACGTCACCCGCCAGCGTATCGACCTGTATTTCAACGAGAATGTGCAGCTTGAGGATGCCTTCAACAAAGTGATCGTGTCACCGGCGCAGAAAGACAACGCCCGTGTGTCGGCCAACGGCCGGCATGTCACCGTGGAGCTACAGGATACCTTGCTGCCAAACACTACCTACACCATCGACTTCGCGGATGCCATCAAAGACCTCAACGAGGGCAATGTGCTCGACGGATTCGCCACCTATTTCTCGACCGGCGACACCATCGACTCGCTGCGCATCTCGGGCATGGTGTTCGAGGCCCGCACTCTTGAGCCTGCCCAGGGCCTGCTCGTGGGCGTATACTCCAATCTTGCAGATACAGCCATACGCACGCTGCCACTTGAGCGCATCGCCCGCACCAACCAGCTCGGGCAGTTCACCATCCACAATCTCAAGCCGGGCAATTACCATATCTTTGCCCTCAATGATCTCAACCGCGACTTCAAATGGGACCGCTCGGAGGATATAGCCTTCTATCCNGTGACTGTATCACCATATGTCGAGGAGATAACCGTGGTCGACACTCTCCGCTCGTCGCTCAATCTTGACTCGCTTGTCGAGCGCAAGGGCTACGCATACTTCCCTAATGACATATTGCTCACATGGTTTAATGAGAATTACCGGCCGCAGTATCTCAAGGACTACTCGCGCCCCGAGCGCTCACGCATAGAGATAAAGATGTCGACACCCGCAGACACGCTGCCGCGTCTCACCATCGTATCCGACAAAAACAAGGGCCTCACCGACGACCGCTGGGCCATCGTACAGAAGACCGAGACCCTCGACTCGCTGCAATATTGGATCACCGACACATCGGTATTGTCCACCGACTCGCTGATGCTCGCTGTCGAGTATCTGCGTACCGACTCCACCAGCCAGCTGTCGTGGCGCTCGGATACGTTGCGGTTCTTCTTCAAAGATCCCAAGATCAACACCAAGGACAAAAAGAAAAAGAAAAAAGACGTGGAGGTGGAGGAAGACACCGTGCCCAAGATCGAATTCTTTGACTTCGGCATACAGGGAGGTGCCACACTCGATGTGAATGTGCCGCTGCGCTTTGCCGCCAAGCAGCCGATCGACTCCATCAACCCCGCCGGTGTGCATCTCGCTATCAAGGAAGACACCCTGTGGGTCGATGTCAAGGGCATCGGTATGCNGGTGGACACNCTCAATCCGCTGCTNGACNGATATATCGAGCATAAGTGGAAACCCGGTGCATCCTACAGGATCACCGTCGACTCGGCTGTCGTGACCAATATCTACGGCAAGTGGAACAATACCATACAGCAGGAATTCAAGATCAGGGAGCTGGAGGAATACAGCAACCTTAAGTTCAGCGTGACAGGGCTGGACTCGTGCGGCATCGTGGAGTTGCTCGACAAGAGCGACAAGGTGATAGCCACCGCGCCGGTGGTCAACGGCATAGCAGACTTCCCGTATCAGAATCCGGGCACCGTCTACGCCCGCCTGTATATCGACAGCAACAGCAACGGCAAGTGGGATACGGGCAATCTTGTAGACAGCGTGCAGCCCGAGGAGGTATATTACTACCCTAAGAAGGTGGTGCTGAAGAAAAACTGGGATATAAGCCAGGACTGGAACATCTACGACANTCCNATCGACANGNAGAAGCCNTACGAGATAAAGAAGAACAAGCCCAAGCTCAAGAAGGGCGAACAGGCTCCGGTAGATCAGGATGAGGAGGATGACGAGGACGACATCTTCGGCGATTACAACAGCTACAGCAACGCACGCCGCAACGGCAACGGGCGCAGCTCAGACCGCAATGCCAACCGGGGCATGGGCTCATATTATTGACGGTATCTCCACGGGCCGGCTAAACAGCGGATACAAAACAAGCGGTTGGTGATCATGGCCGATCATCAACCGCTTGTTTTTACCTGGTGTCAATATCACTCCTTGACACCGAAAGCGAGGTCGCCGGCATCGCCCAGACCCGGCACGATATAGCTGTGCGAATTGAGGTCATCGTCTATGGCGCCTACCCACAATGTGGTGTCCTCCGGAAATTTCTTGGCCACATAATCCACAGCCTGACGCGATGCTATCACCGAGGCCACATGTATCTTGGCCGGAGTGCCCTTGGTGAGCAGAGCCTTGTAGCTCAGCTCCATCGACAGGCCTGTGGCGAGCATGGGATCGCAGATGATCAGTGTCTTGCCGTCGAGCAGGGGCGAGGCCAGATATTCGATCTGTATATCGAATTCGTCACCTTTCTCGTGATAGCGGCGGTAGGCCGATACAAAAGCATTCTCGGCCTTGTCAAAGAAGCTCAGGAAGCCCTGATGGAAGGGCAGACCCGCGCGGAATATGGTGGCCAGCACCACTTTGTCCTCGATCACGTCACAGCGGGCGGTGTCGAGCGGAGTGGTGACATCTATACGCTTGTAATTGAGCGTGCGCGATATTTCGTAGGCCATNATCTGAGCCGCGCGNTATAGATTGGTGCGGAATCTCATGGGATCCTTCTGTATCTCGCGGTCGCGCATCTNCATCATGTATTCGCTCATCAGCGAAGGAGTCTCGTCAAAATTTATAAGTCTCATCTGGTNTGTGTNTTTAATATTATTGTCAGTAGTGACTGTCATCTTGGATTNCTGAATATCAGTTTGCCGAATCCGGCGGTGGCGCGCGTCTTGAGCGAGTCGCGTCCGGTGACGATAAGCGCCTCCGTGGAGTCGATGCGCTCGATCATGGCTATCGCGCTGTCGGCCGGCATGGCCATCATGGCGGTGGCCAGGGCATCGGCCAGGGCGGTAGTGGGAGCCACCACGGTGGCGCTCACCGTGCCGGTAGCCACGGGCTGACCCGTGAAGGAGTTGATAGTGTGGGAGACGCGTCCCTTGCCGGTGTCGCGGTAGTTGCGGTAATCGCCCGACGTGGCTATTCCGGCACCGGTGGTGGAGAGGCACACGAGCTCGTCGTGTATCATACCGGCGGCGTCATACACCGGGGCGTCGACCTGTATCACCCAGTCAACNCCGCNCGGGCTCTTGCCACAGAGGGCGATCTCGCCGCCGATCTCCACCATAAAGTCGGTGCATCCGTTGCGGCGCAGCATCTCAGCCACCTTATCCACACCGTATCCCTTGGCCACGGCCGAGAAATTGAATTCGGTATTGGGATGCTTCTTTACAAGCACGCCGTCGGNCCCGATATGGCAGTCGTTTATGCCCACCCATTGCAGACACGAGTCAATCCGGGCCTGCGAGGGGCCGTCGCCCTCAGCGGATTCGCCGTAGCCGAAGCCCCAGAGATTGATAAGCGGAGCGAGGGTAGGGTCGAAGGCTCCGCCGCTCAGCGTATTCACCCGCTGGGAGAGGGTTAGCACCTGAGAGAACATGGTGTCCGCCGCCACGGTATCGCCCCGGTTGATGCGGGTGATCAGCGACTCTTTCTGAAACGGCGACAGCGACATGTCTATATCATGCATCACGGCCACGATAGAGTCTGACAGGTCTTTGTCAGAATTGTATGTGATATGATATGTCGTGCCCCATGTGGCACCCTGGGCCTGGCGGTATTTTTTGCTCTCGCAGCCGGTGAGCAGGGCGGCGGCAATAAAAATAAATATAAGTCTTTGCATTTTCACGATAATGATATGAAGATGTTGAAACAACTTCTATGCGAAAGTAGCAAATTCTTTCCGAATTGCAAAAAAATAGTCGCTGGATGCCCCGGACCGCGACTTTTCAGAAATAATGACTATCTTTGCGGTAGAAAAAATTTAACCTCAAGATATGAATACCACGAAATTGACTTTGTGCCTGTGCGCGATGTGCGCCGGCATGGTGGCTTCGGCTGACGAAAACTATGTTTCAAAGGTGTGGGTGCCCGACAACGGCGACGGCACATACACAAATCCCGTGATAAACGCTGACTACAGCGACCCTGATGTGATCTGCGTCGATGGCGACTACTGGCTCACATCTTCAAGCTTCACCAACCAGCCCGGTCTGCCCATACTGCATTCCCGCGACCTGGTCAACTGGGAAATCGTCAATTACGCCCTTCCGGTCAATTATCCTACCGAATATTACGACAACGCCCATCATGGCGACGGCGTGTGGGCTCCGGCCATACGCTATCACAATGGTGAATACTTCATATACTGGGGCGACCCCGACTACGGTATCTACATGGTGAAGACCACCGACCCCCGTGGCGAGTGGGAGAAGCCTGTGCTCGTGCTCGAGGGCAAGGGCATAATCGACACATGTCCGCTGTGGGACGAGGATGGCAAGGCATATCTCGTCAACGGCTGGGCAAAGAGCCGCTCAGGCCTCAATGCCGTGCTCACCGTCACCGAGATGAGTCCCGACGGCACCAAGCTCATCGGAGAGCCCGTGCTGGTCTACGACGGATTGCCCGACGGCAACCACACTATCGAAGGTCCGAAATTCTACAAGCGCAACGGCTGGTATTATATCCTGGCCCCCGCCGGCAGTGTCAAGACCGGCTGGCAGGTGGCCATGCGCTCGCGTTCGCCTTTCGGCCCCTACGAGCAGCGTATAGTCATGGCCCAGGGCGACACCGACATCAACGGTCCTCATCAGGGCGGATGGGTGCAGACTCCTGAAGGCGAAGACTGGTTCATGCACTTCCAGGACAAGGGCGTGATAGGNCGCGTGACCCACCTNCAGCCCATGAAGTGGGTNGAAGACTGGCCCGTGATCGGNGAAGACAANGACGGCGACGGCTGCGGCACACCCGTCAGGAAATACCGCAAGCCCAAGACATCGTCAAAGGTAGCCATCCACACACCCCAGGAGAGCGACGAATTCGACTCCACNACTCTCGGCAAGCAGTGGGAGTGGTTTGCCAACTACCGTCTGCCCTACGGATTCCCGCGTCCNGACGGCACATTCCGCCTCTATGGCTGGACAATGACCCCCGAGTTTGTCAACATGCGCGAGATACCCAACATCCTCACACAGAAATTCCCCAACGAGAACTTCACCGCCACCGCCAAGGTGACAGTATCGGGCACCGTAGACGGCCAGCAGAGCGGTATCATCATCATGGGTCTCGACTACGCGCGCCTCTCTGTAGAGAAGGCCGGAGGCAATTTCGAGNTCAAGCTCATCGAGTGCAACAAGGCCGACAAGGGCGGNGCNGAGAAGGTNGTGTCNGATGTAGTGACCNTGCCNGCGAGCCGCGTNCANGGCGANGGCAACCGTGCCAGCTACGACATCGACCTGTGGCTGCGTGTCANTGTCAAGGAGGTGAAGAAAGACAAGAAGGATATCAAGGAGGGTGACCTCTACACCACCAACGAGATATGCACATTCTACTACAGCACCGACGGCAAGAAATTCACCAAGATCGGCAATGAATTCAAGGCCCGCGAGGGTCATTGGATCGGNGCCCGTGTCGGTTGCTTCAGCATCCAGCCCAAGGGTCCCAACCGTGGATGGATGGATATCGACTGGTTCAGGATCGAAAAATAATAATTCATGCTCGTAAAGATACCGGCTGCCGCCGTCCACGGCATCGACGCGATAGTCGTGACCGTGGAGGTGCTTGTCGAAAACGGAGTGGTATATACCATCGTGGGCCTGCCCGACGCCGCTGTCAAGGAGAGCGGCGACAGGGTGCGCTCGGCCATCAGGCAGTCGGGTCTTGAATTTCCGCGACGCGCCATCACCGTCAATCTCTCTCCNGCCGATGTGCGCAAGGAGGGCGCGGCCTACGACCTGCCTATAGCCGTGGGTATGCTCGCGGCCGCGCAGAAGCTCGACATCAAGCTCCCGGGCCGCTACATGATAATGGGCGAGATGTCGCTCGACGGCACCCTCCTGCCCATACGCGGTGTGCTGCCCATGGCCATCAAGGCCCGCGAGCTCGGCTATGACGGCATGATACTGCCCAAGGCCAATGCTGTGGAGGCCGCCACCGTCAACAACATCAAGGTGTATGGCGCGGAGAATCTGCGCGAGGTGGTGGAGCTGCTCGGAGGCGAGTGCTCGATGGAGCCGACGGTGGTCAACACCCGCGAGGAGTTTGCATCGGCGAGCATATCATTTGACGATGATTTCGCCGATGTATGCGGGCAGGAGAATGTCAAGCGCGCCTTTGAGGTGGCTTGTGCCGGTGGGCACAATATACTGCTGGTGGGGCCACCGGGATCGGGCAAGTCGATGATGGCCAAGCGCCTGCCCTCGATAATGCCCCCGCTCACATTGCGCGAGGCCCTGGAGGCTACCAAGATACACTCTGTGGCGGGCACATTGCGCCGGGGCACATCCCTGCTGCCCGTCAGGCCCTTCCGCTCGCCCCATCACACCATATCGCCGGTAGCCCTCGTGGGTGGCGGCAACAATCCCAAGCCGGGCGAGATTTCGCTGGCCCACAACGGTGTGCTGTTTCTCGACGAGTTTCCGGAATTCAGCCGCGGAGTGCTTGAGGTGCTGAGACAGCCCCTCGAAGATCGCACCATCACCATATCGCGCGCTAAATACAGCGTGGAGTACCCGGCCGGATTCATGCTCGTGGCCAGTATG
>WFLX010013194.1_pt1 | contig 20312 bp, 13 predicted proteins | sample 4967041 | NCBI WGS metagenome assembly WFLX01 (sample SAMN12857096, study PRJNA449069) | gut metagenome | isolation source: stool from male and female vole | host: Microtus ochrogaster | place: USA:Florida | collected 2017
GGCCAGGTAAAGATTCTCGAAGCCCGCGAGGCCCTACGCGCTGAAAAGCAAAGGATATACGAGAATATGCGCCGTTCTCACGAGCTGAACAAGACCTGCTACTACCAGCAGCTCGATCTCATCGATGATGAAATTTCCCGATACCGCGAACGGCATCCGTCGAAAACACGTATCAGATCAATCTTGGCTAATCTATGCAAATCTTGCGAAGCCGACGGTCAGAATTCCCTTACCATCTCCTTCGGTGAAAATAAAACCGCTAAAATTTCTTTCGCATAAAATTGCGAAATTCAAAAATTATTGTTATTTTTGTGTACAGAATCATCTAAATCTCAACTCGCCATGATCTTTATCTATATTTTCATATACATTCCGGCAGCATTCGTGATATNTGTGGTGCTAAGGGGTATTTTCAGNAAGGAGCCCCCTCCTACGGATTTCACCCGCAAAAAACGACGCCGCAGGAGCTCACGCTCCAGTAAATGGCCATCCTTACCGTGGCTTATGTGGTTTGATGACAAGGACTGACTATTTGATGTATAAGATATAACATTTTTGGAATGTGGAGCTGCGTCACTAAGACGTGGCTCCATGTCTTTTATAGTATCAAGTCCTCGTAGTATATTCGCTCATAATTTAATTCTCTCTCCCATATTATGAGCAATATATCAGATACCGCTACCGTCACCCTGCAGATAAACGGTGCACAGGCGAAAAAAATCCTCGATGATATCAAGACTGACCTTGATAAGGCAAAGAAGAAAGTCGAAGATTTTCAGAATGCGAAGGCTTCTCCAAAAGATATCGAAAAAGCTAAGAAAAAGGTCTCGGAACTCCAGCGAAAATATGATGAATGTCGTTCCTCAATTGAGACTGTCAATGATGTGATGTCTAATCTCGACAAGGTTTCTCTCAAGACCCTTGATAAAAACNNAAAATCNCTTACAAAACAGTTCAAGAGTGCGGAGCAAGGTTCTGAAGCTTATGAGGAACTTGCCGGAAAGATCCGCATCGTAAAGGAGCAGATTGCATCAGTCAAAGATGAACTCAATGAGTCAACATCTATATTTGACAGATTTTTTAAATGGACATCGAAGATCTGGGCGACATACGAGATTGGATCTGATCTTATTTCTAACGCAATGTCAAAGATGCGTGAGTATGTGGATGCTTATGCAGGTATGGATCAGGAGATGGCTTCTGTCCGGAAGTATACCGGAATGACTTCCGATGAAGTCAAGATCCTGAACGATGAGTTCAAAAAAATGGACACTCGTACTTCCAGGGAAGAGCTTAATCGTCTCGCTCAGGATGCAGGTCGACTTGGCAAACAGTCTGTAGATGATGTGATGGGTTTCGTCCGAGCCGCTGATAAAATCAATGTNGCACTCGANGACCTTGGNGANGGNGCNACNCTNACNNTNTCNAAGCTNACCGGTGTCTTCGGNGTTGAAGANNAATANGGNACAGAACAGTCGTTGTTGAAGGTGGGATCTGTGATTAACGAGCTTTCTCAAAATTGTTCTGCATCCGCTCCGTATTTGGCAAATTTTGCAGAACGAATGGCTGGTGTCGGTGCACAGGCTCATATGACTATTCCGCAGATTATGGGGTTCGGAGCTGTTCTTGATTCCAGCTCGCAGAAAGTGGAAGCTTCAGCCACTGCCATCTCTCAGGTCCTGGTCCGTCTCTATCAAGATCCGGCGAAATATGCCAAGGTGGCAGGTCTCAATGTTAAGGAATTTTCTGATCTACTACAAGAAGATGCCAACTCTGCCCTTATACTTTTCCTTGAGACTCTCAAAAAGGCCGGAGGTATGGATGTGCTCTCCCCGATGTTTAAGGATATGGGGGAGAATGGAAGCCGCGCCATCGCAGCCTTATCTGTACTTGCAGACAAGATTGATTTTGTGAAAGCACAGCAGGAAGCAGCTAATATTGCGTTTTTGGAAGGAACTTCCATCGGGGATGAATTTGCCGTGCAAAACAACACAGTGGCAGCCAGTCTGGACAAATTCAAAAAAACGGCCAATGAACTTAGAATAGAACTTGGGGAACGACTCTATCCTTTGGTATCTCATGCTTTGGATGCAAGTGGGTATATTATCGAGAAACTAAAAATAGCCCTAAGTTTTATGTCAGAACATAAAACTACCATCATCACATTGGCAGTTGCAATAACAGCTTATGTCTCTGTAATGAAATTACAAGATTTATGGCTTGATCGCGTTATAATAAAAAAGGATCTGGCAAAAAAGAAGGCTGATTTACTTGCAGCGTCTACAAAGGCCCTGTCTGGCGTCATCACTGCTGGCAAACTGGTAGTGGCTGCCTTAACTAATGCTTACCAGTACCTTGCCAATGGATTCCAAGTCACGACTGAAATGCAGGAACGATGGAAAAAGTCGATGGCTGCCATGAACTTTGCATCCTGGGCGACTCTTATCATTGGAATCGCTTCTGCAGTTTTCCTTTTGTATAAACGTCTGACAAAGCTTTCGGAGCAGGAAAAAATGCTTGATGATATTAGGAAGAAAGCAATAGGAAGCGCACAGGAAGAAATTACAAAGATAAACGCTCTTGTGGAAGCAGCTCAAGATGAAAACCGGGAACTTGAGGAACGTCAGCATCTGGTGGCAAAATTAAACTCAATAATCCCTAATTATAATGCACAGATTGATGAGACCACTGGTAAATACAAGGCAAGCACCGAAGCCCTCAAGGATTTCAATAAGCAACTTGTCCGTCAATATGAAATAGAGGGAGCACGTGAAAAGTTGAAAGAAATTGGTAAGGAAAAAGCTGAAGTCCGTTCCGAACTTTCTAAAACTACCAAAGCATACGAGGCAGCAAGACAAAGTGCCGAATCCGGAAACAATCATGCCTACACTTCCTCTTTTGGAATGGTAGGAAATACCTCGTTTGATAGTTCTGCGTCTCTAAAAATGCAGATGTTGTCACAACAGTCAGATCTTAAGGAAATAGAGAAACGTGAGGCTGCCCTACTCGCAGAGTATGGTGCCGAAATTAAGGAGCAAGTGATAAAGGAGGCGATTGATGAAATTGAACAAGATCCCACAAATCCGGATGTTTATCCAAATCGTAATCCAATACCTGACAACAATACCAATAATAGCTCATCGAAAGACCGTTTCGAGGAAGAGAAGAAATGGCGCGAACGTGCAGAAGCAGAAGCTCGCATTTCTTATACTCAAGGACTGTCAACTTATTCCGAATATCAACAGAAGTTAAATGATATCGCTATTGACTTTAACCAAAAACTTCTCGATCGATCAGATCTAAGTAGTGACGAACGTCTCAAGATTGAGGCTGATTTCTGGGAGGCGGCAAATAAATACATCGTATCCGGAAATAAATTCATTATTGATGAAGAAAACAGTTCTTATGAANAAAGAATTTCAACGCTCAAGCAAAANNTCNCTGATATTCTGAATAATGAAAACCTTTCGGCAGAAGAAAAAAAGAATGCAGAGAAAATCTATCAGGAAGCAGTCGAACTGGCAGAATTGGATCATCTTTCAAACCTCGTTAGAATATATGAAGAAGGTTCTGATGAAAAACTCAAGGCTCAGCAAAAACTTCAGGATGCGGAAATTGCAGCTGCCAAACGTCATCAGCAGGAAATGGAGGCTCTCGAGTCTGAGTTTGCACAAATCAAGAAAGAATATTTCGGGAATAACAAAGCTGAAGACAATGCTCTATACGACAAGCAGCTCGCAAATCTACGCATTGTCTACGAGCGTGAGCTGCAGGCTGCACAGGATAATGCATCGGAGAANCTCCGTATCGAGAANGCNTTNCTNGAGGCTCAGAAAGCNCTNNGNAANATGTATAACCAGGACTCNGAAGCAGACACNCGTTCCTCNATGCAGAANGCNGTGGANTCNTCNGTNGAATGGNTGNANTCNGANGGTGGCAAGGCTCTGACNGGNACTCTCTCGACNCTCACTTCCGGAATGTCTTCCATTTTCTCCGGACTCTCGACTATGATTCAAGCGGAACTGCAGATCCAGACAGCAGCCATCGAGTCCAGATATGACAAGGAGATTGCCTATGCTGAAGGAAATTCCTACCGCGTTGCTAAAGCTGAGAAGGAGAAGGAAGCGGCGATTGCCAAGGCTAAGAATGATGCCAACCGCAAGATGTTTGCGATGCAAGTCATTCAGGCAGTGGCTCAGACTGCTACCAACGCTCTGAACGCTTACGGTTCTGCAGCTGCAGTTCCTGTTGTCGGTTATATACTGGCACCTATAGCTGCCGCAATGGCTGTGGCTGCAGGTGCAGTTCAGATAGCAGCCATCAAGAAACAGCAGCAGGCATCCGAGACACAAGGTTACTCCAAGGGTGGTTTCACTCGCCCTGGTGCCGTCGACGAACCTGCCGGTATAGTCCACGCCGGAGAATGGGTGGCGAGTCAGAAGCTGCTTGCTTCCCCGGTGGCTCGGCCGATGATCGAGGCTCTTGATTACGCCCAGCGGACTAATACCATCGGCTCGCTCCGGAGCGAGGATGTGTCACGCTCCATCACTGCCCCACAGTCTATCTCAAGGATTGCCGATGGCTCCCCTTCAGCAGCTGTTGTGGCATCTGCAATGGCTCAATATTCCGGAGTCATTGACCGCCTTGCCAAACGTCTCGATGAACCGTTTGTCACTGTAAACACTGTCACCGGTGACGCCGGCATCAAACATGCCCAGGATGAATACACGAAACTAATGAATAATAAATCTCCAAAATCACGACGCAAAAATGCAAATAATTATTGACGGCAAGGAGGCTGTAATGAAGAAAGGCAGCTCATTCGATTTCATCTCTGAGAACCGACTTTTCTCCGGAAGCGACTCTTTCACTCTATCGATAACGTTTCCGCTCCGGGATTGTCTGCAGAACCTTGACATCTTCGGTAATGTCAACCGTTCGGAGCTCCCGGTAAATGACTATGTATTCGACTGCGAGATCCGTGACCGCTCCTTCAGCAGGTTTGGATCACTGACTATTGTCGAAATATCGGATGTCGAGATTAAGGCCCAGTTCCTCGAGGGAAGGGCAGAACAGAATTTCTCCAAGAAGTTAGATGAGACATATATCAATGAACTTGACCTGTGCAATCTGTTTTCTTTTGCCGGCAACGTCAATACGCCGGAAGAAGCATGGAATCCTTCTGTGACAAGTTATCGCGGAGTAGCGTTGCCTTGGGTGTCAGCTGATTCCGGAATTACACATAATTTTGCCAATTATAATGNAGTGACAGGTAAATATTCTTGGCACGATGGTGTTTCTAATATCACTTGGATGCCATACCTCNTGAACCTCACCAGATCTATTCTGTCAGCAGCAGGATATAGCTCCGNCACCACGGAATGGGGATCCCATCCATATCTCGGGAAACTCGNTGTGTGCAANGTATTCCCATCNACTTGGGATATCGACAATTATGCTCGATGCCTCCCTCGCTGGACGGTGTCCGAATATTTGGAGAAACTCGAGCTGTTCCTGCGGGGGGAGTTCACCGTGGATCATCGCAAAAAACGAGTGTCTTTCCGATTCACTTCTTCAGTACTTGCCGACATACCTCCTGTTTGTCTGGATTCTGTGGTGGATGAGTTCTCATCGCAATTTTCTTCAGACGAGTCTTCATGTGAGTATCTGGAATCGAAGTGTTTTGCTTATAAAGATGCAAGTCATCAGATGTGGAACTATATGTCTTGCCCGTGGCTGCTCGAATCTGTCCCGGCTTCGCAGATTGTAGATCGCCCTAATCTTGGAAATATTGTACAGGATGTTATGGCGTACATAACAGGAGGCGTTCCTGATACTGAGGTTAATCTTTCGGTCCATTATTTTCATCAGATCTTCCATGCCACATCCACCGATGAATATTTCATGCTTCGTCTTGCAGGAAGAGAGTTGTCGGAAATTTATGGCTGGTATGAAAATATTTATGTCCTTCAACCTTTAAACGAGTTTGGCCCCTCTGAGGGCGATTCTGATGCTTCTGTTGACATCGAATTCGTGCCGGCATGTATTGACTTCACTGAATCCAAGTATGGAATGGCGGTCTTTGTAAACTTCGGTTCATATTCGGAAGATTATGAGGATAGTGATGACACAAAAAAATCGCAGATGCAGCGTATGATCGAAACGGGAAAGAAATCAGANNCCCCGGAATATTTCGATACTGTGACTGTAGCATACTANGANGGATCTTACGTCNAGGGTCAACTTCCGGTCCCCTTGGTGTCGAATATTGTANTTCATACTGNAAAATATCCGTCTCAAATTGCGCAGATTGTGGAACGTCTTGATTTTGATCTACGTCTGAAATCTTCGTTCAATTCTTCAACCAGCGCGTTTTACGAGATTGACCGGACCAGGAAGGTAACTTTTAAGTTCCTTGCCGACTATATCCCAAATACAAGGGCTCTCTTCTACATTCGAGGGCGTCGCTACATCTGCGAAAAGATAACTGCGACATTCTCCGAGGATGGAATGTCGCAGCTTCTCAAAGGGGAGTTCTGGCCGCTTCTCGACGACTAAAGCGCACCGTCAAGTTCCAGGATCTCCGGCACTGCCTTCTTATTCTCACCGATATAGATCTCTGTGATGGCGAGCGATGAATGCCTGGCTTGATCCTTGACGTTGATAGGGGCAGTGGTGTTATTCCGGAGCATCTGGGTGATGCCGGTATCCTTTAGTGAGTAGAATTTCCACTCTTTTTTTAGCTTGAGCTTCCGCGACACCTTCGCCCAGTGGTCGCGGAAGATCTTTGTGTCTATCGGCTCTCGCCCGGGACGGAGTTTGTCGCCAAACACATAGTAGCTCATGGGAGAGCTGAAGATACCGAGCTCAACCCCAAACAGTAGCACTTTTTTCGGCAGTGTCACAGCCTGTGTCCGCTTGTTTTTGCTTGCCGTTGCCCGGATGGTAATTGTACTTTCCTGTAGGTCAAAATCGGCTATGGTAAGCCGCGTCATCTCTACAGGCCGGATAAAGCAGTAATACAGGATCTGACACGCAAAGTGGAAATAAGGATCGTTTTTCTTGGTCCACTCCCCAATCTCCTTGATCTTGTCGATGGGAATGCACCCTCGCTCCTTGGCAAACAGACGCTTACTTATAGGACTTATCCCATCGGTCGGCTTGACGACGATCATGCCGCGCTCCAGCCACCACTGGGAGATCGTCCGGAGAAACGTCAGGTAATTATTGTAGGTCTGTGCCCCGTTGTTGCGCTCGATATAGATATAGTCCAGGAAATCGATGCACCAGCGTTTAGTGAACTGGAACATGTAGCGTATTCGCTCCTTTGGCTTCAGGATATTCTCAACGTAGTGACGTATTATCTTGATCTTTGATTTGTAGTCGTCATAGGTCTGTTTCCGGAAGAGTCCGCTCGTGTGCTGCTTCTGCACATGCTCCTCGTATCGATCAAGACTGTCCATGAACAAGGCTATATCATCCGGATCACAATCAATCCATGGATTCCAACCATCACTTAATAGATCTGTGAACCTGTTGATAGCCTCTTTCGCATATTGTTTACGATTTCTCGATCCGTTAATATGATTTACCTTAACTCGTTTACGGTGCATCTTTCCGGCAGACGGATCATAGGCGTAAAATTCGATGTAGCATCCTGCCTTGTTGGTTCTGTACTGTGGTGGTGTGTAAGCCAGACATTTGGCCACGCCGTTCTTCTTCACCGGGAATAGATCCCGTTCATCATTTTTTCGCGTGAAGTTTTCGTTAGTGCGCATTTTTTTTGGCATTATTGGGAATAATGCCGGGTTGCACTTAAAATAACTGTCTGCGGTCACGTCCCATACGTGTCCCGCCTTAAAACCGTTAAAACGATGCAACTCTTTGAGTAACATCGTTTTAAATCGAGTTTTGTCGGGGTGAGGCGACTCGAACGCCCGACCTCTACGTCCCGAACGTAGCGCGCTAACCAACTGTGCTACACCCCNAGTGCAATTTCATAGTNACGGTTGCCANTCAATTGCNAGTGCAAAATTAATCCNTTTTTTTAGAATATCCAAATTTTTCAACAAAAAACATGTCAGCAATCGAAAGAAGAACTGCACAAATGTTCTCGTCAACCAATTATTCTCCTAAATACAACGGATAAAGCTTAGCAATAAAATGAGGCCATGACAGTTCTGATTCGAATCGTGCGCGGGCTGCCCTTCCTATTTCCTTACGTATTTCCGCCGACAATGCCAACCTTTTCATTTCCCAGGAAAGCAATTCAGGTTTACGGGGAGCAACAAGGATACCGTCTACGCCATTTGTGATATACTCAGGTTGAGCTCCGTTATTGGTGCAGATTATTGGCCGTCCCTCCTTCATAAATTCAATATTCGACATTCCGAATGCCTCCGGAGCAGAAGATGGCAGCACTCCAAAATGCGACATTCTTATGAATTGCTCCGTATTTTCCTTATGCCGTGGCCAATCAATCATGTGCATCACACCCGCTGTCAATGCTTTCCTCCGAAGCGAATCCACATAATCCGGATGGCCCGTTCCAACAAGACGAACCCTGAGCTTGATTCCTTTTAATATCGAGAGAGCATCTATGATGTCTTCAAGTCCCTTATCAGGAGCAAGCCTGCCAAGATACATAGCCGTCACCGACCCTTTCGGCGGCTCTTCCGCTACCGGTTCGAGATCTATATTTATACTGTTGTGAATCACATGTGATGCGATCTCATCTTCTGAGTACCTGCCTTTCCAATGCCAACCTGACAGAAACTTCTCTTTCGCAATCTCCGACACAAATATCAGAGCATCTACGTTTCGATAGACAAATCTATGAAATGGAGTTCTGCCGGCCCTTCTCACATAATGACGTGTCAGAATCACACGAACTTCATCTCTCCCTAATAGCCGGCGCGCTGTAAGAGCTGCAAAAGCATCGCGAGTATCGTGGCAATGAATTGCAGTCGGACCTTGATCTTCATTGAGTACATCACATATCCCTTTCACTGCATGGTAGGAAAGAAATCCTCCCAAAGGGGCAAATCTCACGGGGATATCATGATGTCGGAACACATCATCTACAGCACGAGCATCGCGCGTAATGGCAAGCACGTCATCTCCATTATCCCGGCAATGGCGACAAATGTCGAGCGCATATCTCTCGACTCCCGACCACATTACGGAAGAAAGGACATGAATGATCCTCATCTATGGGTTCAATTGCGGGCAGCGAGCATCACCGACAAGTCTACAGAAGGAAGACCGGTATATGAACCAACGAGTTTATCGACAAGCTTGCCATGATAGGTCACTATGCCTTGTTGCACACCTTCATTGGTAGTGATCATGCTGTCAAAATTGTCTTTCAGACGCAATTCGTCAATAAAATTCACCATCACATTGCTTAGCGCCATAGCTACCGTTCGTGGTACTGATACTGAAGGATGAGACTCTTTAAAATCAAGCACATAAGCACTGTCCTTCATAACGGCAGAAAGATTCTTCGGGAATTCAAACGGACGGGTGGTAGTGCCTAAAAGTATCACATCGGCTGTTTTAACCTTATTATACAGCACACGTGGATGAATCATTATGGTCTGGATCTGAGGGCCGCATATATCTCTCGCCACTGCAAGCATCGACACATCATTGTTGATGACAGTTACCTGTGCACCCATGTTAAGAGCAGCCTTGGCGGCTGAGTAGACATCCGTACCGTCTCCAATTATCAAGACTTCACAAGGATTGATACCGGCTACACTTGCAAGCAGCACACCTTTGCCTCCTCCTAAATACGAAAGATTCTCCTGTGCATACATAATCGCAGCACGGCCGTCGATTTCGTCAATGATGTCGGCAAAAATCGGAGTGTCGTTGTGACTATACATATTGTCAAGACAGCCCATGGTTATATTCATCTCAAGAAGAGCCTTGATCGATTCCTTTTCGATAAGCCCCGACGCCATTGTGCAAAGCAGTGAGCTCCCCGGCTTCATAAGCCTTATATCGGAAGGTCGAAGAGGTGTGAACGACAGCACCATTGATGCAGCAAGAGCCTCTTCTCGCGTCACAATCTTCACGCCATATTCAGCATAAGCATCATCACTGAAAGAAATATCGACACCGGCTCCTTCTTCCATTGCCAACTTTAATCCCGAAGAAGTCAGCAATCCGCACGCCTCAGGCGTAAGAAAGATTCTGGTTTCGTCTGTGTCAGGATAGTTGGCAAGCATAGCTATGTCAATGCCCTCACCATCGCCCAACAAATTAGCCTGCATCAGCAACGGCTCAATCTCCAATGTATGTGTTTCTTTCTGAATTGCTTCTTTCTTCATGACTCTTGTAATTTTAATTTCAGAAAAATACGGCTTCCCGAAGTGCTGTCATATACTCTTCTTGTCAATTCCGCATTGGCAAAATTAACAAATTAATCGTATTAATCCAAATTGTCAATATGATTTTTCACAAAGTTCTCCACAGTGTCGGCAATCTGGGCTTTATTTTCAAGTCGATCTCCGGAAATTGAAATTTTAGCCTTGTTGTAGAAGGGAGCCCTCACTGCCATGTGCTCTCTAAGGGTGCTTATTATTTCGTCGCGCGATTTTCCGGCCATCAACGGTCTCTTATTGCCGGCGTCAATTATCCGGTCGGCAATGACGTCTTCCGATGCATTAAGACAAACTGTCAAGCCTTTTGAATTCATATAATCCATGTTGTCGCCGAAACAAGGAGTTCCTCCTCCACATGAAATTATAACATCCGACATCTCCCCCACCTCGCGGAGCATAGCCCCTTCAATTCTACGGAACTCTGCCTCTCCTTTGGTGGCGAAGATATCTCTTATTGTGGAATGAAACCTCTGCTCTATATAAAAGTCAAGGTCAATGTGCTGCATGCCGGCACGTCTCGCCAGTGCATGTCCGAAAGTCGTCTTTCCAGACGCCATGTATCCTATAATAAACAATGTCATATTCTTTATTCCATTTGATAGGGTAAATGATCTAAGAGCCCATCTCATAAGATTTAGCCTCAGGCAGCTCGATGCGGAAAGTCGTTCCTATCCCTATTTCCGAGTCTTTCACGAAAATACGCCCATCATGATACTCTTCAATTATCCTTTTCACCAGCGTCAGTCCAAGTCCCCAACCTCTTGCCTTGGTGGTATAGCCCGGTCGGAAAACTTTATTGAAATTTTTTCGTGCTATTCCCTTGCCGGTGTCCCGGACTTCAACCCATATACAGTCTTTACCACGTCCGGTGGAAAAATGAATCTCTCCTACTCCGGACATCGCATCCACTGCATTCTTTGTAAGGTTCTCCATAACCCACTCAAAAAGACTCGATGACACCATCACTCCATAGTCGTCTTCACCGAAGTGGAAATTCAACGATACCTTCCCGGATATACGGCCTCTCATATATTCAAGAGATGATTCAATCGTCTGGTTGATATATTCAAGCTCAAGATTCGGACGAGATCCTATTTTTGAGAATCGTTCCGCTATCTTCGATAATCGCCTTACATCCTTGTCAATCTCTGATGTAACGTCACTGTCTGTTCCGGAAGCTTCAAGATACTGGCTCCAAGCCATGAGCGACGAGATTGGGGTGCCAAGCTGATGTGCAGTCTCTTTTGACAGTCCTACCCACACCTTGTTTTGCTCCGCTTTCTTTGTGTAGACAACAGCCGAATAAATTATAAGCACAAGCACTATCATAACAGCCAACACCACGTAAGGATAAAGGCTTAGGCTGCGGAGCAGAATCGAATCTTCGTAGAATATATATTGGTTTATCCCGGAATATGCCTCTACCCTGATGAAATGAGGGTTCTCCTTGACCATCCTGTCTAAATCCCTATTGCCGGCAACCCTGTTGAGTCTGTTGCGGAGATATTTCTGATTCTTTTCAGAAAGATCAGAAAAAACAACGTGCTCCCCGTCTGCAATGCGGTCGGGAAGCTCGTAGTTTCGATATTCCAGGATGTTCTTATCGGCATCGATAACCATCANCGGTATNGAGNTGTTTTGCGCAATGATGNNTAGAAGAAACTCAANATCCGCATTCTCATCTGATTGCGCCATCTNTTCCGTAGCTGATGCCCATATATTCATTCTTTCCCTCTCCTGAGCAGACAACTGCTTTACANGATTTGTGGAAATGATGAGAAATATGATCACNGCAATGGTGNAGCACACCAAAAAGNTNGTTTTACNGTATTTGTCAGATATTACGGAGAGTTTCATCATGACTNAAGAANCAGATAAACTTGATTCTTGCCTTTTTTGTCACGCGGCAGGTGTNCTCAGAGAAAACCGCCTCACCGGGCTGCAAGGTGACAATCTCATTGGCGATATCTGCATCTTCGGGATTCTCTATAACACAACCTCCGGCCAACCATTGATCNACGNTTTCAAGNAGGCGGTCGAGGATCTTGGCATCATTTACAACCCTAAACTGTCCATGATGTCCGTCAGGTATATCCATGATGAATACTGAAGAGTCAGTATTCAAAGAACGGGAAGCCTTGACAAAAAGACCGCGCTGGTTCACGAAACCGAGATAAACCAAAGGAGGAAGACCGCCTTGTCTCGCAGGAGCTGGCTGAGGTTTTTCTGCTGCAGGGGCAGGGGCAGGGGCAGGAGCGGCTGCCTGAACAGGACGCGGCTGCACCGGTTCCGGCCGACGCGTCTGGTTAGAGGCAAGTTCCCTCCGTGCCATGTCTAATTCTCGCCGTATTGCAGTGTTTTCGTTTCGTGCAGCTTCAAGTTCTGATTCCAAAGACTCGCATTTAGATTTCAACTGCTTGATCTCACTATTCTTTGAAGTCAGTGAACTTGCATATTGATCGCGCATCTTTTGGAGTTCCTCTTTTGCAGCACGTTTTGTCTCCCTGATTTCTTTCTCGCTTGCCTTATGGTCTGAAAGGTTGGCCCCGGTCTCTTTCATGCTTTTGGAAGCATATACCACCAACCAGATGACTCCGGCAACCAGAAGCACAAGTATGACAATATACAAAGTGGTATTGCTCGATTTGCGAGGTTGTTCCTCCACCACACCGGCATCTGCCTGCGCCTGAGCAACTACCTCGGCAGTCTCTGCATCAATTTTTTCAGCTTCTGTTGTCTCCTGAACTTCTACAGCCTGACTCTGACTTTCCGCCGGAGCAGGAGTAGCTGCATTTGCAGTTGAGGGAGCCGCTTCTGGTTCAGCTTTTGCACTCTCCGCACTGCTTGTCTGGGCGGCAGCAGCCGGGGCACCAACATTTATCTTCTTGAGATTCTTGGCAAGGATTCCAAGACATTTCTTACCGTCTTCCTTCAAGCCGGACGATTTGAAGAAAGTAGAGCTCCAATACTGCACAAGTTTATCCTTATCCCATGAAGCATAGTCTTTGGGAACAGCCACGGCATTGAAGCTCTTGAGATTTTCCTTCTNCTTAGACNTAAGCGNATTAGTAAGCTCCGTCATCGATGAAGGATTAAGTTTGTCAAGATAATCAGAACNGTTGTTGGNATAGCGTAGATAATGCTTTNCAGCAATTGTCTTTGCCTGCTCCATTTCCTTGTCGGTAACGGCAAAAGAAGGGATAGCGGTGACCAAGGCCACCGCTATAATAATTATTTTGAAAAGATATTTCATCAGCGGTTATTCTTCGGCTTCTTTCATGTTGTGGAAGACGTTCTGCACATCGTCGTCATCCTCGAAGCGGTCAAGAAGCTTTTCGATACTCTCACGCTGTTCCGGAGTGACTTCCTTGTAGTCGGTGGGGATTCTCTCGAATTCAGCACTTATGATTTCCATTCCTGCGCATTCGAGAAATTTCTGAATGTTGTTGAATTGGTCGAAAGCACCATAAACGAGCCATTCCTCATCTTCTGCCTCCAGTTCTGCATCAAGATCCATCAGCTCAAGTTCAAAATCTTCAAGACTTGTCTCAGGATTAGGCTTGACATGGAACACGCTCTTGTGGTCGAAAAGGAATGAAAGTGAGCCTTGGGTGCCAAGTGAGCCGCCATGCTTAGTGAAGTAGCTTCTTACGTTTGCAACCGTGCGCTGGTTGTTGTCGGTTGCAGTCTCCACTACAATTGCAATACCGAAGGGGCCGTATCCTTCATATACAATCTCCTTATAGTCGGAAGCATCCTTGTCGGTTGCTTTCTTGATAGCACGCTCTATAGTATCCTTGGGCATGTTGGCTGCTTTTGCATTGTGCATGAGCATACGCAGACGTGGATTCATGTCGGGATCCGGGCCACCTGCCTTTACAGCGATTGTAATTTCCTTTCCAATGCGGGTAAATGTTCTTGACATATTGCCCCAGCGTTTGAGCTTACGGGCTTTACGGAATTCAAATGCTCTTCCCATATTTTATATTAGTTTTCAGTTTTCTATTTTTCAGTTTGGTTGGTAATTATCTGAGCGATGCACAAAGCTGCTGCTGAAGCGACTTTATGATCTTATCCATCACTGCATCGATCTGTTTGTCTTTAAGAGTATTCTCAGCGTCCTGGAGCGTGAATGCAACGGCATACGATTTCTTTCCTTCCGGTAGGTTCTTGCCTTCATACNCATCGAAAAGCCATATATCNCTGAGAAGTTTTCCACCTGCCTTACGGGCACAAGACTCGATGGCGGCAAAGCTCGTAGAAGTATCAAGCAGCAACGCAAGGTCTCTGCGCACCGGCTGGGTCTTTTCAAGTGGTGAATACTGAGTCTCGAACTTAGCAGACAGTTTGCACAGATAGTTCCAGTTGATGGAGGCATAGCATACCTCCTGATCAATGTCAAGCATCTTCAGAGTCTTTCTGCTCAATATGCCTACCGTGGCAAGTCTCTTTCCGCTCTTATGGTCAATATCAAGCTTGGCACTGAAAGTCTCGTCGGAAGTCTGCGTCATCTTTAAGCCTGACACAGCAACGCCTGCCTTGGTGAAGATATTGATTACGGTTGCCTTAAGGTCGAAGATTGTTGCCTCAAGAGCCTGTCGGTTCCAAGAAGCTTTTTGAAGGTTTCCTGTCATCCACAGCGCAAGTTCTGCATGCTCCGAGTATTGTGCAAGAGGTCTTTCGTCGGTCTTTTCCTTCGAAGGATCAAAAGAGTAGACATTTCCGAACTCATAGAACTTCAGGTCTGTAGCCTTACGGTTGACGTTGTGCGCGATGCTTTCAAGTCCGCCAAAGAGCAAGGTCTGGCGCATGACGCCCAAATCGTTGCTAAGTGGATTCATCACCTTGACCGAATTCTCAAGTGGGAACTCCGAATTACCGTCATAGTATTTCACTGCAGACAGGGAATTGTTCATAATCTCGCGGAAGCCCTGACCGGTAAGGTCATTGCTTATTACTTGCTGAAGTGCGTAAGCCTCGTCAACGGCTGTCCGTTTTGAGAGATTTGCATGCATCTCTGTTCCGAATTCCACATTATTATAACCATAGATGCGGAGAATCTCCTCTACAACATCGCACGGGCGGGTCACATCCACACGATAAGTAGGAACCTTTATGCTAAGCACATCCAAGATCTCTGTCTCCTTAACCTCGAATTCGAGTGCACGCAGAATGCCGATTATGACTTTTCGAGGGATGACCTTGCCGATAAGATTGCAGCAATATTTCAGGGAGAAGTCCATCTCTACCGGCTTCACAGGTTCCGGATAAAAGTCTACCACATCTCCACATATTTCGCCTCCGGCAATCTCACGTATCAGCACAGCAGCAAGTTTGGCGGCATATTCGCACATATTTGGATCAGTACCGCGTTCATAACGGAAGGAAGCGTCAGTGCTCAGTCCGTGGCGGCGTGCGGTGCGACGTATTGAAGTCGGGTTAAAATATGCACTCTCGATAAATACATCTGTTGTCGCTTCCGTAACTCCGGAGTCAAGTCCGCCGAATACCCCTGCGATACACATAGGTTTCTCGGTATCACATATCATGAGATCCTTCTCATCAAGAGTATGCTCCACTTCGTCAAGAGTAGTGAACTTTGTTCCGGAGGCACAAGTGCGGACCACTATCTTTTCTCCCGCCACTTTTGACAAGTCGAAGCAGTGGAGTGGCTGACCGATTCCGAGCAATACGAAATTTGTAATATCCACAATAGAATTTATAGGACGCTGACCGGCAGCCACGAGCAAATTCTTCAGCCATTCCGGAGACTCGCCAACCTTTACGCCACGGATCGTGACACCACAATAACGCGGACATAGCTTAGCGTCGTCAACCTGCACTGAGACAGCACCATCTTTTCTATCAACGGAGAATGATGATATATCAGGGACACTGATCTCCGGCATCTCAACATTCGCCTCATTCCCGTTCTCGAGAATCTGAGCCCATTGGTACGCCTTCAGGTCGCGCGCACAGCCGTAGTGACTTGCAGCATCCACCCGATTGGGTGTAAGCTCCACCTCAAGCCTATAGTCGCTTTCCACATTAAAGTATGAAGCAGCCTCTGTGCCAACCGGAACATCATCAGGAAGCACCATGATTCCGGAATGGTCATGGCCAAGTCCTATCTCATCTTCTGCACATATCATGCCGTGAGATTCCACTCCGCGCAGTTTTCCTTTCTTTATTGTGATTTCCTTATCACCATCATAGAGTACAGTGCCTATAGTCGCCACCACTACAGTCTGACCCGCAGCTACATTAGGCGCACCGCACACAATCTGGAGCGGAGCATCACCACCAACGTCAACTGTGGTGACATGCATGTGGTCTGAATCAGGGTGAGGCTCGCATGTGAGCACTTTGCCTATTTTCAGTCCGCGGAGTCCCCCGCGGATAGACTCAACCTCTTCTATCTGGTCACATTCCAGACCGGTTGATGTGAAGGCAGCCGCCAGCTGCTTAGGCGACTCAGAAAAATCGATATAGCGTTTAAGCCACTTGTATGATATATCCATAAAAGGTGTTGTTATCTTATGTTTTGAAATAGGAAAACAGACTTGGGAAACCCTATTTCCGCTTTCAACTTGCAAAAGTACAAAATAATCGGCTAATATGCAAATTGAAATTCCAGTCTTTCTTTCAGAGCTCACGGCTGATATAAAGAAAATTTAAATTATATGTGATTTATCAAAAAAATTATGTATTTTTGCGTTACGAAAAACCAAAAAATTAATAACATGAAGAGAATCTTATCTGCGTTCGGGATAATTGGAGCGCTTATCTTTTCCGGTTGCGGCGGAAAAGGAACTGCTAAGGAAAATGACGGAGAGGAGCGAGACTCCACTTTCACGAATGTGAAGCACCCGGAATGGAGCCGCAATGCGGTCATTTATGAAGTTAATTTCAGGCAATATAGCGATGACGGAAAGGTGACATCTTTTGCCGAGCAACTTCCACGGCTGAAAGACCTGGGAGTTGATATTCTTTGGATGATGCCGGTGCATCCAATCAGCAAACAAGATCGTAAAGGCACCTTAGGCAGCTACTATGCGGTGGCCGACTACACAGCTTTCAATCCTGAATTCGGCACGATCGATGAATTTAAGGAAACTGTGAAGAAAGCTCATGACCAAGGGATGAAGGTTATCCTCGACTGGGTGCCTAATCACTCGGGCCGCGACAACAAGTGGGTGACCGAACATCCCGACTGGTATGAGAAAGATTCACTCGGCAACATGAAGGGTGTATATGACTGGACAGACGTGTATGTTTTCGATTATTCAAACCCCGAGATGCGCAAGGGGATGATTGATGCAATGAAATTCTGGCTCACCGAAGTTGGGGTTGACGGATTCCGTTGCGACGTTGCGATGGAAGTGCCAACCGATTTCTGGGAGGAGGCCCGTCCGCAGCTTGAAGCAGCAAAGCCCGATCTGTTCATGCTTGCCGAGGCAAGTGTGCCTGAGCTTCAGGAAAATGGTTTCGACATGGGTTACAACTGGCCTATGAAAGATCTCTTCAGTGAGATTGCGGCAACTTCAGGACAATATTCTTTCAAAGGCAAAGACGGCAAGGTCAAGGAATTCCCGGAGAAACATGCGACTGCAATCTACGACCTCCTCTCCGAACAGGCAACCGACTATCCAAAAGACACATATCTCATGAATATGGTCACAAACCACGACCTGAATTCTTGGGAAGGCACAGAATTTGACCGCCTGGGCAATCTGACAAATGCTTTTGCAGTGCTTTCCTATACTCTCCCGGGTATGCCAATGATGTACACCGGCCAAGAGACCGGCATGAACCGGGCTTTCGAATTTTTCGAGAAAGACAAGGCTCCGCAATGGGAACCACGCAACGATTATTTCACATTCTATCAGAAACTGAACAATCTGAAGCACACCCAGCAGGCTCTTGCCGCCGGCATTGATGGAGGTGAGATCATTAGCTACGAGACAACCAGCCCGGACCTACTTATCTTCTCGAGAGAGAAAGATGCGTCAAAAGTTTTGGTGATGGTGAATCTTGGAAACGAAGAAAAAGCTGTAGAACTATTAGGCGACAAACCTAATGTGGGCGGCATGAAGGATTATTTCCGCGATGAACCGGCTGACATTCCGGCATCACTTGAGGCAGGAGAATACCTGGTATTTGTCAAAAACGATTGATTAATGATCAACCATTACGAAAAAAAGCCTCAGAATCTGAGGCTTTTTTCATTTTGTTTTCCGAATTTAGACGTCGAGCCCGAAGGCCTCGCGTATTGCAGGAACAGAGTCGAGTTTTTCCCAGGAGAATAGCTCGACCTCGCGTTCTATGGGTTTGGCATCGTAGCCGGACTTGAAGACTTTCTTCACCGTCTTTGGTTGGCGTCCCATGTGTCCGTAGGCAGCTGTCTCCAAGTAGATAGGTTCTCTAAGGCCGAAACGCTTCTCAATAGCAAGAGGCCGCATGTCGAAAAGTCCTTTCACCACATCTGCAATCTGAGCATCAGTCATGTTGACGTTGGCGCGTCCGTAAGTGTTGACACAGAAACTCACAGGACTTGCCTCACCTATGGCATAGGCAACCTGCACCAGCACTTCATCCGCTACCCCGGCAGCCACAAGATTCTTGGCGATGTGACGGCAAGCGTAGGCAGCCGAACGGTCAACCTTTGAGGGATCCTTACCCGAGAATGCACCGCCACCATGGGCACCCCGACCGCCATAGGTATCCACTATTATCTTTCGTCCGGTGAGCCCGGCGTCGGCATGTGGACCGCCGAGCACGAACTTGCCGGTTGGATTCACATGAAGGATGTAGCGGTCGTCAAAAAGTGCACGAACTTTTTCAGGAAGTTTGGCAAGCACTCTTGGAATCAGCACTTCCCTCACATCTTTCCTAATAACCTCGAGCATCTTTCTTTCTGCCACTTTAGCAGCCTCAGGGGTATCTTCAAGAGGGGTGATAAACTCGTCATGCTGTGTTGAGATAACGATGGTGTTTACGTGCAAAGGCTTTCCATTATCGTCATATTCCACTGTCACCTGGCTTTTAGCATCCGGACGGAGATATGTCACGAGCTTACCTTTTCTATAATATGTCATTTCCTTACCTTCACGACGGATATCAGCAAGTTCGCTGACAAACTTATGGGCGAGGTCAAGAGTCAGAGGCATGAAGTTGTCGGTTTCGTTGACAGCATAACCAAACATCATGCCCTGGTCGCCGGCACCCTGCGCCTCAGCTATCTCGCGGTTAACACCCTGAGCGATATCGGGACTTTGCTCATGAATAGCAGAGAGTATTCCGCAGCTGTCGCAATCAAAGCGGTATGCACCTCGATTGTAGCCGATTCGGTCAATGACATTGCGCACAACGGAATGAAGGTCNNTATAAGCGTCTGATGAAACNNNTCCGGCAATGACTACCNNTCCTGTGGTGACAAGAGTCTCTATGCCGGTATGGCTTTTGGGATCGCGCACAAGAAACTCATCGAGCAACGCGTCTGAAATCTGATCAGCCACTTTGTCGGGATGGCCTTCAGATACTGATTCGGATGTGAATAAATAACTCATTTTATTTAAAGACAAATTATGAATTATAAATGATAAATTGGGCTTAGCGCCTAATATCCATTAATTTTTTATTACGTATCATGCATTAAGACCCCGTCTCATAAAGATTTTAAGAGCCCCGGGGCGGTTTTGGACGAGTGATTTTCGCGAGTTGAGGAAGGAATGATGCGGGCATCATGACTGACGNNNCTTNGCGGAAAGCAGCGTCCAAAAACGGGCTGAGGTAACTTGTTTGCAGATAGTGACATAAATTGAACTCAAATATTAAAGTTTAATAATGTTTTCTCACATATATGAGAAAGAGATGCTCCTGGGCAAATTACCCCAGGCCTCGCTGCCTTGCGCGCTTTGC